>Ga0228699_1000413_pt1 | contig 32959 bp, 24 predicted proteins | sample McNCre217_Aug_MG_FD_178016 | JGI IMG/M metagenome (GOLD analysis project Ga0228699, IMG submission 178016) | Freshwater microbial communities from McNutts Creek, Athens, Georgia, United States - 2-17_Aug_MG | ecosystem: Environmental > Aquatic > Freshwater > Creek | place: USA: Georgia... | reverse complement strand
CCAAGGCGCCAGGCAAGGGGGCCTCGCCGCGCTGCCAGGCGAACTGGATGCGGATGCGGGCGTCGCGGTCGGTGGTGAGCGGCTGGCCCTGGGCGGCCACGACGATGGCGGTTTGCGGGCCCGGCGCGGTGGGGCGCAGGGGCAGCGGTGGCACCAGGCGGGCGGCAGCCGGGGCGGCCGTGAAGCTGTTGCGGTAGCTGCCCTGCTCCACATCGGTGGCTTGCAGGATGGCGGCGGCGTTGGCACCCAGGTTGTTGGCCGCCATGTGGGTGACGGCCAGCACGGTGAACTCGCCGGCCAGGGCGTCCAGCCCCGCTTCGTACAGGCTGTGGCCGGTGAGGGTGAAGCGCAGGCCTTCGGCCAGCTGGCGCACCGCGCCCTGGCCCTGGTGCAGGTGGTGGCGCAGCTGCAGCGCGGCCATGTGGCTGTGGGCGCGGCGCTCGGCCACGTCGCGGCTGCCGGGCTGGGCGGTGTCCACGCGGCCATCGGCATGCCGGCGCTCGCCGTGGCCGATGTACTGCTCCACCGTGGGCACCTGGCCCAGGGTGATGCTGGCGGTGTCGGCATTCGCCTGCGCGGCGATGCCGCTGAGCTGACGCTCGTCCCACGCGGCCAGGGTGACGGCATTCGGCCCCACCTGCTGGCCCGGGCTCCAGGCGGTGATGGTGTCGCGCGCCAGGCCGTCTTTCAGGCCGAAGAGCTGGGCAGCCGCTTGCGCCACCGGGCCCGTGCCCCGACCGGCGCCTCGGGCCAGGCCGTTCAGCGTGGCCACCAGGCTGGGGCCGCCTTGGCCGCCACGGATGTCGGGGCGCGAGAAGGCCAGCTCGCCCAGGTCGGGGCGCTTGGCGTCGGCATCGAAGATCACCAGAGTATGGCGAGCCTGCTGGGCTTGCTGCGCTTGCTGTGGGGTGGCATCCGCCGCAGGCCCAGCGGTGGGCGCGCCGGCCTCGCCCGCGTGGGTCAGGCGCCAGCTCCAACCCTCATCGGCCATCAGGCGCATGGCAAAGGCCCAGTCGGTTTCGCGGTACTGGGTGGTGATGGCCCGCAGCGGGCCGCGGTCGGCCACGTCCAGCTGAAAGTGGGCCTGCGGGTAGGCGCCCAGCACGGCTTCGATGATGTCGGCGGCCGTGCGGTCTTGGAAGATGCGGGTGTCGCGGCGCAGCTGCAGCCAGTGGGTGAAGGCCACCAGGCGCAGGCGGTAGCGGCCCACACCGCCATCGGCCCCCAGTTGGGCGGCCTGGGCCACGTAGCCGTGCCAGTGGCGCCAGCCGCCATCGGCCTGCTGCAAGCGCAGGGTGAGCTGCTCGCCCATCAGGGCGCGCAGGCTGAGGTGGGCGTTGGTGCTCAGGGCGTCGATGTCGGCGCACAAGGGCTCGCTGGCGTGCACCGCTTCGCGCAAGGTGAAGCGCTCGACCACCAGCGTGCCCGCGGGCAGCGCGGTCTCCAGCTGGATCAGGCGCGTGTGCTGGCCAATCGGCAGCTCGGCGGCCAGCCGGCTGCTGAGTTCGTCGCCCAGGCTGTGCCAGGTTGGCAAGGAAAGCGAAGCGCGCGCCGCACCGGCCTGAGCCAGGGCTGCGCCCGTCATGGACAAGGACATGAATCCCACCTGATGTTTGGAATGTGTAACGGCAATTCTGGCCGAGGGGCCCGCGCCGCCTGCACCCCAGGGGTGGGGATCAATGCAATCAGATGTATCCGTTGCGGGGCACGATGGGCCCAAATCGCGGGTTAACCCACCCACATTGCAAGCTGGGTCTTTCAGACCTTGCAAGTGCTTACACGCAGCCCCTCTTGCGGGGGTCGGCAAATGACAAGCGTCTGCGTATAGTTTGATTTCACCGGCGCAGTCTTTACCGATCGCGCCGTGTTGCAGGTCAATGCCGCCCGTCGGCTGCGGCCGAAGGATGAAACTCAGGAGAGGGCACAACAGCGAGCGGGTCAAGGCCCAGCTCGGGAGGAAAAGACCCGCATCACCACCAGCCGGCACAGTGCTGGGGCGCGGGAGGAGGAGAGGCCGACGGTGTAGCCAAGGGGGCGCCCCGTCACTGCCGATGCAGCCGACTGGAGAAGGGCCAGTCGGCTGATTTTTTTTGGGCCGACCAAGGGGAAGCCCGCTGTGATGCTGCACTGCACCCCACCCGAACCGGGGTGCCTGCCCCCCCGAAAAGGTCAGCGTGTCGCGTTTGGCTGTGGCCTCGGCCCCTCGGACTGTGAAAAACTGCACACCAGGAATCACGCTTTCACGCCATGCCCGTCCCTGACCTGGCCGACACGTGGGTGCTCGTGACCGGTGCCGCCTCGGGCATCGGCTTCGAGACCGCCCTGGCCTTTGCCCGCGAACATGCGCACATCGTGGCCGTCGACATCAACGCCGACGGCCTGGATGCGCTCGCGCAGGACGTGCAACGCCTGGGCGTGCGCTGCCTCACCCGCTGTGTGGACGTGGCCGATGCCCAGGCCGTGCAGCGCCTGGCCGATGAGCTGCTGACCACGTTGGGCGGCCCCGTGCAGGTGCTGGTGAACAACGCGGGCGTGGCCTACTTCGGGCCCTTCCTGCACAGCCCCATCGCCAGCTGGCGCCGGCTGCTGGACGTCAACCTGATGGGCACGGTGCACATGTGCCACGCCTTCTTGCCGGCCATGGTGCAGGCCGGGGGCGCGCGCCAGGTGGTCAACCTGTCGTCGGCCGTGGGCCTGACGGGCAGCCCCAACCTGAGCGTGCAGTCGGCCACCAAGCACGCCATCATGGGGCTGAGCGATTCGCTGTCGATGGAGCTCGAAGGCACCTCGGTGGGCGTCACCGTGGTCTGCCCGGGCATGATCAACACGCCGCTGGCGCGCAACCGCCATGCCACCTCGCCGGTGATCCCCCAAGAGCAACTCGACAAGCTCGAAGCGCACTGGCGGGTGCATGGCGCTCACCCCTCCACCGTGGCGCGGCGCATCGTCGAGGCCGTGCAAGATGGCGAAGACCTGGTGCTGGCCGGCCCGCTGGCGCACGCGATGTTCCTGATCAAACGGCTGTCTCGCCGCCTCACGCGGCGCCTCACGCTGATCGCCTCGCGCAACCGTGGGGTGTGGCGCGACTACCCGCTGGCCGAGCGCGTGCCGGCGCTGCGGCGCCAACGGGTGATGGGTGGAGAATCGGTGTACTGACACCGACTGACCCCATCACCATGCAACGCAGAGACTTCCACCGCCAGGTGGGCACCAGCTTCATCGCCCTGATCACGGCTGCCGCCTGGCAACGCGCCCACGCCCTGTCGCTGGGCGACCTGAGCACCACCGACCTCAACAAGGCGCTGGCCGCCACGCTGGAGAAGGGCGCCACCTCGGCCGTGGCCCTGCTGGGCAAGCCCGGCGGCTTCTTGGACAACCCGGCCGTGCGCATCCCGCTGCCGCCCACGCTGGACAAGGCCGCCAAGTGGCTGAGCATGATGGGCAAGGGCAAGCAGGTCGACGAGGTGGTGACCTCGATGAACCGCGCCGCCGAGGCCGCCGTGCCCCTGGGCCAGCAGGCGCTGGTGCAGGCCGTCAAGACGATGACGGTGGACGACGCCCGTGGCATCTTGGGTGGGGGCGACAACGCCGTCACCACCTTCTTCAGCGAGAAGACGCGCACGCCGCTGACCGAAGCCTTCTTGCCCGTGGTGGCCAAGACCACCGACCAGGTGGGCGCCGCCAAAGCGTACAACCGCGTGGCCACCAAGGCCTCGTCGATGGGCCTGAGCGGGGTCGAGACCGTGCAGCAGTACGTCACCACCAAGACGCTGGACGGCCTGTTCACCGTGATCGGCGACGAGGAGCGCAAGCTGCGTCAAGACCCGGCCAAGGCGGGCAGCGATTTGCTCAAGAAGGTGTTTGGCGCGATCAAGGGCTGAGCACGCCGCCGGGGGGGCTGCCGGCGGCTCAACGCCGCCAGGCCTCGGCCACGCGTGGGTGCGTGGGGTGGCGATCCAGCCAGCCGATCAGCACCAGCGTGCCCAACAGGCCGAGCACAGCCCCCGATCCAAACGCGGTGGGCAGGCCCAGGCGGTCGCCCAGCCAGCCGCCCAGCACGTGGCCCAGGCTGCTGACCACCACCACCACGCTGGCCAGCAGCGTGTAGTCGGTGCCGGCGTGGTCGGGGTCGGACGCATCCATCATCAGGGTGAACAGGGCCACGGTGGCCACGGTGCCCATCACGCCTTCGAGCACCGTCAGGCCCCACAGCATCGGCATCCCGCCCCAGCCGCTGGCCGCCAGCGCGTAGAGCGCCATGCACACCGCCTGGCCCGCACCGCCCACCAGCATCGCGGTGCGGCGGCCCACACGCCAGGCCAGCCAGCCGCCCAAGGCCGCGCCCACCAGGCTGCTGGCCGAGCCGAGCGTGCCTTTCATCAGGGCGATGTCGGCGGCGCCGAGCTTCAAATCAATCAACATCGGGGTGATCAGGGCGGTGGCGAGCTGCTCGCCCAGGCGACACACCACGATGAGCGCGGCAAAGGTCAGCAGGCCCGGGGTGAGGGCGCGGTTCAGCCAGCCCAAGGCCAGTGCCGGGATGGCGCGGCCCCGGGCATCGTGCGCCGTGGTGTGGGGCACGGCGCGGGCTGCAGGCTGGGCCAGCTCGCCACGCACCCACAGCCACACGGGCACCGAGGCCAGCCACAGCAAGGCCGCCATGCCCAGGAAGGTGACACGCCAGCCGCTGTGCGCAAACACCCACAGCAGCAAGCCGCCACCCAGCACCATGCCCAGCCGGTAGGCGCCCACCTGCAGGCCGTTGGCCAGGCCGCGCTGGCGGGCATCGAGCAGGCGCACGGCCAGCCCATCGGTGATGACGTCTTGCGAGGCCGCCACCAGGTTGAACAGGCACACGCCAATGAACAACGGCATGCTGGCGGCCTGCAGGTCGAGCGCGGCCAGCACCAGGCACAGCACGATGGCCGCACCCTGCAAGCCCAGCAGCCAGTGGCGGCGCGAGCCCACGTGGTCCAGCCACGACGACCACAGGAACTTCAAGGCCCAGGGCAGCGCCAAGTACTGCAAGGTGCTGATGGCCACCAGCGACCAGCCGGCTTGGCGCAGCAGCACCGGCAAGGCCAGCGTGAAGAAGCCGAAGGGCAGGCCCTGGGCGGCATACAGCGCGCCCAGCAGGACCATCACACGGCGGGATCCGGCCGCCATCGGTGAGGCGGCATCAACAGGTGCGGCAAAGCTCATGGCGCCACATTGTGCGGCCCCGCTCGCCGAGGCCGCTTGAAGCGAGGCCTCACGGCTTGGCCGTCAGGCGCACCTTGCTGAGCACGCCATTGCTGGCGCGCATCACCGCGAGGATGCTGCCTTGGTCGTTGATGTCGTAGGCGTCGGTCAACACAGCGCCAGAGGGCAGCTTGACGCCTTTGCTGGCCACCCAGGTGGTGAGGTCGCTGCTGACGCCATCGCGCCAGATCAGGGCGCGGCTGGTGGTGTCGTCGGTGTTGATGCAGGTGCGCGGGGTGTCGCCCCCGGCGTAGGGGTTGTGGTAGGGGCCGGCACGGCCGACGACCACGCCGCTGGCGTTCATGGCCCAGGCCGTCACGGCTTGTCCGCTGGTGGGCGCCAGCACCTCGCGCTCGCCGGCCCCGTCGATGACGACCGGGCGCAGGCGGCTGTAGAGCGTGGCCGTGTAGGTTGTGCCTTCGACGACGCTGGTCTTGACGACGGCATCGGCCATGCAGGCCAGCACCTGCCCTGCGCTGTTGACCTGGCGGGCCACGCTGCCACGGCCGGCCTGCTGGTCGAGCACGCGGCGGGTGCTGCCCGACCACACCACCGCCCGCCAGATGCCGGTGGTGCTTTCGGCCACGGCGCCGGCCACGGCCTCGTTGTCGGCGATGCTGTGCGCCAGGCTGCTGCGGTAGCCGCTTTGATCGAGGAAACGCCCCACCAGGTTGGGGCCCTCCCACACCGCTGCGCGCTCGGCACCATCAAGGTTGGCGTCGCTGAGGGTGACGGTGCTGCTCAGCGTGCCCGCGCTGCTCAGTGAGCGTGTGCCCATGCTGCCGTAGACCACGCTGACCGAATTGCTGCCCACCATGTTGAAACGCGACATGGTTTGCAGCTTGGCGGCCGAGCCGCTCACGCCATACAAGCCCGGCACGGCGTACACCAGCCGGCCATCGGGGCTGGCCGCGAGCATGCCAAAGCCATCGCTGGCCAATCGCTTGGCCGTCACCGTGCTGGTGGTGCCCGCAGGCCAGATCGACATGGCCTCGGTGTAGATCATGGCCAGCCCGCCAAACAGCGGCACGCTGACCTGGTTGCTGTAGATCGGGACACCGATGCTGCTGTAGTAGTAGGCATTGCCCAGCGCGTTGTTCTGCGGGTCCAGCCGCAGCGGCGTCACGCTCAGGCTGTTGCTGGACTTGAGCGTGGTGAGGGTGTAACTGGATTGGGCCTGTGCGCTGCCCAGGCTCGCGACGGCGAGGCCCACGGCCAGGGCTGCAGCAACCGGATGCATCCGGCAAAGGTGACGGGGCATGGTGAATCCTTTGGGGGTGGGCTGGGGCGGCGGAGCCCCTGGGGTCGGAGCTCGGCGCTCAGGGCTCAGCGTTGAGGCGCACGTGGCTCAGGCTGCCGTTGGCCGACCGCAGCACCGCCAAGATGCTGTTGTTGGCATTGATGTCGATGGCCTCGGCCAGCACGCTGCCCGCGGGCAAGGTCAAGCCGCGCGCGGCCACCCAGGCGTTGAGGTCCTGCGTCTGCCCGTCTTGCCAGATGATGGCGCGGGAGGTGAGCGGCGTGGTGTCCGAGCAAGGCGTGGGCTGGCCAGAAAGCTGCGAGACCTTGACCACCGGACCACTGGCGCCCACCACGATGCCCCGCTCGTTGAGGCCCCGCGCCGAGACGGCGTCACCCGCGTTCAGCGGCGCCACCTCGACGGTCTGGAGGTTGATGCTGATGACGGGACGCCCCCCGTCCAGATAGGCAGGCGTGGGCGCCGTCAACGGACGCTGGCACATCAGGATCATGCCTTGGCTGTTGGCACGCAGGGGCTCGGTGCTGGCGTCGGTGCGGGTGTCGAACACACGCTGTTCGCCATTGAACCAGACCGTGCCGTGCAGGGCGCGGTCATCGGGCAAGCGCGTCCAGCCCAACGCCACCGTGGGCGACACGAGCGCTTCGCCATGGATGCCACCACCCGCCTGCTCGAACAGCGATGTGCCATGGGTCGAGCCTTGCCAAAGGCCCAAGCCCCGGCGCAGGCCCGACGGCGCATTGAGCGTGTAGTTGAGCAGCAAGCTGCCGTCGTCCAACAAGGCATGCAGACCTGGCAACTCGATGCTGCTCACCTGGGTGCCCTGCACGTCAGGCAGCGAAGGCATGGCAGCCGGGCCCCAAAGCTTGCCGGTGGCCATGGCATACACATCCAACCCCAAGGCGAACTTGCTGCCATCGGGACTGACGGCCGCCGGCACGCCCCACAGCTTGCCGGACCGCGTGGGCGACACACTGGCCACCGACCCTGCAGGCCAGCGCGACGGTGCCTGACGGTATTCCATGCCCCAGGTGCCCACCACGCGCACACCGATCTTGCCTTGGGTGAGGTTGCCCGTGCCGAAAGCGAAGGGCGCACCACCCACCACGTTGCCCTGGCTGTCGATGCGCAGGGGCTGGGCTGGCAGGTTGCTGGCGGTCTTGAGCGTGGTGAGGGTGTAGCGGCTCTGCGCGTGTGCGGGGGTCAGCACCCCCGCCATGGCCAACGCCAAGGCGCAAGCGGCGGCACGGACGGCAAACTGGGACATGGGCACTCCTATATTTATGGGATGTGCCGGCAGTCTAGGAAGGGGAGACCCGCCCAGGATGCGGGTTTCCCGCAGACCCGCCAGGTGGGCGCCCGGATTGTCCTGATTTCACCCCTGGGTGGGCGACTCGGGCAACGCGGGCGCCGGGTACTTCAGCGCATTCAGCCGCATCTTCTCGCGGGCGGTGGCCAGCAGGTCCACGTCGAGCTGGGTGGCCAGCTGCACCAGGTAGAGCAGCACGTCGGCCATCTCGTGGGCCACGGCGGTTTTGTGCTCGGGCGACAGCGCGCGGCTTTGCGCCTCGGTCAGCCACTGGAAGTGCTCCAGCAACTCGGCGGCCTCGACACTCAGGGCGCAGGCCAAGTTCTTGGGCGCATGAAAAGGGCCCCAGGCGCGTTCGTCGGCGAAGCGCTGCAGGGCCCGGGCCAGGTCATCAAGCTCGTTCATGCGGCCATGATGCCGCATGGTGCGGGGCTCAGCCGCGTGCGGCGCGGTCGGCCAGGGGCTTCCAGTGCAGGAAGCCGAACAGCAGCGTCAGCACGGCGCTGACAGCGAACGGGCCTTGGTACAAAGCCACCTGCTTGCGGAACACCAGCACCTCCAGGGCGTGGGCACCGAACAAGGCCACCACGCCGATGCGCGCCCAGTGCAGGGCCTCGGGCGACAGGGGCAGGGTGATGACGTAGCTGGCGGCGACCACGGCGTAGAACGCGAGGGCGATGGCCTTGCTGAGGGTGTTCATGGGTGATGTCTCCGGTGTTGTTGTTGACAACGGATCATGTCACATTTGCACGCCGCCTGCCCCCGGCCCATGAAAAAGGGCGCCACCTTGGCGCCCTGTCTGGGGGGGACGATGGGGGCGATGTCGCCCCACGCCCGTCAGAACAGCGCCATGCTGGCGCCGTAGGCCACGGCGGCCACGAAGGCGGCTGCGGGGATGGTCAGCACCCAGGCCCAGACGATGTTGCCCGCCACGCCCCAGCGCACGGCCGAGGCCCGCTGCACCGAGCCCACGCCGACGATGGCGCCGGTGATGGTGTGCGTGGTGGAGACCGGCACGCCGATGGCGGTGGCGATGAACAGCGTCATGGCGCCACCGGTTTCGGCGCAGAAGCCGCCCACCGGCTTGAGCTTGGTGATCTTCTGGCCCATGGTCTTGACGATGCGCCAGCCACCGAACATGGTGCCCGCCCCAATCGCCATGTAGCAGGCCACGATCGTCCAGGTGGGCGGGCTCTTGTCGCCCGCAGCCGCGTAGCCCGTGGCGATCAGCAGCATCCAGATGATGCCGATCGTCTTTTGGGCGTCGTTGCCACCGTGGCCCAGCGAGTAGGCGCCCGCGCTCACCAGCTGCAGCCGGCGGAACCAGCGGTCAACCTTGGAGGGCGGCGTGCGGCGGCAGATCCACGCCACCAGCACCATCATCAGCGAGCCCAGCGTGTAGCCCAGCAGCGGCGACACGAAGATGAACGTGACGGTGCGCATGATGCCCGTGCCGATCAGCGCCGAGGTGCCCGCCTTGGCCATCACCGCGCCCACGATGCCGCCGATCAGCGCGTGCGACGAGCTGCTGGGGATGCCGTAGTACCAGGTGATCAGGTTCCAGGTGATGGCGCCCACGAGCGCGCCAAACACCACGTGCACATCGACCACCCCGGGCTGGGCGATGCCCTTGCCCACGGTCGCGGCCACGCTCAGGTGGAAGATGAAGATGGCGACGAAGTTGAAAAAGGCCGCGAACACCACCGCCTGGGTGGGGCGCAGCACGCCGGTGGACACGACGGTGGCGATCGAGTTCGCCGCGTCGTGGAAGCCGTTCATGAAGTCGAACAGCAGCGCGAGCACGACCAGGCCCGCGATGACCCACATGGCCACTTGCATGGATGCCATGGTGAAGCCTTCCGCGATCAGGAGTTCTCGAGGATCACGCCCTCGATGAGCTTGGCCACGTCTTCGCACTTGTCGGTGACGGTCTCCAGCAGCTCGTAGATGGCCTTGAGCTTGATGACCTCGCGCACATCGGGCTCTTCGCGGAAGAGCTTGCTCATGGCGGCGCGCATCACGCGGTCGGCATCGCTCTCCAACTGGTCGATTTCTTCGCAGGTCTTGAGCGCGGCCTGGGCGGTGGCCGAGTCGCCGATGTCGTGCAGCAGGGCCACGGCATCCTTGAGGCGCTCGCAGCTCTTGACGCACAGGTCGGTCAGGCGCTCGATCTCGCTGGTCATGTTGCGCACGTCGTAGAGCGCCATGGTTTCGGCGGCGTCCTGCATGAGGTCGGCCACGTCGTCCATCGTGTTGACCAGCGAGAAGATCTGCTCGCGGTCGATCGGGGTGATGAAGGTGGTGTGCAGCAGGCGGTTGACTTCGCGGTTGACGCTGTCGGCCGCGCTTTCGGCGGCATCCACCTCGAGGTTGTACTTCTCGCGCAGCGACGGATCGGCGTAGTTCTTCACCAGGTTGCGGAAAGCGTGCGCAGCGGTGACGATGTGCGTCGCATGCTGGTTGAAGAGCTCAAAAAAATTGCCCTCGCGGGGCAGCAACTTGCCGAAGATCATGGTCGGGCTTTCGGGCGGGTACAGCAGAGGTAAAGAAGCGGCGCAGCGGGTGGGCCGGGCCGTCGGCACACGACCCGGGTGATCTGATGTGATCCGATCGGGCCGCGCGGCGTCATCAACGTGACGCAAAACTGGGGTAACGGGGCGCGATTTTAGCCGTGTCGGCCTCTCCGACGGGGACTTTCCCCATGTGCAAACCGCGCCAACCCCGCTGTGGTGGGGGTGGGCGCGCGCCTGACCCGATCGGGTGGCTTGCCTGCCGTTGCGCATCGTGGCACCGTGCGCGGCACCACCATCAACTCAGAGGATGCACATGAACCGCATGCGACCCACGCGCTGGGTGCAGGCGGCGGCCTTGGGCTGCGCCTGCCTGTTTGCCCCCATCGCCTGGACACCCGCCTGGGCCCAGGCCACCGCCCCGCGCTACACGCTGAGCACCTTGACGGATGCCATCAGCCTCGACACACAAGAGCCGCTGCCGCTGCTGTGGGAGGAGGTGCCCTGGCTCGACAGCCAGGACCGCGTGTTGGGCATGCGCAAACAGCTCAACGCCTTCGGGGCCGCCTTCGGGGCGCTGGTGGGCTTGGGGGATGGCATGGCCACCTCGGCCCGACCGGGCGCCTGGGCCCCGGTGGCCGCCGGCAGCCCGCCCGCCGCCCTCAAACCCAGCAACCTGAGCAACACGGGCACCCTCAGCGAGTTGTTGGCCATCAGCCCCGACGGCCAGTGGACGGTGGTGTACGAGCGGGGCCTGGCGCCCTACCTGCGCGTGATGCATGGCAGCGTGTCGGTGCGGGTGCAGCCGCCCAGCGGCAGCCGCGTCTTCTTGGGCGCGATCAACAACCAGGGGCTGGCTGGTGGCTGCCTGGACAACATCAAGACGGGCTTGCGCACGCCGGTGCTGTGGCAGCAAGGCAGCTACACGCGCCTGCCCACCGGCGAGCAGCCCTCGGGCATGGTCTACAGCGTGAACAACGCGGGCGCCGCCACCGGCAAGGTGATGCCGGCTGACCAGATGGGCCAGCGGGCGGCGCGGTGGACGGGCGGGCAATTGCAGGTCTTGTCTGGCGATCAGGTGGCGGGCTCGCGCGGCGAGCACATCAATGAGCGGGGCACGGTGGCCTTGGTCTATGCCATGCCGGGTGACCCGCAAATCATGCGGGTCGGCCTATGGCGCGGCGACCAGCTCACCCCGCTGCCCGAGATGCGCACGCTGGCCGCGCTCAACAACGCCGACGAGGTGTTGGGGCAGTCCACCGAGGGCGAGGCGCGGGCCGCGCTGTGGCGCAACGGCCAGATGCTCGACCTGACGCGCGAGCTGCAGGCCCAAGGCCTGCTGCCCAGCACCGCACGCGCCTACCTGGGGCATTCGATCAACGACAAGGGCTCGGTGGTGCTGGACGTGGGCGACAACAACAAGTACTCGACGGTTCGGGCCGCCGCGCAGCGGCCCTGATGGGTCGCAGCCCAGTGGGGCCGCGCAGTTGGGCCGCGCAGTTGGGCCGCGCATCACGGCGGCGTGTCGTCGTACCACGTCTGACTGAGCTGGATGGTGTCGCTCTTTCCGCTGGTGTCGTGGAAGTAGAAGACGCGGAAGGGCTCGCCCTGGTCGGGGTAGAACACCATGCTGCCGCGCTCAGCCTGGTAGCGTCCCGTGTGGTCGCTGCCGCCGGCCACCGTGGTCGTCGACACCTCGGGCACGGTGAACACGGTGGTGGACGCATCGCTGCGCGCGTAGCGGCCATTGGCCGCGAAGGTGTAGGAGATGCGGCTGCAGGTGGCGTAGCTGCAGTCGGTGATGTAGTAGGTCTTGTTGAGCGTCTCGCCGGTGGTGTCCCGCACCGGGGTGTAGGTGTCGCTGCCGATCTTCCAGGTGCCATCGGCCTGGGCGGTGAGGGTCTTGACCTCCTTGCCCAGGGTGAGCTGGTCGCCCGCCAGGCTGTAGGCCACGCACAGGGGGGTGCCGCTGCTGGTGCTGCGCGGGGCGTCGCACTGCATGTCGGCAGGGTTGTCGCTGACCGGGCCCACGTAGGCCAGGCCGTTGTCGAAGAAGGTGAGGAAGGTGTACTCGAAGACGAACAGGTAGTAGCCATAGCCCAGGGGCCCGATCACGAAACGGGGCACCTGGTGCCAGGACCAGTAGGTGCGCCCGGCCACGCTGCCGTTGGCCGAGGCGGGGCCGCTGAGGCTGGTGGGTGTGGTGGTGTTGTTGGCGGTGTTGTTGGCGGTGTTGGTGCCGGTGCTGTTGCCGGTGCTGTTGCCGCCATCACCGCCGCCGCCCCCGCAGGCGCTCAGCAGCATCAACGTGGTGGTCATGGTGGCGGCCAAGGCCGCACGGCAGGCCCGATGGGCCCCGTGGAGGTGTGACATGCGCAATCCCTGGGTGACGTTTGGTGTGGTGCCGCCAGGTCAAGCCAGCGGCTAGGGGGATTGTGCGACACAGCCGCCGGGCTTGGCCACCGCCCTTGGAGGGGGGCGCCAAGCGGAGGCTCAGCGCCAGGCCGTGGCCGCCACCCAGGTCAGGTCGCCGATCTTGCGCAGGGGCACCACCCAGGTGTCGCGCTTTTCGTGCGCGGTGTTCTCGCGCGAGACCAGGGTGAGGCGCGCGGTGATGATGGGCTTGAGCCGGGTTGATTGGTCGAAGTGGTAGCCGCCTGCGCCGAAGTGGCCCCAGTAGTTGACGTAGAACTGGTAGGTGCCCGCGCGCGGCGCCGTCACCGAAAACATCTCGGGCCCGGCGCCGTCGACGCTGTCGACATCCATGCCGCCGCCACCGCGCAGCACGGGGTTGGCCCAGAAGGCGTGCTGGCCATCGGGGGTGATGACGTGCAGGTCGACCTCGGCCTGGGGGTCGTCCCAGCTGAGGATCACGCGCAGCGCCGCCTTGGGCACGGCCGACTGCAGGTGGAACTGCACGCGCCGGCCAGGCTGGCCCGGCGGGCCCTTGAGCTCGATGCTGTTGGATCCCGAGCCGAAGGCGTAAGGGCGCACGAAGCGGCCATCGTCGCCGGTGGTCAGCGGCATGGGGTTGCCGTTGACGACGAGCTGGTAGGGCACGCGGCGCGGGTGGCCCTGGCCGTCGAGGGCGGTGGGCGTGTCGCGCAAGCCGGCCAGCTGGCCACGGATGAGCGTGCGGTGCTTTTGGCTTCCCCGGTCGATGAGGTTGTACGGGTAGGCCTGGGCCACCTCGTCTTGGTCCTGCTCGGCCAAGGGGCCGGCCATCCAGCCGCCACGCGGGCCGCTGAGTTCGGGCGTGAGGCGCGCCGGCGCGGCCGGTGCCTGCGCCCTGCCCTCACCGGCCACCCCCAGGCTGATCGCCAACAGCCACAGGCCAAGCACGCGCCGCATCGTCACCTCACCGTGAAGCTGAGCACCGACTGCAGGTCGCCCCGGGCCCGCAGGGGCACGCGCTGCATGCGGCGGGTTTCGTGGGGCGTGCCCTCGTCGGTGATGACGGTGACCTGGGCCACGGTGAGGTCGGCGGGGCGGCCGCCCTCGGCGCTGCCGCCCCAGCCGCCAAAGTAGTTGACGTAGACCTGCCAGACGCCCCGGCGGGGCGCCGGGGTGGCGAAGATCTCGGGGCCGTAGCCCGTGGTGACGTCGACATCGAGCGCGCCGCCGCCCGCGATGACGCGGTGGGCGTAGAAGCAGTGCTCGCCTTGCGGGTCGATGACGTGCAGGTCGAGGTCGGTGCCGGGGCTGTCCCAGTTGAGCACGACGCGCAGGCGCGCGCGTTGGGTGGCGCCGGCATCGACGAACTGCACGCGGCGCGTGGCCTGGCCATCGGCACTGCGCACCTGCACGCTGTTGCTGCCCGCAGCGAAGGCGTAGGGGCGCTCGAAGCTGCCGTCTTCGGCGGTCTCCAGCGGCATGGGCACGCCGTTGACCACCAGCTGGGCCGGCTTGCGGCTGGGCGCATCACCGGCCTTGGGCGCGGCCTGGATCTGGCCACGGATCTGCGCGGCGGCAGACACCCCTTCGCCCAGCGACACGCGCGACGCCGGGTAGTGCACGGGCTGCACGAAGCCGGCGTCGCGGTCGGTGGCGCGCCAGCCTCCCTGGGGCTGCTGCAGCTGGATGCGGCTGGTTTGCGCGGCCACGGGCGGGGTGGCCATCCCCATGCTCAGCACGCTCAGCGCGCTCAACACGCCCAGCGGCGCGCGCAACAGGCCACACCAGGCGCGGCGGGTGGTGGGGCGGTGGTGGAGGCTGTGGTGGGGGTGAACAGGGGGCATCGGCATGGTTCAGAGGACTCCCAACAAGACGCGGGCCTGTTGTTCGATGAAGGCTTCCTGGCTGGCGCGCGGGTGGCCCGCGAACGCGAGGTGCAGGTACTCGTGGGCCAGGGTGAGGCGGTCGTCTTGGCTGCGGAAGTCGCGCACGAAGACCTGGGCGCCCCGCTGGCGGGCGTGGGGCAGGCCCGCTTGCAGGCGGCACACCTCGACCGCTGACACTGCGGTAAAGCCGGGCTGGCCCTGCAGGCGCTGGCGCCAGGCCACGAGCTGGCGGTTGAGCCAGGCCTGGGCGTCGGGCAGGGCCTCGCACTGGGCACCGCTGCGGCCAAAGGCCGACTGCAGGGGATCGCTGCCGTACGCCTCGCCCAGGATGCGCTCGAAGCTGTACCCGGCTTCAGCCTGGGCCACGGCGTCTTGCCAGGCCATGACGCCAGCGCGCGCCTGCGTAGAGTGGTACTGCCCCTCGTGCCGACGCAGCACGAGGCCGGCCGTGAGGCTGGCGGCCTGGCGCGCGGCCTCGGTGGGTGGGCGGGGGGCCACGCGCTGCGCGGCGCTGCTGTCGTCGATGCGCAGGCAGCCGCTTTGGGCGCGCGCTGTGCGCAGCACATAGGTGCGGGCGGCCACGGCCAGGGCTTGCGCGGCGGCGGGCACGTCGGCTCGGCCTTCGCGGTCCACGACGCGGGCCACGTAGTCTTCGAGCGTGTGGCGGCCCACGAGCTGCGGGTCGCCCGGCGGCGTGCGGCGCCAGAACAGGTCGCCCTGGCTGTGCACGGCCAAGCGGTGGCCGGCGCGGAACTCGGCGGTGTAGTCGCCCGCAGGCAAGGGTGGCGACGCGGTCGCGACCGGGTGGCCCTGCGCATCGCGCAGCTGGGCGATGGGGTAGCGCTGCAGGTAGCTCACCTCGATGCATGGCGACTGCGGGTGCGGCAAGGCCAGGGCCGCGCCCTCGGTGCGGTCGATGTGGCGCAAGGCCAATGGCGCCCAGTGCGGCAGCACGAACTTGCTGCTGCCGCGTGCGGCCAACCACACCGGGCGCCCGTCGGCCAGCCAGCCGCTGGCACCGCCCCAGCGCTCGGCGCTGCCGCGCTGCAGCGGCAGGGTGAAGGTCTTGACGCGCAGGCGGCTGCCCACGCCGCCCAGGGCCGCGCGGCCCGGGCCGTCCAGCCAGTAAGGCAGCAGGTCGTCGCGGGCGGCCTGCTGGGTGGCAGGGGCCCACAGGGCCAGCCAGCGCAGCCAGTCGTCGAGGGGCACGGTGGTGCGCTCGCTGGCCACATCGGGCTGGCGCAGGGCCTGCATCGACGCGGGCAAGGCCGCCAGCGTGGCCCCCAGCGCCGCACTCGGCAAGGCCAGGCGGGACGCGGCGAAGTACAGCCCGCACGAGCGCCACAAGGCCGTGGCACGGTCGATGCGCTGGCCCGGCTCGCAGCAGTAAACCTCATCGGGCGATTGGCCGCTGCAGGTGTAAGGCGGCTCGGGCGCACGCTCGGCCTGCGGGGCGGTGGCCTCGCTCAGCCGGGCGTAGGCGGCCAGCTTCCACAGGCTGCCCAGCGGCACCTCGGCCGAGGCGGCATCGGCCGGCCAGGTGGCCACGGCCTGCTGCCGCACCTGCCCGCGCGCGCCCAGCACCACGTGGTGCGGCTGGCCGCGCGCATCGAGCCAGGCCAGCTGCAGCTCGCCGGGATCGGGCACGGGCAGGGTGACCGCTTGGGCCGGGCCAAGCATCAGGCCAAGCGCCAGGCCCAGGGCACAGCGCTGGACGGTGGATCGGGCGAGGCCCAGCCGCGTCATTGCACCGTCCAGGTCTGGCGGGGCGCGCCGGCCTCGCTGGTTTGCGAATCGGGCAGGTACATGCGCCACATGCGCGCGGCGGGCAGCTGGTGGCGGCCCTTCTGGCCCAAGCGGATGAGGTGGCGCACGGTGAGCGGCTTGCCTGGCTCCAGCAGCTCGATGGGCACGACGTAGCCGGTGGCGCTGGCCTCGCCGATGGCGGCCGGCAGCGCCGCGCCTTCCTTGCCCTCGTCGAGCGTGACGCCCCAGGTGCTGGGCTCCAGCATGCCGCCCGGGGGCAAGGCCAGGTCGACGAGCGCGCGGCGCACGGTTTGCGTGGCCTGCAGCGTCAGCTCATCGAGGTAGAGCACGCCCGTTTGCAAGGCCGTGCCGGCGGCGACCGGTGTGGCGCGGTAACGCCCGTCTCTGAGGCTGAGCGCGTAGAGCTTGCGCTGCAGCGTGGCCGGCAGGCGGGTGCTGTCGCCCGGCTGGGCCGTGGCCGAGCGGTAGCGCACCAGCAGGCGGGCCGCCGTGGGCAGCGGGGTGGGCCAGTCGATGGCGGTGGGGACCGCCGCCTGGGGGGCGGCCGCCGCGTCAGGCCAGCGCCACTCCACCTGGCCCGAGGGGGCGGTGCTGCGCACCCACGGGCCGCTGGGCGAGAGGGCCGGGTTGGCGTTGGCCGCGCCAGGCCCCATCTGGCGGGCCAGCAGCGACAGGGCCAAGGCGCGGTCGAGCGTGGGCTCGGCCTCGGTGGCCTGCTGCAGGGCCTGGGTCATGGCCTCGCCCTGGGCGGGGCGGCGGCCGGTGGCCACCAGCAACGCCTGCGCCAGCACGCTGGGCTCGCCGTCCAGGCGGCTGTAGGCGGCCTCCAGCGGCGCGGCCAGGGCCGCGGGCCAGGGCTTGGCGTCGCGGCGGGCCAGCTCACGCGCCAGCACCAGCGTCAGGGCCTGCTGGGCGGGGCCACTCACGGCGAAGGGGCCGGGGCTGGTGAGGCGGCGGCGTGCGGTGGCCAGGCTCGGGTTGGCGGGAGCCGGGGTCAAGACCGGCGCCGAGGCCGCCGCCGTGGCGCTGGTGGATGTCGCCGGCTGAGCGGCACCGCCGGTGGCCTGCCCCTGTCCTTGGGCCAGGACCTGCTCTTGCGCCAGGCTCTCGATCAGGCCGTCGACCATGTTGCCCGTGGGCAAGCCCAGGCCTTGCATGAACCACAGGCTCCAGGCGCGCTGCGGCAGGGTGTCTTGCGCGTGCTGCTTGCTGTAGATGTCGAGCAGGCGGGCCCAGTGCGACTCGGGCAGCGTCAGGCCCAGGGCCTCGGTGGCCAGGCGGTCGGCGTGGTAGGCGTAGGCGCTCAAGAAGGCGCTGTCGGTGGTGCCCCGGCCCCACCAGCCGAACACGGCGTCGGGGCCAGACATCGCGGCCAGGCGCAGCCGGGCGGCATACAGGCGCTGGCGCAGCGGGTGCTCGGGCGCGGTGACGCCCAGGCTCTGGATGGCCAGCGCCAGCGGCACCATGCGCGAGGCGGTTTGCTCGACGCAGCCATAGGGGTAGCCGATCAGGCCGTCGGCCACCTGGGCCCACGCGGCCTGGCCATCGCCCACCACCCGCACGCGCACCTGGCGCGCATCGGCCGGCAAGCCCAGGGGGCTGCGCGTGGCGCCAGCGGCCAGCGGCAGGCTCAGGGCGCGCTCGCTCAACCAGGCCTGTGGCTCGACCGTGAGGCGGGTGAGCAACTGGTCCACCACCTGGCCGCGCTGACGCACCAGCACGGTCACGTCCTGGCTGCGCGCCAGGGCGGGCAGCGGCAGGGCCACCTGGGTGGCGCCGCTGTCGGCCTTGAGCGTCTGGGTGCGCAGGGTCTGGCCCTCGGCCTGGGCCACCAGCTCCAGCTCGGCCGTCTGGCCGGTCTGGTTGAACACGGTGACGGTGGCCTGGGTCTGGTCGCCTTCGCGCAGCCAGGTGGCCCCCGTCCAGCGGGCGAAGAAGGGCTTGTCAGACTGCACGTAGGCGCGGCGCTCGCCCAGCAGGCCATCGGCGGGGCCCTGGCCGTAGCCCTTGGCGCTCAGGCGCCAGCGGGTCAGGGCGTCGGGCAGGGTGAAGCGCACGCGGGCGTGGCCTTGCTCGTCGGTGCGCACGGCCGGGTCGAAGAAGGCGGTGTCGCGCTCGTCGCGGCGGGGGCGCTCCAGCACCTTGACGGCGCGCTCTTGCTGGCCGCGCGCGATGGATTCGGCCTGGCGCGGGTCGATCGCCTCGTCGTACGAGATGAAGGCCAGGCTGCTGTGCGTGCGCACGTTGTTGCGGCGCAGGTGGTAGAAGAAGCTGTTGACGCTGGGCGCGAGCTCGGGCTGCAGCGCGTAGACCATGTCGTCGACCACGGCCAGGCTGAGCACGGCCGGCACGCCCTGGCCCTGGCCGTTGCGCGCGTCGATGTCCACGGTGACGGTGTCGCCCGGCAGGTAGTTGGTGCGGTCGGTCTTGAGGCTGAGCTGCAGCTCGGGCTGGGCCACCACGATGCCGGCATTCTGGAAACCGAACTCGTGGTCGTTGACGTAGGCCACCGAGAGGGTGATGTTGGGCGCGTGCTCGGCGCGGACCACGATGCGGGCCTCCCACTGGCGGTCGCTCAGGCGCGTCAAGGTGGCCAGCTGGGCCGGGCGGCCCAGGCGGGCGTGCTGCTCGACCAGGTCGCGCTCCAGCGTGAGCAGCGCATCCTTGACCGCCACGGGGAAGGTGATGAGCGCACGGGCGGTGTCACCCGCCTGGTAGGTGGCGCGGTCGAACACGATGTCGATGGCGCCTTGCGGCGGCTGCAGGCCACCTCCGGAGACCCAGAAGGGCGCGGCGCCCAGCAGGCGGTCGTCGGCGTCGTGCAGCTCGATGGTGTAGCTGCCCGAGCGGGCCAGCTGCAGCGTCAGGCTGCCGGCGGCCTCGGTGGGCTTGGCGGCGATGTCGCCCTGCTCGCGGCTTTGGCTCTCTTGGTGGATGGCCACCCAGCGGGCGGGGCGCTGGGCCACGGGCTTGCCCGGATCGGCCACGGCGTAGCGCCAGGTCACGGCCTCTTTGGGCGCGGCGAACTGGCGATCAGGCTGCAGGCGCCAGGCGGTGGCGGCGCGCTCGATCAGCAGGTCTTTGGTGCTGCGCACGCGCTGCGCCGCGCCATCAGACGCCAGCACGGTCAAGATGAGCTTGCTGGGCTCTTTCACGGCGGGCAGCTTGAAGCTGGCCTCGCCGCTGCGGTTGGTGGTGAGCGTCTGGTTGTCGTCGATCTGCACGGGGAAGGCGCCGCCGTACTGCAGCTCGCCCTCGACCATGGTCAGCACCTGGGCGCGGGCGCTCAAGGTGACCTCGCCGTCGCGCACAGGGCGGCCATCGGGGTAGCGCAGGCGGATGCGGCCCGACAGCGCCTCGCCCGTCTTGAAGGTGGGCTTGGCCGGCTCGATCAGCACCTCGAAGTGCGGCTTCACATACGGGGCCACGCGGAAGCCAGCGGTGTAGGCGTCGTCACCGCGCTTCATCACGATCTCGTAGCCGCCCACCGGCGCGTTGGCTGGCAGGGTGAAGCGCGTGGCCGCCCCCACATCGCCCTGGTAGTCGAGCGTGGCCTGGTGCACCGGGGTGCCGGTGGCGTCCATCACCGTCAGGCTGATCGGGCCCTTGGCCATGGGCGTGGACTGGGTGGCCGAGGTGAACTCGCGGCCATAGAGGCGGATGTGCACCTCGTCGCCCGGGCGGTAGAGCGGCCGGTCGGTGTAGGCGTAGAGCTTGGTGTTGTAGATCTCGCTGTCGTAGTAGAAGTTTTCGGTGATGAAGACGCCGCCCGACGGGTCTTGGCCGAAGACGTAGCTGGTCTCGGGCACGGCGTGCTCGGTCTGGAAGACGCCATCGCCATCGGTCTGGCCACGGCCGAGCACGCCATTGAGGTCGGACCACACCAGATCGGCGCCCGCCACGGGCAAGCCGCCCGCGCGCTGCGCCGTCCACACGAAGAGCTGACGCGCCGAGGTCTTGGTCACGGCCAGGGTGTCGGTGACGAAGAGCAGCGCCACGGCACGGTGGCGGCCCACGGCCGCTTCGACCACGTAGAGGCCGGGCTTTTGCTGGCCCAAGGGGATGTAGACGTTGCCGGCTTGCGGCGGCGTGAACTCGCTGGACGAGCCGTCGAGCTTGAGGTCTTTGGGCGGGGCGATGGGGCGGGCCTGGCCCACGGGGTAGCGGAAGCGGCTGACCTCGGTGAAGCCAGGCAGGGCCTGGTAGGCGCCCTGGTGCACGTAGGACGGGCCCTGGTTGATGGTGGTGGGCGTCTTGAGTTGCGGGTTGGCCTTGACGACGGCTTGGCGCAGCTTGCTGTCAAAGATGCCTTGCCAGACCAGGCGGGCGCGGCGCCACCACTGGTCCCACAGGTAGGTGAGCGTGTTGGCCAGGCCCTCGGGGCGCGGCGCGGCCTTGAGCTCGATGCGGTGCAGGTTGCGCTGGCGCTGCAGGAAGTCGAGCGGGCGATCGACGCGGTAGAGCGCCACCTCGGCCCCATCGGCCGCGTCGACGGCGTACAACTCTTCCGACTTGACCTCGAAGCGCACCTTGGCCTCTTCGTGGCTGCTGTAGCTGGTGTCGGTCAGCAAGAAGAACGGCGTGCCCGTGGAGGCGTTGAGTTCGGGGTCTTCTTGGGCGTGGGCAGGCGCCGCCAGGGCGCACAGCCACACAACGAGGCCGAGCAGCCAGGCCCACGGCCAGGTGGGGCGTGTGCGGTCGATGCGGACGGTCGAGGCCGCAGTGGGCACAGGACGCGAGAGGCTCGGGGACAAGGCAAGGTGGCGCATGGGGGTCTCAGGTCGCATCGGCCAGGAAGGCCAGGCGGTAGATGCCGGCGAAATTGGGGTTGTCGGCGCGGGGGCGCCAGCGGGTGTCGGGCCAGGCCATCAGGCGCTCCCACCGCTGCCAGCGCAGGCCGTTGTCATCGGGACGGGGCGCCGCACCCGTGTGGTAGGCCACGGCGCGGCCGGTCCACACCATGAGGTGCTGGTCGTCGCCCTGGTCAAAGCACAGCAGGTCGCCCGGCTGGGCGCTGGCGCGGTCGCGGCCCACCAGGCAGGCGTTGCGCTGCACCATGGCGATGGCCGAGGCGAAGGCGCTGCGGGCGCCACTGGCCGTGGTCCAGCGGCGGCCCAGCTCGGCCTGTTCGGTGCGCAGGGCGACCTCTGGGGGCGGCAGCTGGCGGGCGGGCCAGCCCATGGCGTGGCGCCAGCGGGCATCGTGCGGCCGCAAGGCTTCGGCCACGGCAAAGCGCACGAGCCCCGCGCAGTCGCGGTGCTGCCAGCGCGGGCTGGGGCGGCGCACCTGGTCGCTGACGATGGCCACGAACCAGGCGCGGAAGGCGGCTGTCTGCGCGGTGTCGAGGCGCGGCGGGGGGGCCGGGCGGTCTTGCGCCCATGCTGGCGGCGCCAGCACGGCGTCGCCCAGCGCCCAGCCGCCCAGGGCCAGCCCCAGGGCTTGCATGCAGGCCCGCCGTTGTGGATGCCTAACGGTCACACCAGGCATGGGCGGCCTCAGCGGCTGCTGCGCACGGCGAGGTCGACCCAGCCCGGCGCATCGCCCGCAGTGGGCAGGGTGGCCGCGGCGGGCAGGTTGACCTGCCAGCGCCCCAGCTCACGCAAGGCCTTGAGCCGCGCCGGCAAGAGCTGGCGGGCCACGCGGTGGAAGGTGGGCGTGCCGTCCGGGGTGAGCACCGCAAAGGTTTCGGCTTCAAGCAGGTTGGCCAGCGCGGCGCTGTCGACCACCAGCACCGGCACCTCGCCGGACTTGAAGCGGTCGGCCATGGCGGGGTAGCTGCGTTGGGCCACCGACTGGGCCTGGCCCAGCGCATCTTGGTCGATGCTGGCCATCACGGTCTGGCCCAGGCGCACGGCGCTCACCCGGTGCAGGGTGACCTGACCGTCCACCACCGTGCCCATGCCGTGGGGCACCTTGCGCACCCACAGCCGGCCTTGTCCGCCTGCCAGGGCCTCGCTGCTGACGGGCGCCACGGCCGTGCCCTTGGGCAAGCCCGAGCCCGGCCCGGCCTGCTTGCGGGTGACCCCCGTGAGCAGCGCGGCCACCGCGTCGTCATCGGCCGGCCGGGCCGGCTGGCTCAGGCGTGCAGCCAGCAGGGGCGCATCGAGCCCGCCGCCGCTGTTCCAGCAGATGCCAGCCACTGGGGCCAGCTGCGTGAAGAGCTTCATTGCCTCGGGTTGGACCACGGGCTGGAGCACCTGCTGGCCCGATGCCCAGGCCATCGGCAAGGCGGCGCACAGCGCATGGCCCGCCGGCACGCTCTGCCACAGGCTGCGGCTGCCTTCGCGCCAGGCCTGCAGCGCGGCGGCACTCAGGCGGGCGCTGAGCTGCCAGCCACCGCCATCGGCGTGCACCACGCGCAAGGCGTCCAGGCCGGGGAAGAAGCCCTGGTAACCCATGGCGAGGTAGTCGGCGCGCGCGGTGATGTCTTGGCGCAGGCCGGTGAAGGCCGACAGACCCAGGCCGCGCGCCTGGGTGCTGAGGGCGGGCGCACCCGCGCCTTCGGCCACGGGGCCACGCAGCGCCTCGCTCAAGGCGCGGCGGGTGGCACGGGTGAGCTGGCTGCCGTCGAGCAGCATGCCCAGGTCGGACAGCACCACCAGGCGGTCGCCCTGGGCCACCACGGCCCACTGGTGGTGGGCATCGAACTGCAGGGCGTAGACCTTGGCCTGCCCGTGCGGGCCGTCAACCTCGTCGATGAGGCTGAGCTGGCTGTCTGTGGCCACCACCCGGCCCAGCTGCTGCACCAGTTGCGTGACCAGGTTTTGCTGCACCACCAGCATGAAGTGCTCGGGGCGGCCCTTGTCGTCACGCCACAGCGAGAGCTCGCCCGGTGCGTCCATCAGGGTGGCCAGCACGCGGTCGCCCCAGTTGAGCTGGTGCTCGAAGGCCAGGCGCTTGAGCGTGCCCACCAGCGACAGGCGCGTGGGGTGGTCGGCGTAGTAGTGCACCACCTCGTCGGTCAGCACGCCTTTGAGCAGCGGCGCGCGCACCAGGTCGCGGGGCAGCTCGGACAGGCGAGCCGAGCGCACCAGGATGTCGGGGTGTGCCAGGTCGATGTTGAGCGCGTTGGCGCTGCCCGAGAAATGCGCCCGGGTGAGCACGGCAAAACCCAGCACCCCCGTCACGACCGAGGCGGCCAAGGCGATGCGTTTCCAGCGAGGAGTCATGGCGGACGAAGCAGGGCGCCCGCAGCCAGTGCACAGGCGCGAAGCCGCACACGCTCGACCGATGGTTCGGTCAGGTTCCCTGTTGAATGCTGTGTTGGATGAAGCCCCCATTGTGCGGGCTCACCACGGCCACCCCCACCCCTGCGGCATCCCCAAGAAGGGGCGATGACGCTGACGCGCAACCACCCGTCAACGTGTGACCAAGGTCGTGCATGGGTGGCGATGCGCTTGCACAGGCCCCGTGCCCCATGGCAAGTTGAGCGGCTCACCACCCATCACCCCAACCAGAGGACCACCATGAACCTGCTTCGCCGGATGCCCGCCTTGTTGCCCTTGATCTTGCCCTTGGTTTGCGCGCTCGCCCAGCCCCACGCCCAGGCCCAGACCAGCCCCACCACCTACACGGCCACCACCCTGCAGGGCCCCTGGTTCGATGCCACCTCGCTGCCTGCCGTGCAGCGCTTTGACGTGGATGCCCAGCAGCGCGTGTGGGGCACGCGCGGGCAGTTCTCGATCGAGAAGTACCTGTCGCGGGGCCTGAGTGGCGGCAACCCGGCACAGGCCTATGTGCCGCGCGCCGCGAGCTGGGCGCCCAGCACCGCGGCCAGCGTGGCGCCCTCGGCCATCAGCGGGGCCTCAGGCAACCAGGCCGTGGCCACGGTGAGCGACGACGGTGTGTGGGTGGTGCTGCGCGACACCAGCAGCCCGCCCGTCTACCGCGTGCTGCGCCAAGGCAGCGCCACGCGGGTCACGCCCCCGGCCGGCACGCAGGTGGACCTCACGGCCATCAACCGCCAGGGCGATGCCGTGGGCACGCTGCTCGACCTGGCCACCGGCCACCGCCTGCCGGTGCTGTGGCGCCAAGGCCAGTTCACGCGCTTGCCGCTGGGCACCATGGATGCGGGCATGGCCGTGGGCATCAACAACCAGGGCGTGATCGTGGGGCAGGTCAACCTGCACGACACGCAGGTGGCCCAGTTGGCGCTGTGGACCAACGGCCAGCTCAGCCAGCCGCTGGCGGGCAGCGCCACCCCCTGGTCGGCCGGCCGGGCCATCAACGACCGGGGCACGCTGGTGGTGCTGCATGGTGCGGCCGATGGCAGCGCCGGCTCGCGCTGGAGCCTGCTGACGCCCGCCGGCCTGCAGGCCCTGAGCGGCGCCACCGAGGTGGCCGACATCAACGCCAGCGACGCGGTGCTGGGGCAGGCCGAAGGCGGCCCGCTGGGCCAGCAGGCCGCGCTGTGGGTGCAGGGCCAGCGCACCGACCTCTCGGCCCGCCTGGCCGGCACCACGCTGCCCACCGGCACGCTGGTGCTGCGTGGCCTGGGCCTCAACGATCAGGGCAGCATGGTGCTGCTGCACAGCCGCGATGGCGGGCGCACGCAGGTGCTCAGCAGGGTGCAGCCCAAGCCCTGACAGGCAGCACGGGAAAACGGCCTTTATTGACGCATATCAGTTCTGGGCGCGCGGGCATGCTGTCGATTCGGCCGCAGCGACGCACAGGGAGAGTCGCCGCCAGGCCGCCGGGGGTCGGGTGCGCCCATGTCGAGACGCGCCCAGCCCGGGTTCTCCCGATCCTGCCCGATGGGGCGTTGCCGTTTTCCCATGTCGCTGACCGCTGTGCTCCAACGTCTGCCGCTGCGCAGACAGCTCACCCTCATCCTGTTGCCCGCCACCCTCGGCCTGTTGCTGCTCGGCGGCATGCTGGTGCAACAGCACCTCGATGCAGCGCGCACCGCGCGCCAAGAAAGCGACGGCGTGCCCGTGATCGGCCTGCTGGAGCGCGTGGTGCAGCTCACGCAGCAGCACCGGGGCCTGAGCGCCGCGTGGCTGTCGGGCGCATCAGACCAGGCCGAGGCGCGCAGCCAACGGGCCCGCGATGTGACACAGGCCATGGCCCAGGTGCCGGCAGTGCTGGCCGCGGCCAACCTGCCCGAGCCCACACGCGCCCGATTTGCTGAGCTGGGTCAACGCTGGGACGCCTTGCAACAAGGCGTGGCGCGTGGCGGGATGAAGGCGGCAGAGGCCATCGCCGCCCACTCGGCCCTGATCAACGACGAGCTGACCCTGGTGGACCAGTTGCTCTACGACACCGCCCTGATCCTCGACCCCTCGCAGGACGGCTACAGCCTGGTCACCCTGGTGGGCCAGCTGCTGCCCCTGCAGGCCGAGCGCCTGGGCCAGCTGCGTGGCCGAGGCGCCGCTGCACTGGCCGCCGCTCAGCTGGGACCCGATGAGCGGGCCACGCTGCTGAGCCTGGTGGGCCAGGCCGATTCGGTGCGCAAGGCTGCGGCCAAGTCCTTCACCCACCTGCAAGCGGCCAACCCGGCGCTGGCCAGCACGCTGGCACCGGCGCTGCAATCGGCGCAAGACAGCATGGACCGCATGGTGGCGCTGCTGCAGCGCGATGTGATCTTGCCGAGCACGCTGAGCGCCTCTTCGGCCGCCTACTTCAAAGAGGCCACGGTGGCCATCGACCAGCAGTTCAAGGCGCTGGAGGTCGCGCGCAGCGAGCTGGGCAAGCTGCTGTCTGCGCGTGCCCGCATCGCCCAGCGCTGGGCCTGGGTGTCGGGCGCGCTCATCGTGGTGCTGGGGCTGTGCTCGTCGCTGCTGGCCGCGCGTGTGGTGCGCCACATCACCATACAAATGGCGGCGGCCGTGCAGCTGTCTGAAGACCTGGCTGCGGGCCAGCTGCACCGGGTCATCCAGGCGCAAGGCAGCGACGAGGTCGCCCGCCTGCTGCGCAGCCTGGCGCGCACCCAAGCGGCCTTGCGCGACATCGTGCACACCGTGCGTGCCGGCGTCGATCAGGTGAGCGCGGCCTCATCGCAGATCGCCATGGGCAATGCCGACCTCGAAGGCCGCTCGCAGCAACAGGCCACCAGCGTCGAGCAGACCTCGCACACCATGCGCACGATGAACACGGCGGTGTCGCACAACGCCAGCCTGGCCGGCGAGGCCCGCGAGCTGGCCACCCGTGCCCGCGACCTGGCCGAGCAAGGCGGCAAGGCCGTGCGCGATGTGGTGGGCACGATGGACAACATCCAGAGCAGCTCGCACCGCATCGCCGACATCATCACCGTGATCGACGGCATCGCCTTCCAGACCAACATCCTGGCGCTCAACGCCTCGGTCGAGGCCGCGCGGGCGGGCGAGCAGGGCCGCGGCTTTGCGGTGGTGGCCGACGAGGTGCGCAACCTCGCGCAGCGCAGCGCCAGCGCCGCGCAAGAGATTAAGCAGCTGATTGCCGAATCAGCCGAGCGCGTGGCCCATGGCAGCCAGGCCGTGCACGAAGCCGGCAACACCATCGACACGGTGGTCAGCGAGGTGCGCGCCGTCAGCGACCTGGTGCAAGAGATCGCCAGCAACAGCCAGCGCCAAGCCAGCGACATCCGCGCCGTCAGCGACGTGCTGGGGCAACTCGACGACCACACGCGGCAAAACGCCGCGCTGGTCGAGCAAAGCGCGGCCGCCGCCCACAGCCTCAACCAGCAGGCCAGCGACCTGTCTGCGCACGTCAGCTTCTTCCAGATGGCCTTGCCACGGGCCTGACCCTGAGGGCGCCAAGCGCTGCCCCCCCTTGATGGGGCGCGTCGGGACCTCGCCCGCACAAGCCCACAGCCGGGCCATGCCGCCGCGGCATCTGCGATGATGGCCACCATGTCGCCGATGCCCCGCCATGCCCTCTGGGCCCTCTGCCTGTGTGGCGCCGCCTTGCTGGCCGGCTGCGACCGCGCACCGCCCCACCCGATCGCCCACGCCCAGCTGCACATCGCGGCCGATGGGCAACTGCTGCTGGACCAGCAGAGTGTGGCCCTCGACGACCTGACGGCCACCCTCGCGCGCCGCACCCACGACCAGCCGACGCTGATGGTCGAGATCCACGCTTCGCCCCAGGTTGACATGGCCCAGGTGCGCGCCGTCTCGCAGGCCATCGAGGCCGCTCACGCGCGGCTGTCGTTCACCAACGAATTCAGCGCCTCAGCCCCCCGGCCCTGAGCCTGGCCGCACCATGCGGATCGCATCGAAGGGGCACACCACCGCGCAGTGGGCACAGCCCGTGCAGCCGCTGCGGTCGTGCAGCTCGGCGCGCTTGGGGCCCCAGCCCTTGGGGTGATCATTGGCCAGCCACAGCACGTGCGGCGGGCAGGCGGCCACGCACCGGCCGCAGCCCGTGCAGCGGTCGGGGTGCACCTCGGGCAGGGCCTTGGCGCCGGCAGGCGGCACGCGGGCACGGTCACTGGGGCGGTTTGACTGGGCCATGGCCCATCCTAGCGCCCCCACCGTGGCGCAGCCAGTCCACAGCCAGCCCACAGCCAATGCGCACCAAAGGCGTGCACAGCGCCCCGACATGGCGCACAAAGTGCTGGCACAACGTTTGCATCCTTGTTGGCGTGTCTGCCGTGAAGTCGCGCGCAGCGCACTGATCCTGTGTTCCGCTAACGACGGCGGTGTTGACCGGTCGGGCCCTTTGCAGCCCGCCCTGCATTCCCACACCGTGCATCGCCCGATGCACCTGAGCCCTGTCGGAGCACCCCATGAAAATCGTCGTCGTTGGCCATGGCATGGTCGGCCACAAGTTCCTCGAAGCCCTGGCCGAGACCGGCCTGAAGGACGTGGACGTGACCGTGCTGTGCGAAGAACCGCGCCCCGCCTACGACCGCGTGCACCTCTCCGAGTACTTCTCGGGCAAGACGGCCGAAGACCTCTCGCTGGTCGAGCCGGGCTTTTTCGAGCGCACCGGCTTCACGCTGCGCCTGGCCGCCAAGGCCGTGGCCATCGAGCGCCGCACCAACACCATCACCACCGCCGATGGCGAGCAGATCAGCTACGACAAGCTGGTGCTCGCTTCGGGCTCGAACCCCTTCGTGCCCCCCGTGGCTGGCCGTGAGCGCCCGGACATCTTCGTCTACCGCACCATCGAAGACCTCGACGCCATGAAGGCGCGCGGCGCCCAGAGCAAGTCGGGCGTGGTGGTGGGTGGCGGCCTGCTGGGCCTGGAATGCGCCAAGGCCCTGCGCGACATGGGCCTGGAGACCCACGTGGTCGAGTTCGCCCCGCGCCTGATGGCCGTGCAGGTCGACGAAGGCGGCGGCCGCGTGCTGCGCGAAAAGATCGAAGCCCTGGGCGTGAAGGTGCACACCAGCCGCAACACGGTCGAGATCACCGACGGCGCCAGCGCCTTCCACCGCATGGTGTTTGCCGATGGCAGCCACCTCGAGACCGACATGATCGTGTTCTCGGCCGGCATCCGCCCACGCGACGAGCTGGCCCGCCAGAGCCTGCTGGCGCTGGGCGCACGCGGCGGCATCGCCATCGACCGCCACTGCCGCACCTCGGACCACAACGTCTACGCCATCGGCGAGTGCGCGGCCTACAACGACATGAGCTACGGCCTGGTCGCCCCGGGCTACGACATGGCCCGCGTGGCCGCCAAGCACATCGCGGGCGATGCCGCAGCCGCCTTCGCCGGCGCCGACATGAGCACCAAGCTCAAGCTGATGGGCGTCGACGTCGCCAGCATCGGCGACGCCATGGGCAAGACCCCGGGCTGCCGCAGCTTCCAGTACGTCGACGAGATCAAGCAGGTCTACAAGAAGATCGTCACCAGCGCCGATGGCAAGCTGCTGCTGGGCGCTGTGCTGGTGGGCAATGCCGATGAATACGGCACCCTGCTGCAGATGGCGCTCAATGGCATCGCCCTGCCGGCCGACCCCGAGTTCCTGATCCTGCCCAGCAGCGACGGCCAGGCCAAGCCCGGCCTGGGCCCCGATGCCCTGCCCGACTCGGCCCAGATCTGCTCGTGCAACAGCGTGACCAAGGGCCAGATTTGCGCGGCCGTGGGTGACGGCGTCACCACCATCGCGCAGATGAAGTCGTGCACCAAGGCCGGTGCCACCTGCGGCGGCTGCGTGCCGCTCGTCACCCAGGTGATGAAGGCCGAGATGAGCAAGCGCGGCATGGCCGTCAACAACCACCTGTGCGAGCACTTCCCGTACTCGCGCCAGGAGCTGTTCCACCTCATCCGCGTGGGCCAGATCAAGACCTTCGACGAGCTGCTGAGCAAGCACGGCCAAGGCCTGGGCTGCGACATCTGCAAGCCCACCGCCGCCTCCATCCTGGCCTCGGTGTGGAACGACTTCATCCTGCGCAAGGACCTGGCCTCGCTGCAAGACAGCAACGACTACTTCCTGGGCAACATCCAGAAAGACGGCACCTACTCGGTCGTGCCCCGCATGCCGGGTGGCGAGGTCACGCCTGACGGCCTGATCGCCGTGGGCACCGTGGCCAAGAAGTACGGCCTGTACACCAAGGTCACCGGCGGCGCCCGCGTGGACATGTTTGGCGCCCGCCTGGAGCAGCTGCCGCTGATCTGGGAAGAGCTGATCGCTGCGGGCTTCGAGTCGGGCCACGCGTATGGCAAGTCGCTGCGTACCGTCAAGAGCTGCGTGGGCAGCACCTGGTGCCGCTACGGGGTCGATGACTCGGTGGGCCTGGCCGTCGAGCTGGAGAACCGCTACAAGGGCCTGCGCGCCCCGCACAAGATCAAGTTCGGCGTGTCGGGCTGCACCCGCGAGTGCGCCGAAGCGCAGGGCAAGGACATCGGCGTCATCGCCACCGAAAAGGGCTGGAACCTGTACATCTGCGGCAACGGCGGCATGAAGCCGCGCCACGCCGAGCTGTTCGCCTCCGACCTGAGCAAGGCCGAGTTGATCGCCCTGATCGACCGCGTGCTGATGTTCTACGTGCGCACCGGTGACCGCCTGCAGCGCACCAGCACCTGGCGCGAGAACCTGGAAGGTGGCCTCGACTACCTCAAGGACGTGCTGATCGCCGACAAGCTCGGCATCGCCGCCGAGCTCGAAGCCCAGATGCAGTCGGTGGTGGACACCTACCAGTGCGAGTGGAAGACCGCCGTGACCACCCCCGAGGTGCGCGCCCGCTTCCGCAGCTTCGTCAACAGCGACAAGGTCGACCAGACCATCCTGTTCGTCAAGGAACGCGGCCAGATCCGTCCGGCCCGCCCTGAAGAGCGCGACCTGGCCTCCACCGCCACCACGACCACCGCCTGAGCCCCCCCCCCGCACCGACCTGACGAGGACCTGACCATGAACGCTGTCCTGAAAACGACCGAGGCCTGGGTGGACATCTGCGCCGCCGACGACATCGTCACCAACACCGGCGTGTGCGCCCTGGTGGCGGACACCCCGGTGGCCGTCTTCCGCGTGAAGACCGCCGACGCTGGTGAGCAATTCTTTGCCATCGACAACATCGACCCCAAGAACGGGGCCAACGTGCTGTCGCGTGGCCTGGTGGGCAACCTGGGCGATCGCCTGGTGGTGGCCTCCCCCCTGTACAAGCACCACCTGGACCTCCGTACCGGCGAGTGTCTGGAGTCGGCCGACTGGTCGGTGCGCGCCCACCCGGTGCGCGTCGACCAAGGCCGGGTGCAAGTCAGCCTGAGCTGATCAGGCTGCACGCGGAACACCCCTGCCGCGTACCCCCCGAGGCCCCGGGATCAGCTTGACCCCTGGGCCTCACCTTTCCCCCGCTGAAGGATCAGAGGCGTTGCAACGCCCATCCGAGTAGACGACCACAACAACAAGAAGATCTCTGCCGGCCATCGCAGGCCGGCCGACGCTGACGACGGCGCTTCAACCCCAGGTGTGTGCACGCACAGGCCGGGGGTGGGAGCGCCGTTTCGTTTTCAGCGCCACCACTTCAGAACAACGACAATTGGGGCTCCTGTGCCCACCCCTCAGCCGCGATGTCTCACCCCGTCTCCCCATTCGTCCTGCGTGCCCGTCAATTGGAGATCGACGGCCTGCACCACCTCGCCGTGCGCGTGGACCTGGCCGGCGTGGTGGGCGAGCTCATCCATGCCCTGCAGCGCGAGCGCGGGGCCACCAGCCTGTTCCTGGCCTCGGGTGGCCAGCGCTTTGCCGCCGAGCGCCAAGCCGCCGCAGCCGCCACCCTGCCCATCGAGGCCCGCCTGGGCGACCTCTTCCAGGCCCAGCTGGACCCGGCCCAAGGGGCCACGGCGCCAATGATGTCGCTGCTGGCCTGGGTCAGCCTGGACCTGCAGGGCCTGCGCGCGCTGCGCCACCTCACCGACCTCAACCAGGTCACCGCCCACGACGTGGTCGCCGGCTTCAGCCGCGTGGTCGCCGGGCTGGTGGAACTGGTCTTTCACCTGGCCGATGCCGCCGCCGAGCCGGCCATCTCGCGCCTGCTGGTGGCCTTTGTGCACCTGGTGCAGGGCAAAGAAGCCGCAGGCCAAGAGCGCGCACTCGGTGCCCAGCTGTTTGCCTCGGGCCGCTGCGACGACGATGCGCAGCAGCGCATCGTGCACCTCATCGACGCGCAAGAGCGCAGCCTGCAGGTGTTTGCCGACTTTGCCGATGGCGAGCTGGCCACGCGCTGGGCGCAGCACCAGCTCACGCCGAAGGTCGCGCAGCTGGAGCGCCTGCGCCGCACCCTGTGCGCCGCCAAGGCCGGCGCACCGCTGGACGCGGGCTTGAGCGAGAGCTGGTTCGAGCTCACCAGCGAGCGCATCACCGAGCTGTGGCAGCTGGAAGAGGCGCTGGTGCAGTGCCTGCGCCAGGCCTGTGGCGCGCGCATCGCCTCGTCGCAGCAGGCCCTGCTCGATTCGGAAGGCCTGCTGGAGCAGCTGCGCCAGAACCCGCCACCCCACGCCAACGCCGTGGGCCGCTTCTTTGACAACGCCGCGGGCCAGCCGGGTGCCGCGCCCGTGCTGGGCACCGATGGCGCCCGGCCCGCGCCCGAGCCTGCCGCTGCTGCACCCGCTGCCGACTTGGCCACCGTGGCCTCGCTGCAAGAGATGCTGCAGGCCCAGCAAAGTCGCCTGGCCGCGATGGAGGCCGAGCTGGACACGGCCAAGCGCACGCTCAACGAGCGCAAGGTGATCGAGCGGGCCAAGGGCGTGCTGATGCAGCGCCTGGGCCTGAGCGAAGAAGCCGCCTACCGCGCGCTGCAAAAGGCCGCCATGGACCACAACAAGCGCCTGGTGGACATGGCCGAGGCCGCGCTCGCACTGCCCGACATGGCTTACGCGGCCGGTCGCCGCTGAGGGCTGGGGCGCAGCGCCTCAGCGCACCACCGCGGCCGATGGGGCCCACGTGGGCCGCGTCACCACGGCCAGGCGCCAGGCACAGGCGGCCACACCGGCCAGCGCCAGCAGCGCCATGCCCACCACCCCGGGCCAGCCGGCGTGCTCCCACCAGCGCCCGCCCCACGAGCCCAGCACGCTGGAGCCCAGGTAGTACGCCAGCAGGTACAGCGAGGTGGCGTGCCCCTTGTGCGCGCCACCCAGGCGGCCCACCCAGCTGCTGGCCACCGCATGCAGCGCGAAAAAGCCCGCCGTGAGCGCCACGATGCCGATCACCACGGCCACCGCGTGGTCG
>Ga0228699_1000412_pt1 | contig 32967 bp, 3 predicted proteins | sample McNCre217_Aug_MG_FD_178016 | JGI IMG/M metagenome (GOLD analysis project Ga0228699, IMG submission 178016) | Freshwater microbial communities from McNutts Creek, Athens, Georgia, United States - 2-17_Aug_MG | ecosystem: Environmental > Aquatic > Freshwater > Creek | place: USA: Georgia... | reverse complement strand
TGGTCCGTGTGACCAGGGGCCACCTCGGCCGCTTCCGGGGGCCGAATCAGTGCGCTCAGCGGCTGCCGCGGCGACTCGGCGATGCGGACGAGCAGATCGGTCAGCCGTGCCGCGATGTCCAACACCGCCCCTTCGTCCAGGCGGCGCCGGTCGCGGATGAAGCGCAGTCGCATCGCCGCACCGGGAATGACCAGCACCGTCAGCGCGTGGCGGGTGCGGGCGCCGGTCGCGTCGTCGCCCTCGATCACGAAGGGCGCGATGCGGGGCGCCTGGGCCTGGCCGTCGTCCGGTGCACCCGCGTCCACCGGGTAGTTCTCGAACACGAGCAGGGTGTCGTAGAGCGGCTGTCCGGCCGGCACTTCGCTCCACGACTGGATCTGGCCCGCCGCGCAGTGGCCGTGGGGCTGTGCTTCCAGGGCCTGGGCCTGCAGCGCGTGCAGCCAGTCGAGCAGCGGAATATCGCCGCTGTCCGGCAGGCGCACACGCACCGGCACGCTGTTGATGAACATGCCGACCATCTGTTCGACCCCGGCCAGCTCAGGCGGGCGGCCCGAGACGGTGGTGCCGAACGCCAGGTCGCGGGCGCCGCCCAGGTGGTGCAGCAGCAGCGCCCAGGCCGCCTGCACCAGCGTGCCGGTGGTCAGACCGTGCTGCCGGCCCAGTGCGCCCAGTTGTGCGCCGAGCGCGGCTGGCAGCACGGTGTCGTGGCTGGCATGACCCGCGACCGCCTCGGTCGAGCCCGCGCTGTGGCCCAGGCGTGGCGGCTGGCGCAGGCCCGCCAGGTAGCCGCGCCAGAACGCTTCGCTCGCCGGCGCCTGCGCACGCAGCCAGCCGATGTAGGCGGCGTAGGGCCGCGCCGGGGCCAGCGTCGCCGCCTCGCCACGGCAGGCCGCCTGGTACAGCGCCATGAAGTCGCGTGTCATCACCGACACCGACCAGCCGTCGCTGAGCAGGTGGTGGCGGGTCCAGATGAGGTGGCGGGTGTCGTCTCCGGCCCGCAGAAGCACCAGGCGCATCAGTGGCACCTCGGCCGGCGCGAAGCCGCGACGTCGCTCTGCCTCGGCCTGGTGCATCACCTGAGCACGCTGGACCTCGGCGTCCAGGCCCCGCAGATCGTGGTCCGCGATCGGCAGCACGGCCTGGCGCAGCACGTACTGCAGCGGCTCGTCCAGCCCGTCCCAGGCAAAACCGCTGCGCAAGGCAGCGTGGCGGGCCAGCAGCGCCTGCCAGGCGTGGCCAAACGCGGCGCGGTCGAACGGGCCGTGCCAGCTCAGCACCGACTGCTCGACATGGATGCCCGAGCCGGCGTGGGCCAGCGTCTCCATCAGCATGCCCTGCTGGGACGGCGACAACGGGTGGATGGCCTCGACGCGCCGATGCACCGGCTGCGGGTCGGGGTTGGCGCGTGCAATCGCCTGCAGCAGCCGGTCCAGCGCTGTCTGGTCCAGCCCGGCGTCGGGGAAATCGCTCGGCGTGTGACCGCCGACGCCGGGTGTGCGGCAGTGGGCGACCAGCGCGCGCAGGCTGTCGCGGAACAGCGCGGCGAGCCGCTCGATCGACGCGGCGTGGTGCCGGTGGCGGCTGTAGCCCCAGACGATCTCCAGTTGCCCGCCCGTCACCAGGCAGGTCACGTCGAGCAGGTGGGCGCGCGGCGCCGTCGGGGAGCGTGTCGGGCCGATGTCCTCCGGCGCCAGCGCGCGGACCAGGCCATCACCGCCGACGCTCTGGTCGAACTGGCCCAGGTAGTTGAAGCACAGCCCCGGCGCGATGGCCAGATGGGCGTCGCCGCCGAGGTGGTGCAGCAGGCCGTGGCCGATGCCGTGGCGCGGCGTGCGGCGCAGTTGCTCCTTCACCTCGCGGATCGCGGCGCCGGGATCGTCGGCGTCGGGCAGGCGCAGCCGCACCGGGAACAGCGCGGTGAACCAGCCGATGGTGCGCGAGACATCAACGTCACGGGCTCCGTCGAACACGTCCTCGCGGCCATGGCCCTCCAGCGAGAGCAGCAACTCGCGCTGCCCGCTCCAGCGCTGCCAGGCCCGCAGCAGCGCGGTCAGCAGCAGGTCGTTGATGCGGGTGTGCCAGGCCGCCGGGGCCTCGTGCAGCAGCGCGGTGGTGTCGGCGACATCGAGCCGGTTCGTGACGACGGCGGCCGAGGCGTGGTCGTCCGGCCCGGTGCAGTGGTCGGTGGGCAGCACGGGCGCGCCGCCTGCGCAGACCGCGGTCCAGAACGCCCGCTCGTCGGCAACGGCGGCCGGGCCATGCGCCTGCAACTGGCGCGCCCAGTCGGCGAAGGACAGCGTGCGGGCTGGCAGCCGCGGCGCCCCACCCTCGGCCGCCTGCCGGTACGCGGTCTGCAGGTCTTCCAGCACGAGGCGCCACGACACGCCATCGACGACCAGGTGGTGGATGACCACGAGCAGCAGCCGGCGCGGGCCGCGCACGATCCGCAGCACGCGCACCAGCCGCCCGTCGGCGAGGTCCAGACCGCGCTGGCAATCGGTGGCCTGCGCCTGCAGTGCGGCGGGCCAGTCGCGGTCGGGCAATGCGGACAGGTCCAGCCGCTCCAGCGTCAGGCCGGCGCCGGGTGTGGCCGGATCGACCGCTGCGATGCTGGCCTGCCACTGGCCACTGCCGTCGCGGAGGAAGCGCGTGCGCAGCGCATCGTGGTGATCGACCAGCGCCTGCAACGCGGTTTCCAGCACGCTGTCCTCGGCCTGCGGGTCCAGCTCCAGCAGCATCGCCTGGTTGAAGTGCTGCGGCTCGGCCCAGTCCTGGGCGAAGAAGCGGCGCTGGATCGGCGTCAGCGGCAGCGGGCCGCTGGCCGGTCCATGCGCTGTCGAACGGTCGGCACCGGTCTTCGGCTCGAAGCGGGCCACGGTGGCCAGCTCGGCGATCGTCTGGTGCTGGAACAGGTCGCGTGGCGACAGGTGCAGCCCGGCGGCGCGGGCACGACTGACGATCTGGATGCCCAGGATGGAGTCGCCGCCGACCTGGAAGAAGTTGTCGGTCACGCCGACCGTGTCATGGCGCAGCACCTCGCGCCAGACCGCCGCCAGCAGCGCCTCGGCCGGGGTGCGCGGTGCCACGAGGGTCGCCGCCTCGGCCAGCGGCGCCGGTTCGGGCAGCGCCCGCCGATCAAGCTTGCCGTTGGGTGTCAGCGGCAGCGCGGGCAGGTGAACGAAACGCGCCGGCACCATGAAGGCCGGCAGCGTGCGCATCAGCTCGGCGCGCAGCCGCTCAGGCGCGGCGTCCGGGCCGACCACGTAGGCGACGAGCTGCCGGCCGCCGCCCGGGGTGTCGCGGGCCACCACCGCGGCGGCGGTCACACCGTCGCACTGGTGCAGCCGGGCCTCGATCTCGCCCGGCTCGATGCGCACGCCGTTGACCTTGATCTGCTGGTCGATGCGGCCCAGGTAGTCGAGGCAGCCGTCGGCCCGCCAGCGCGCCAGGTCGCCGGTGCGATAGAGCCGGCCAGCGCCGAAGGGATTGGCGATGAAACGCTCGGCGGTGAGGTCCGGCTGGTGCCGATAGCCGCGGGCGACCTGCACGCCCCCGACACACAGCTCGCCGGGCACGCCGATCGGCACCGGCTCGCCGTGTGGGTCGAGCAGGTAGACCTGGGTGTTGGCGACCGGGCGGCCGATGGGCACGGTCGCGGTTGGCATGTCCTGCGGCCGGGCCTCGTGCCAGCAGCAGGCCACCGTGGCCTCGGTGGGGCCGTACTGGTTGAAGACCCGGCTGTGCGGCGCGTACTGCCACCAGGTGTCGAGCAGCGCACGCGGCAGCGCTTCGCCACCCAGCACCAGCGCCTGCGTGCGCAGCGGCGCGGTGGCATCCGGCGCGCCCAGCAAGCGGTGCAGCAGGTCCAGGTGGGTCGGCGTGCCCTTGACCAGGCTGAACGGCGCCTCGTCGCCCATTTCGCCACGGCCTTGCAGCGCTTTGGCCAGCCGCTCGAACTGCTGGTCCTCCGGCAGCAGGATCACCTGTCGGCCGACCAGCAAGGGAGCCAGCAGCGCCGGCACTGTGCCGTCGAAGCCGGACGAGCCATTGACCGGCACCCCGCGCCCGGCCGCGACCGGGTAGGTCCGCACGCACCAGGCGAGGTAGTTGACCAGGCTGCGGTGGGTGACCTCGACGCCCTTGGGCTGGCCGGTCGAGCCGGAGGTGTAGACCACGTAGGCGAGGTGGTCGGGCGTGACGTCCACGGCCGGGCACGGTGCCGCGTCGAGTTCGCCTTCCAGTCGGTCCAGCACGACGATGTGCTCCGGCCCGGGCAGCAGCTCGCTGCACAGCGACGCCTGCGTGACCAGCACGTCCAGCCGCGCGTCCTGCCGCATCGCGGCCAGCCGTGCCGGCGGGTGGGCCGGATCGAGCGGCAGGTAGGCACCGCCCGCCTTCAGGATGCCCAGCAGGCCGACGAGCAGGTCGGTCGAACGCTCCACGCACAGGCCGGTCAGCACCTCCGGACCGACGCCCGCCGCGCGCAGCACGCCCGCGAGCCGGTTCGCTTGCGCATCGAGTTCGCGGTAGCGCAGCGTGCGTTGGTCGTCGGTGACCGCCGGGGCTTCGGGCGTGCATGCGGCCTGGGCCTCGAACAACTGGTGCAGGCAGCGGTCGGCGGGATAGTCCGCGGCGGTGTCGTTCCAGTCCGTCAGCACCTGCCGCCGCTCGGCCGCCCCCAGCATCGGCAGCCGGTGGACGGACTGGCGCGGGTGGGCCAGCACGCCTTCCAGCAACCGCTGGTAGTGCGCGGCCATGCGCTCGACCGTGGCGCGGTCGAACAGGTCGGTGGCCCAGGTCCAGGCCGGCGTCAGCGTGTCGCCGTCCTCCCAGACCGTCAGTGTCAGCTCGAACTTGGCCACCTGCTGCGCCGCCTGCAGCGGGCCGAAGCGCACCGGGCCGAGCGTCAGCGTCTCGCGTGGCGTGTTCTGCAGCACGAACAGCACCTGGAACAGCGGGCTGAAGACCAGGGTGCGCTCGGGCTGCAGCGCCTCGACGACGCGCTCGAAGGGCACGGACTGGTGCTGGAACGCATCCAGCGTGGTGCGGCGCACGCGGTCCAGCAGCGTCTCGAAGTCCGGGTCGCCCGACAGGTCATGGCGCAGCACCAGCGTGTTGACGAAGAAGCCGACCAGCGGCTCGACCTCGGCGATCTGGCGGTTGGCGATCGGCGTGCCGATGCACAGGTCGTCCTGGCGGGTGTGGCGCGCCAGCAGCGCGGCGAAGGCGGCCTGCAGCACCATGAACAGCGTCGCACCGCGCTCGCGGGCGAAGCGGTTCAGCCCAGCAGCCAAGGCCGGGGGCAGCGGCGCGAGCAGCCGCTCACCCTGGTGAATCGGCAGCGGCGGGCGCGGCCGGTCGGTCAGCAGCAGCGGCTGCGCGGGCGCACCCGCGAGCTGCCGGGTCCAGTACGCCAGTTGCCGCTCCATCGCCTCGGTCTGCCGCACGTCGCGCTGCCAGACGGCGTAGTCGGCGTACTGCAGGGCCAGCGGTGCGGGCCGCTCGACCGGCTGGCCGAGGTGGTGCGCGTACAGCGCCGACAGCTCGCGTGTCAGGATGCCAACCGACCAGCCGTCGGAGATGGCGTGGTGCATCGTCACGAACAGCGCGTGGTCCACGTCGTCCACCCGGGCCAGCCGCACGCGCCATAGGGGGCCGCGCGCCAAGTCGAAGACCTGCGCGGCCTCGTCGTCGGCCAATGCCTGCAGCGCCGCTTCGCGCGCCGCGGCCGGCTGCGCGGCCACCGCGGTCAGGTCGGTCTGGTGCAGCGTGAACGCGGGCGGGTGGAGCTGCTGGCAGGTCTGGCCGTCCACCTCGACGAAGGTGGTGCGCAGCACCTCGTGGCGCTGCGCGATCTCGCGCCAGGCGGCGGCCAGCGCCGCCACGTCCAGCGGGCCGTGCAGCCGCAGGGCCAGCGCGATGTTGTAGGTCGCGCTCGGGCCGTCGAGCTGGTGCAGGAACCACAGCCGCTGCTGCGACCAGGACAGCGGCAGGTGCGCCGGGCGCGGCAGCCGGGTGAAGGTCGCCGTCGGTGCGGGGGCGGCGTGCTCGCGCAGGAACGTGATCAGCGCCGGCTTGTTCGCCTTCAGCCGGGCGATCAGCGCCGGGGGCAGCCGGCCGGCCGGGCCGTTGATGCGCAGCGCCTCGCCGTCGAGCGACAGCCGGATGTCCAGCCCGGCCAGTTCGGCGATCAGGGCGGTGATCGATTCAGTGATCGGTGCAGTGATCGGCGCGGTCATATCAGGATCTCTTCTCGTTCATCGCTGGGCAGGTCGTCGGGCACCTGCTGCACGCGCTGCAGCAGCAGCCTCTGGTCGATCTGTTCGGCCAGGCCGGCCAGCGTGGGGGCGGCGAACACGGTGCGCAGCGGCAACTCGATGCCGAGCTGGCGGCGCAGCCGCGACACCACCTGCGTCGCCAGCAGCGAGTGGCCGCCGAGCGCGAAGAAGTGGTCGTGGCGGCCGACCTGCGCCAGCCGCAGCACCTCCTGCCAGATGCCGGCCAGCAGCGTTTCGGTCGGCGTCACCGGGGGACGGTGGCTGTCCTGTGTCGGCATCGGCACGCTGTCCGGTGCGGGCAGGCGCTTGCGGTCGATCTTGCCGTTGGGCGTCAGCGGCAGCGCTTCGTGCACCAGGAAGCGGCTCGGCACCATGTAGCTGGGCAACAGCCGACCCAGGTGCGCCGCCAGTTCGGCCGCCAGTGCCTCCGCCGAGGCCGCGCCGCCGTCACCAAGGCCGTGGTGAATGGCGACATGGGCCACCAGTTGCTGCTCGCCGCGGGCGTCGGTGTGGACGATGACCACCGACTGCTCGACCGCCGGGTGCCGGTCCAGCGCCGCCTCGATCTCGCCCAGCTCGATGCGCAGGCCCCGCAGCTTGACCTGGAAGTCCAGGCGCCCCAGGAACTCCAGCGTGCCGTCCGCGCGCCAGCGCGCCAGGTCGCCGGTGCGGTACAGCCGCGCACCGGGTTGCCCCGCCCACGGGTCGGGGTGGAAGGCCGCGGCGGTGCGCTCCGGGTCGTTCAGGTAGCCGCGACCGACGCCGATGCCCCCGATGCACAGCTCGCCAGGCACGCCGACCGGCAGCGGCTGCCGCTGCGCATCCAGCACGTACAGCCGCACGTTCGGCAGCGCCCGGCCGATCGGCACTGTCATGGCGTCGGACGGCAGCGGACCGGTGAGGACGTGGTGCGTGGCGTCGTCCGAGCATTCGGCCGGACCATAGGCGTTCAGGATCGGAATCCGCGGATAGCGCGCGAACCAGGCGTTGCACAGCGCAGGCGGCAGCGCCTCCCCCGTCAGCGACAGCCAGCGCAGCGCGGCCAGCGCGGGGGCCGCCGCTTCGTCCGCCTGCACCTCGTCGAGCATGAAGCGCAGCAACGAGGGCACGACCTCCAGCACGCTGACGCCCTCCGCCTCGACATGGCGCAGCAGCGCGGCGGGATCCTTCGCGATCTCGTCGCCGAAGATGCGCACCGTGCCGCCGACGAGCAGCGCGGCGAGGAACTGCCACACCGAGATGTCGAAGCCGGGTGGTGCGGTCTGCGCCAGCATGTCCCCTGCGCCGAGCCCGTGGTCACGGATCTTGGCGCGCAGGTTGTTGACCATGCCGCGGTGCTCGACCATCACACCCTTGGGCACGCCGGTGGAGCCGGACGTGAACAGCACGTAGGCGAGCCGGGCGGGGTCGCTGGGGCCGTCCGGATCGTGTGCGGGCTGGCGCGCCAGCAGGTCGGCGTCCTGGTCCAGGCACAGCAGCGCCGGGCCTCGGCCGGTCAGCCGGTCGGCATGGCGTGCCAGGGTCAGCACCAGCGGCGTGTCCGCCCGCGCCATCAGCACCGCCAGGCGCTCGTCGGGCAGCGACGGATCGAGCGGCATGTAGGCCGCGCCGACCTTGAACAGGGCCAGCAGACACACCAGCGTCTCGGCCGAGCGCTCCAGGCAGACGCCGACGATGTCCTCGCCACCGGCGGGCCCGCCGATGCCACGGGCCATCAGCGCATGCGCGAGCTGGTTGGCACGGCGGTTCAGCTCGGCATAGCGCCAGCGCTCGACCGGGCCACCCGGCTCGGGCTGCCAGCGCACCGCGTCCTGGTCGGGCGAGGCCGCGGCCTGTGCCTCGAACAGCCGGGCGTACACGGCATCGCCCGCGTCGGCGGTGGCGTTGTCGTTCCAGTGCTGCAGCATCTGCGTGTGCTCGGCGGCGGTGAGCAGCGGCAGTTGCCCGATCGGCTGGCCGGGGTCGGCGACGACGGCGTCGAGCAGCACGCGGAAATGCCCGGCCATGCGCTCGATCGTGGCGCGCTCGAACAGGTCGGTGTCGTACTCGAGCACGGTGTGCAGGCCCGTGTCGATCTCGTGCATCATCAAGGTCAGGTCGTGCTTGGCCATCCCGTCGTGAATCGCGGCGTGTTCAGTGCGCAGCCCCTCCAGCGTCAGCGCATGGGAGCGGTTGGTCAGCAGGTTGAACATCACCTGGAAGATGGGGGTGTACGCCAGCGACCGCTCGGGGCGCAGCGCCTCCACCAGCGTCTCGAAGGGCAGGGCGTGGCGCTGGAAGGCATCGAGATCGCCCTGGCGCACGCGGGCCAGCAGCGTGCGGAAGCTGGGATTGCCCGAGACATCGGTGCGCAGCACGAGCGCGTTGAGGAAGAGCCCGATCAGCGGCTCGGTCTCGGCGAACTGGCGGTTGGCGTTGGGCGTGCCGATCACGATGTCGTCCTGACCCGCGTAGCGCGCCAGCAGCACCGAGAACACGGCCTGCACGACCATGAACAGCGTGGCGTTCTCGGCCCGCCCCAGCTGCTTGAGCGATTCGGTCAGCCCGGTCGGAAGCAGGAAGACGAACTTGTCGCCGACGCCACGCTGCACCGCCGGGCGGGGGTGGTCCGTCGGCAGGGTCAGCAGCGGCGGTGCGCCGTCGAGCCGCTGTCGCCAGTAGCCCAACTGCTCCTCCAGCACCGGGCCGCGCAGCCACTCCCTCTGCCAGAGCGCGTAGTCGGCGTACTGCACCGGCAGCGCCGGCAAGCGGGCCGCAGAAGCAGCTTGCCCCGCCACCAGCGTGCCGTACAGCGTGGACAGCTCGTGCATCAGGATGCCCATGGACCAGCCGTCGGCGATCGCGTGGTGCAGCGTGAGGGTCAGCAGGTGGTGCGCCGGACTCAGGCGCAGCAGCGTGGCGTTCCACAGCGGGCCGTTGGCGAGGTCGAAGGCCTGGTCGCTCTGTTGGCGGATCTGCCGCGCGACCTCGGCCTGCTGTCGATCCTCAGGCCACGCGGACAGGTCGGTGACGGCGAGCCGGAAGGACGGCGGATGCACGCGCTGACACGGCTGGCCCGCCTGCTCGGGAAAGCTGGTGCGCAGCGAGGCGTGGCGCGCTTCGACGGTCTGGAACGCCTGCTCCAGCGCCGAGACCTGCAGCGGGCCGTGCAGGTGAATGGCCGCCGGCAGGTTGTAGAGGCTCGGATGGGCCTCGAACTGGCTCAGGAACCACAACCGCTGCTGGGCGAAGGACAGCGGCACGGGCGTGTCCGCAGGCAGGCTGGCCGTGCGCGGCACCAGCCCCATGCCGGGATCCTGGCGGTCCACGGCGCCACCCGAGACCCGCTGCAGGCGAGCGATGGTGGCCGCGAGTCCGGCCACGGTGGGTTCCTCGAAGACGGTCTTCATCGACAGCGCCACCTGGAACACCTTGCGGACATGGGCGATGACCTGGGTGGCCAGCAGGGAATGCCCCCCCAGCGCCCAGAAGTCGTCGTTCACCCCGATGTCGGTCACCCCCAGCAGTTCCTGCCAGATCCCGATCAGGCCCTGCTCGATGCTGTCGCGGGCAGCGACATGGGGCGGCAGACCCACGCGGCGCTTCGCCGGCGTCAGGACGCTGCCCGAGGCGGCAGGTGTCTGCGGGGTCGGGGCCGCTGAAGGAGGCTGCCACCGGTCCAGGCGGGCCTGCAGGTCGCCGGTGGACAGAAGGATCTGCGCCTGCCCCCGGCTGCTGAGCACGGCCCGCAGCGCCGCCATGCCCTCCTCAGGCTGAATGGCGAAGCCCGCGACGATGCTGCCGGGGCCTGCTGTTTCGGGCTGTGGGGTGTTGCCCAGACGCCAGCCCTCCCAGTTGAGGCTGATCCAGGGCAGGCCGCCGTTCTGGCGGCGGGCGGTGACGAAGCAGTCCAGCGCCGCGTTGGCCGCGCTGTAGGCGCCAAAACCCAGGCCGCCGAGCACAGCGGCCAGCGACGAGAAGGCGACGCAGAAGTCGAGCGGCTGACCGTCCAGCAGGCGGTCGAGCACCTGGGCCCCGCCCAGCTTGGCGCGGAAGTGTGGGGCGCAATCGGCCACTTGCGCGGTCTGGATGAAGCCGTCCGTTGCCTGTCCGCGGGTGATGCCGGCGGCGTGGAACACGCCGTTCAGCGGACCGAAGGTGGCCTGGGCGGTGCGCAGGGCCGCACCGAGCTGGGCCTCGTCGGCCACGTCGGCGCTCAGGGCCAGCACGTGCGCGCCCGCCTGCTCGATGGCCAGCAGCCGGCGCAGTCGGCGGCTGACGGCGTCGTCCTCGGCGTGCGTGGCCAGCCAGGTCGCCCAGTCCTGCCGTGGGGGGACGGGCGAGCGTCCGATCAGGACCAGCCGGGTGCGCCAGGCGGCCAGGTGTTCGGCCAGCAGCAGCCCGATCTCGCCCAGCCCGCCGGTGATCAGGTAGACACCGCCTTCCCGGAAGGGGCCGGGGGCGTCGGGTGCATCGGATGCGACAGGGCTGGGCAGCCGGACGGACGGGAAGGTCGGGGTCCAGCGGTGACGGCCGCGGTAGGCGACGACCGTGTCCTGGCGCAGCGCGAGTTCGGCCAGCACCTGCTCGGCCGCAGCCGTGGCGGGACCGACCTCGCCGTCCAGGTCGAGGCAGCGGCAGGCGATGTGGGGATATTCCTGCGGGATGACCCGGACCAGGCCCAGCAGCGCGGCCTTTTCCGGGTCGAGCGTCTCGTCGCCGGTGACAGCCTGGAGGTGGTTGGCGATCACCGTCAACTGCACCGGCGTGCTGAGGACCGACAGCGCCCGGGCCAGGAACATCAGGCTGTAGAAGCCCTGTGCCAGCGCCTGCCCGTCAAGGGCTGGCAGCGACGACAGCGGTGTCACCTGCCAGAGGTGAAGCACCTGCTGGGGCACCCGCTGGCGCACCAGCAAGTCGTCCACCAGGGCCGTGAAGTCCTGAGGCCGGCTCGGGTCCACGGCATAGTCGGCGTCGCCCGACCGGGCAAACGCGCTGCCGGGCCGGACGGTGACCACGGTGTGCCCCGCGGCGGCGAGGCGCAGGGCCAGCCGATCCCCCAGCCCCAGCGCATCCGCGAAGACCAGCACGCAGGACCGGTCCGCCAGCACGCTCAGGCTGGATTCAGCCTGCGGCAGGGGCACGCGCTCCCAGCCCGGCACATGGAACCAGTCGGCCAACGGGCGCCGGACCGCGGCGCGGGATCGGTCCGCCGCGGCGGCGGGCCGGTCAATCCAGTAGCGCTGGCGTTCGAACGGGCTGCTCGGCAGCGTGACCCGCTGGCGCCGCGTCCGGTCGAGGTCGAAGAAGCCGGCCCAGTCGACCTGGCCCCCCGCCGCCCACAACTGCCCCAGCGCATCGAGCAGGCACTCGCTCTCGGACCGCGCTTCCTGCGGTTGCGGGGTGGAGCGCAGGATGACCTGCTCGGTGATGCCCGGCTGCTGGCGAGCCAGCGAACCCAGCGCCCGGCCTGGCCCCACTTCCAGCAGGATCAGCGCCGGCTCCTTCGCCAGCTCCGCCATGCCGCGGGCGAACTGCACCGGCTCCCGGGTGTGCCGGGCCCAGTAGTCGGGGTCGGTGGCCTGCGCGTCGGTGATCCACGTGCCGGTCAGGTTGGAGAGGTACGGAATCCGCGGCGGGCGCAGCGTGAGGGTGCGCAGGTGCGTCACCAGCGGCGCCAGGATCGGCTCCATCATGGCCGAGTGGAAGGCGCGGTTCACATGCAGGCGCCGGTGGCTCACCCCTTGCGCGGACAGGTGCTGCTGGAAGGCCGCGATGTCCTGCGGCGTGCCCGAGACCACGCTCATCGCCGGGCCGTTGACCGCCGCGAGCGCGACCCCCGGCGGCAGGACCAGTTGTTCGGCCGCGAGCGACACCGCCAGCATCGCGCCTTCGGGCTGCGCCTCCATCAACCGGCCGCGCAGCGCCACCAGCCCCAGCGCCTCCGGCAGCGAGAGCACGCCAGCCACGGTGGCCGCCACGTACTCGCCGAAGCTGTGGCCGATCATCGCCTGCGGCTTCACGCCCCAGGACAGCCAGAGCTGCGCCAGCGCGTAGGACGTGACGAACAGGGCCGGCTGCGTCACCGAGGGCTGGTGGAGGCGGGCCTCGGCGGTCTGGCGGTCGTCGCCTGAACCGGGATACAGATGTTCACGCAGGTCGTAGCCAGTCAGCGGCTGCAGCAGCTTGGCGCAGCGGTCGACCTGCGCGCGGAAGACGGGCTCGGTGTCGTACAGCGCCCGCCCCATGTCGACGGTCTGGGTGCCCTGGCCGGGGAACAGGAAGACCACGGGCCGCGAGGCCTGCGGCGCCTGCGCCTGGCACACGCTGCCGTTGTCGGCGGCGGCCGCCAGGGCGGCGGCGGCTTCAGCCGTGTCGCGGCACAGCAGCACGCCGCGCACGGGATGGTGCTGCCGGCCATGGGCAAGGCTGTAGGCCACGTCAGCGAGCGCAAGGTCCGGGGCTTCGGTCAGCCGCGCCGCCAGCGCCCGTGCGTGAGTGACCAGCCCGTCCTCGCTGCGTGCGGACAGCAGCAGCAATTGCTGTGGCCGCCCCGGATCGGAGGGGGTCGACAGCGGCGCTTCCTGCAGCACGACATGCGCGTTCGTGCCGCCAACGCCGAAAGCGCTGACCCCCGCCCGCCGCGGCGCCGCACCGCGCGGCCACGGCGTCGGCTGGCTGGCGATGAAGAAGGGGCTCTGTTCCAGCTTCAGCGCCGGATTCGGCCGCTCGGCGTGCAGCGACGGCGGGATCAGCCCGTGCTGCAACGCCAGCGTGGCCTTGATCAGGCCGGCCACCCCCGCGGCGGCATCAGCGTGGCCGATGTTGCTCTTGACCGAGCCGAGCGCGCAGACGCCGCGCCGCTCGCTGCGGAAGGCCTCGGTCAGCGCGGCGACCTCGATCGGGTCGCCCAGCGGGGTGCCGGTGCCGTGGGCCTCGACATAGCCGATCGAGTCGGGCTCGACCTCGGCGACGGCCTGCGCCTCGCGGATCACCCGCGCCTGACCCTCGACGCTCGGCGCGGTGAAGCTGATCTTGGCCGCGCCGTCGTTGTTGATCGCCGAGCCGCGGATCACCGCGTGGACCATGTCGCCGTCGGCCAGCGCCTCGGCCAGCGGCTTGAGCAGCACCATGCCGACGCCACTGCCGCCCAGCGTGCCGGCCGCATCTTCCGAGAAGGCGCGGCAGTGGCCGTCCGGCGACAGGATCATGCCCTCCTGGTGCAGATAACCCTGGTCTTGCGGCAGCAGCAGCGACACGCCACCCGCCAGCGCCAGGTCGCACTCGCCCGCCAGCAGGCTCTGGCAGGCTTGATGCACCGCCACCAGCGAGGTCGAGCAGGCGGTCTGCACCGTCACGCTCGGGCCGCTCAGGTTCAGCTTGTACGACAGCCGCATGGCCACCGAGTCCGGGCTGTTGACCAGGAACATCTGGTACGCGCCGACGGTGTTTTTCAGCGCCGCGTTCGGGTGCAGGTGTTCGAGCAGGTAGTGGTTCAGGCCACTGCCCGCGAACACGCCGATGCTGCCGCGGCCCGCCAGCGTGCGGTCGCTGTAGCCGGCCACGTCCAGCGCCTCCCAGGCGGTTTCCAGCAGCAGGCGCTGCTGCGGATCGAGCAGCTCGGCCTCGCGCGGCGAGAAGCCGAAGAAGGCCGCGTCGAAGCGGTCGTGCTCGGGCAGCACGGCGCCCGCCCGGACATAGTGCGGATCGTCCAGCAGCGCCGGCTCGACCCCGGCCGCGCGCAGTTCCGCGTCGGAAAAGCGCGTGATCAGCGCGTCGCCCGCGCACAGGTGGCGCCAGAACTCCTGCAGCGACGACGCGCCCGGGAAGCGGCCCGCCAGGCCGATGATGGCAATCGCTGCGTCGTTCATGTCGTCGTGTTCACGGTCATTCAGATCAGTCAAGGGAGGTCTCCTCGGTGCGCGCGTCCTTGCGGATCTGGCGCTGGCGCAGGCCGGCACCGCGGGCCGTGCGCCGGGCCTCGGCACGGCGGCTGTCGTCGGGGGGCGGGGCGGGGCTGGCTGTGGACTCGCCGCCGTGGCCGTCCCACGAGCCGGCCGTCGCCAGGTGGCGCGCCAGCGTGGCCACGGTCGGGTGGCGGAACAGGTCCACCAGGCCGAGCGCCGGCACGCCCCAGTCGTCGAGCCGGTTCTTCAGCTTCACCAGCAGCAGCGAATGGCCGCCCAGCTCGAAGAAACTGTCGTCGCGGCCGACCTGCTCGATCTGCAGCAGCTCCTGCCACAGCGCGGTGAGCCGGCGCTCCAGCGCGTTCTGCGGCGCCATCGGCGAGTCCGTGCGCGGCGCGGCGGTGGGGGCTGGCAGCGCCCGGCGGTCGACCTTGCCGCTGGGATTGCGCGGCAGCGCCTCCAGCCGGACCCAGGCCGCAGGCAGCATGAAGGCCGGCAGGCGCGCGGCGGCGAAGGCGCGCAGCACGCCGCTGTCCGGGGCTTCGACCCCGGCAGCGGTGACGGTGTAGGCCACCAGCCGCGGCTCGCCCGGACGGTCCTCGCGGACGATGACGGCAGCATCCGCCAGCGCCGGATGGGTGCGCAGGACCGCCTCGATCTCGCCCAGCTCGACACGGAAGCCGCGCAGCTTGACCTGGTGGTCGATGCGGCCGAGGAATTCCAGGGTGCCGTCGCCGAGCCGGCGCGCCAGGTCGCCCGTGCGGTACAGCCGCTCGCGCCGCCCCATCACCGTCCGCTCGACGAACTTGTCGGCGGTCAGGTCGGGCCGGTTCAGGTAGCCACGGGCCAGACCGACCCCGCCGAGGCACAGCTCGCCCGGCACGCCCACCGGCACGACCTGGCCCGCCGTGTCCAGCAGGTGCAGGCGGGTGTTGGCGACGGGGCGGCCGATGGGCACGGTCTGGGGGCCGTCCACCGGCTGCGTCACCTCGAAGAAGCTGGTGCCGACGGTGGCTTCGGTCGGGCCGTAGCCGTTCAGGAACCGCCGCCCTTCGCGCCAGCGCAGGGCCAGCGTCCACGGACAGGCTTCACCGACCGCCACGACGGTGGCCAGATGCGGGAAGGCTTCCGGGTCGAGCGTGGCCAGCAACGACGGTGGCAGGGTCGCCACCGTCACCCGTTCCTGCTGCAGCAGCGCCACCTTGGCGAGCGGATCGGCGCGCGTCTGCGGCGTTGCCAGCACCAGCGTGGCGCCGGCCGCCAGCGTCACCAGGATCTCGAACACCGAGCCGTCGAAGCCCCACGCCGCGAACTGGGCGAAGCGGCTTTCAGGAGTGAGCCGGCCCAGCGTGATGAAGTCCTCGGCCAGGTTCACCAGCCCGCGGTGCGGCAGCAGCACGCCCTTGGGCTGGCCGGTCGAACCGGAGGTGTAGATCACGTAGGCGAGATCGTCCGGCGCCACTGCGGGCACCTCGGCCACCGCGTCCGCCTCGACCTCACCCTCGGCGGGCCGCTCGCACAGCGTGTCCAGGTCCAGCGTCTGCACGGTCGCCTTGAGGCCCTTCAGCGCGGCCATGGCGGCGGGCCATGTCGTGGTCTGGGTCAGCAGCACCTGGACGCCAGCGTCCTCCAGGATGCCGACCAGGCGCTCCTGCGGATAGTGCGGGTCCAGCGGCAGGAAGGCACCACCGGCCTTCAGCGTGCCCAGCATGCCGGTCACCAGGGCCTGGCCGCTGTCCACCCAGAGGGCCACCCGCGCCCCCCGGCCGACACCCGCCCGGCGCAGGTGCCGCGCCAGCCGCTCGGCGCGCGCATCCAGTGCCTGGTAGCTGACCGACTCCCCGCCACACACCAGCGCGACCGCCTGCGGACGCCGCTCGGCCTGGGCTTCGAACAGTTGGTGGACACAGGTGGTGGCCGAGTAGGGCCTGTCGGTGGCGTTCCAGGCCTGCAACTGCTGCTGCTCGGTCGCGGTGAGCATCGGCAAGCGGCTGATCGCCGTGTCCGGTGCGCCACGGGCGTCGGCCGTGGCCACGATCGCCTCCAGCAGCGTCGTGTAGTGCCCCGCCATGCGGGCGATGGTGTCGGCGTGGAACAGATCGGCGTTGTGGTCGAACACCAGGCGCAGGCGTCCCCCGTGCTCATCGGCCAGCAGCGCCAGGTCGAACTGGCCCGCACCCTGCCCGCCGGTCTCGGCCAGCGCCCACGGCGTCATCTGCAGGCCGGCGGCGGTCAGGGGTTCGGCCTCGTCCTGCTGGCCCAGCAGGAACAGCGTCTGCACCAGTGGCGGCACGCTCGGATCGCGCTGCGGCAGCAGCTCCTGCACCAGCGCGGAGAACGGGTAGTGCTGGTGCGCCAGCGCACCGGCCACCGTCTGCGCGACCTGGTCAAGGAAGTCGGCGAAGTCTGGCGAGGCCTCCGGGTCGTGGCGCGAACGCAGCGCGATCAGGTTGACGAAGTAGCCGACCACCGGCGCGAACTCGTCGCGGGCGCGGCCGGCCTCGGGCGCCGTGCCGACCAGCAGGTCGGACTGGCCGGTGGTGCGGTGCAACTGCACCAGGTACACCGCCAGCAGCAGCGTGAACAGGCTGACCCGCCGACGCCGCGCCAGCGCCTTGACGCGCTGCGTCAGGTCCGCGTCCAGATGCCAGACATGGGCGCGGCCGTTGAAGGTGCGGGTCGGTGGGCGGGGCACGTCCAGCGGCAGTTGCAGCACCGGCAGCTCGCCCGCCAGCTGCTGGTGCCACCAGGCGCGCAGGCGCGGCCCGGCCGTCTCCAGCAGCCCTTGTTCCCAGCGCACGAAGTCGGCCCAGCCGTGGCGCAGCGGCGGCAGCGCGGCCACCGTGCCCGCGCAGCGTGCTGCATAGCACTGCGCCAGCTCGCGGGTCAGGATCTCGCCCGAGCCGGCGTCGGTGGCCAGGTGGTGGATCGACAGCACCAGCAGGTGATCGTCGTCGGCGTGGCGGATCAGCACGGGGCGGAACACGGCCTGCGTCAGGTCGAAAGGCCGTGTGAACTGCGCGCGGACTTGCGCCGCCAGCGCCCCTGTGTCCAGCCCCGCGGCATCGACCTCGGCCAGCACGACCCGCGTGGGCGGCAGCACCTGCTGCATCGGCTCGCCGTCCTCGATGCGCACGACCCGTCGCAGCGCGGCGTGACGTGCCACCAGGTCGGTCAGCGTCTGCTGCAGCGTCCCACGCTGCAGCGGGCCGTGCAGCCGCAGCACCCGCCCGGAATTCCAGGCGTGGCTGAGCGGCGCGCTCTGCTGCAGGAACCACAGGGCGCGCTGACCGTGCGACAGCGGACAGCGGACCGCCTCCTCGGTCATGACCGGCAGGGGCGCCGCAAAGGCCATCGCCATCGGATCGGGTGTGTCCTCCACCCCGGTCTCGTCCAGCGCAGCGGCCAGTGCGGCGACGCTGCGCAGCCGGTAGAGCTGCGTGGCCGTCACGGCCCGCTCCAGCCGTTGCTGCGCCAGGCGCACCAGCTTCAGGGCCAGCAGCGAGTGCCCGCCCAGCTCGAAGAAGTCGTCATGCACACCGACCGACGGCCGCCCGAGCACCTCGGCGAAGACCGCCACCAGCGCGGACTCGACCGGCGTGCGTGGCGCGACCGGCCCGTGGCCTGTCGGGTCGCCCGCCGTGTCGATGTCCGGCGCCGGCAGCGCGCGGCGGTCGATCTTGCCGTTCGGGGTCAGCGGCAGCCGCGCATGCACCATGAGGTGTGTCGGCACCAGGTGCGCGGGCAGGCGCTGCTGCAGCCAGCGGCGCAGCGCTGTGCCGAGTGCAGCGGACCGGGCGGTGTCGGCGATGTCCTTCAGCCCGACATGGCCGACCAGCACGGCGTCGGCCCCTTGCCCTTGGACAACGGCCGCGGCAGCGGTGACGGCCGGATGCGCCACCAGCGCTGCCTCGATCTCGCCCGGCTCGATGCGAAAGCCGCGCAGCTTGATCTGCTGGTCGATGCGGCCGAGGTAGTCCAGTTCGCCGTCGGGGCGCCAGCGGGCCAGATCACCCGTGCGGTAGAGCCGCTCGCGCCGGCCGCCCAGGTCCACCTCGATGAATTTGTCGGCCGTGAGGTCGGGGCGGTTCAGGTAACCGCGCGCCAGCCCTGTCCCGGCGATGCACAGCTCGCCCGGCACGCCCGGCGGCACGTGCTGCTGGTGCGCATCCAGCAGGTGGATGCGGGTGTTGTCGATCGGCCGGCCGATCGGTGTCGGCGCCTGCGCATCCATCGCCACAGTGAAGCGGTGGAAGGTCGAGCAGATGGCGGTCTCTGTCGGGCCGTAGCCGTTGACGATCAGCAGGCCCTGCGCTCCAGCGGCGTCCTGCCAGGCCTGCAGCAGCCCTTGCCGGATCGATTCGACGCCCACCAGCAGGCGGCGCAGCGGAAGATCCCGGCCCAGTGCGTCGAGCAGCGGCTCCAGCAGCGCGGGCGGAACGTAGGCGCTGTCGATGCCGCAGGCTCGGATGGTGCGGGCCAGTTGCTCCGGCGCGAGCAGCAGGTCGCGGGGCACGATGTGCAGGGCGCCGCCGAAGCCCAGCGTGCCGTGAAGCTCCCACACCGCCACGTCGAAGCCGAACGGGGCGAGCGTCAGGCTCCGGAAGCCGGGCGCCAGCGGGGCCACGCGGTGGAAGGCCGTGACCAGGTTCGTCAGCGCGCGGTGCGGCAGGCAGGCCCCCTTCGGCTGCCCGGTCGAGCCGGAGGTGTAGATCACATAGGCCAGGTCGTCGGGTCCGGCGCGACGCGCTGGCCGATCGGCCGGGCACATGCTCCAGGCGTCCGCTTCGTCCAGACCGAGCAGCACACAGCCTGCGGGCGCCAGGGCCGCGACCTGCTCGGCCAGCGCCTGCTGGGTCAGCACCAGGCCGGCGCCGCAGTCTTCGAGCAGGAAGCGCAGGCGCTCCGGCGGATAGTCCGGGTCGAGCGGCACGTAGGCGCCGCCGGCCTTCAGGATGCCGAGCACGCCGGCCACCATGTCCGGCGAGCGCGACACACAGAGGCCGACGAGCGTGTCCGGACCGACGCCGCGCGCGATCAGCACCTGTGCGATGCGGTTGGCGCGGGCGTCGAGGTCGGCGTAGCTGAGCGAGGTGTTCCCGCAGACGACGGCGGGCGCTGCGGGCGTGGCCGTGGCGTGGGCCTCGAACAGGTCCACGAGGGTCCAGTCCTGCGGGTCGTTGCGCTCGGTCGCGTTCCAGGCGAGCAGTTGCTGCTGCTCGGCATCGGTCAGCAAGGGCAGCGCGTGAATGTCCGCCTCGGGGTTGGCGACGATGCCCTGCAGCAGCACCTGCAGGTGCCCGGCCATCGCGGCGATCTGCGTGTCCTCGAAGCGTCCAGCGTTGTAGGTGAACATCGCCGTCAGGACGCCGCCACGGTCCAGGAAGGTCAGCGTCAGCGCCTGCGGCATGCCGCGCTGCTCGCTGGCCAGGGGCTGCAGCAGCGTGTCGGCGGTCACCGCGTCCGCCTGGCGCAGCGCGACGCAGACGAAGCCCGCGATGCCGGTGTGCAGCCGCTGCGGCGTGGCGTGGGTCTGCAGCAGGCGCATCATCTCGGCGTGCGGCCAGGCCTGGTGCGCGAGGGCTTGTTGCTGTGCGGTTTGCGTGCGCCGCAGCAGCGTGGCGAAGGTCGGCGCGCCGCCCAGGTCCGCGCGCAACAGCACCGGGTTGGCGAAGTAGCCCACCGTGTCGGTCCAGCCCGGCAGCGCGCGGGTGGTGGCCGGCGATGCGATCAGGAATTGCTGCTGCCCGCCATGCCGGCCGAGCAGCACCTGCCAGGCGGCCAGCAGCACCGCGTACAGCGTGCTGCGCTTGGCACGGGCCAGCGCGCGCAACGCATCCGCCAGACCGGCGTCGAGCGTCACGCAGTGCCGGCGGGCCTCGCCGTCGGCGTGGCCGACGGTCGGCAGGTCTAGCAGCGGCGGCTCGCCGCTCAGCGCGTCGCGCCAGTAGGCCGCCAGCGCGTCGCCCTGCGCCGCGAGCGTGTCGCGCTCCCAGCGCACGAAGTCGTGCGGGCTCAGGTGTCCGGGATCGGTCACGGCCGCCGCGACCGACTCTTGGCCCGCGACCCGCTCGTGGTGGAGCGCGGCGAGGTCGTGGCGCAGGATCTCCTGGCTGGTGTAGTCGGTGGCGATGTGGTGGACCGACCCGTGCAGGTGGGCCTCGACCGCGCCGGACGGGGTGGTCACTTCCAGCACCGCCATGCGCATGACCGGGCCGCTGGCGAGGTCGAAGGGACGGTCGGCAAACTCTCGCCGCCAGGCTTCGACCTGCGCCGCGTGCCAGCCGCGGCCATCGACGACAGTGAAGTCCGGTTCAGCCTCGACGAGCAGGCGCTGCACCGGCTGCACCGCGTCGGTGGCCTCGGGCCCGTCGGATCTCTCGGAGAGCGGATAGACGGTGCGCAGGATCGGGTGCCGCTGCAGCAGCGCGCGCGCGGCCTGGCGCAGCGTGTCGAAGCAGGTGCCCGCCGGCAGGCGGTCGATGCTGACCAGGTGGTAGCGGCTGCTGGCGGGGTCGATCTGCCAGTCCAGCCACAGGCCGAGCTGCCCTTGCGACAGCGGACTGTCGTGGCGCCCGGCAGCGAAAGCGTCCCGCTCGGCGAGCCAGGCCACGATCGTCGCCTTGTGCTGCCGCAACTGCGCGATCACCTCGGGGGGCATGCCGGTGCGCGGTGCGCGAAAGCGCAACTGGCCGTCCTCCAGCCACAGCGTGATGTCGCGGGCGGCGAGGTCGCCCAGCAACTCGACCACGTTCAGGTGGGTGTTCACATTGACGTTCACGTTGACGTTCATGCTCAGATCGATCCGGTGATCCATTCGGTTTCTGCTTCAGGTGCCGGAGCGACGACGGGCGGCGGCACGTCGAGCCGCTGCAGCAGCTCGGCGACGAGGCCCTGGGTGCTCAGCCCCTGCAGGAAGCGGGCGAAGGGGATGTCCGCGCCCCAGGTGCGGCGCAGGTGGTTGCGCAACTCGACCGCCATCAGCGAGTCCAGCCCGAGGCCCAGCAGGCTCTCGTCCGCGGGCAGCGTCTCGCCGCGCGGCAGACGCAGCACGCGCGCCACCAGTCCGTGGACCTGTGCGCGCAGGAAGGCCGGGCGCTCGGCCGGTGGGCAGCGCTCGAACTGCTGGCGCGGGCTGGTCCCGTCGCTGCGGGTCGCCTCGTCCGCCGTGGTCACTGGCGCGGTGGCCGTGGCGGACGGGGTCACGTCGGCAGGTGGTTCGTGTGCCGCCAGCAGTTCGGCGAACAACGGGGTCACGCCCACCTGTCGGCGGTGCTGCGCCCAGTCCATCGGCATGACCGCGACCTGCGGTTCGGCCATGCCCAGCAGCCGACCCAGCGCCGCCAGTCCCTGCGCCCGGTCGATCCGGCCATGGCCCTGGTCCTGCAGGTGGTGTCCGCGGCGGGCGTCCATCTGCGTGGCGGCGCCGACCTCGGACCAGATGCCCCAGTCGATGCTCAGGGCGGGCCGGCCAGCCGCGTGCCGTTGCCGGCACAGCGCATCCAGGAAGCTGTTGGCCGCGGCATAGGCCCCCAGCCCGAGGTCGCCGGTCAGCGCGGTGATCGACGAGAAACAGACAAAGAAGTCCAGCGGCTGGTCGCGGGTCAGCGCGTCCAGGTGCCAGGCACCGAGCAGCTTGGGCCGCAGCACCGCGGCGAACTGCGCGCTGTCGGTCTGGTGCAGCAGGCCGGTGGTGTCCGCAGCCGCGGCGGCGTGCAGCACACCCGCCAGTGGCTGTTGCGGATCGATCGACGCCAGCACGGCGGCGAGCGCGTCGCGGTCCCCCACGTCGGCGGACACGGCCCGCACCGTGGCGCCGAGCGCCCGCAGCGCCTCCAGCTCTGCCGTCACTTCCGGCGACGGGGCACGGCGCCCGAGCAGCAGCAGGTGCCGCGCCCCGTGCTCCACCAGCCAGCGCGCGACCGCCAACCCGAGGCCCCCCAGACCACCGGTGACCAGGTAGCTGGCCTCGGCACGAAGCCGGGTGGTGCGCGACATGGCCGGGCGCTGGTCCAGGCGCACCAGCCGCGCGGCCTGGCGCCGGCCGTCGCGCAGCGCGATCCGATCCTCCGCAGGCGGGGTGTCGGCTGCGGCCGGCCTCGCCAGTTCCGCCAGCAGCGCCTCGACCTGGGCTGACGCCGGCGGCCGACCGTCCAGGTCGATGCGGACGCAGGCCAGTTCCGGGTGCTCCACGGCGATGACCTGCCCAAGGCCCCACAGTGGCGCCTGCAGCGCGCCGCGCACCTCGTCGCCAGCCACGACAGCCTGCGCGTCCTGCGTCACCAGCCACAGCCGTGGCCGTGGCAGTTCACTCGCCTGTTCGCCGAGCGCCTGCACCAGATGCAGCGCGCTGGTGCAGCTCGACCGCGCCGCAGACGAGACATCGTCGGCGCCTGCATCCAGCCCCCAGAGATGGACCACCCCCTGCAGCGCCGGACGGGTGACCAGCAGCCGCCGGAAGTCCTGCGGGTCGTCCGGGTTCAGGCGGATCGCCCCGTCTGCGGCGTGCCAGGCGCTGCCGGCCCGCACCAACACCGGCTGATCACCGCGCTGGCGCAGCTCGGCCGCGAGCCGATCACCCAGACCGCCCTCGTCGGCGAGGATCAGCCAGTGTCGGCCCTGCACGGGCACGGGCTCGGCAGTGGTCGTCGCCCGTGCCAGCAGCAGCACCTGCCCGAGTGCGCCATCGGCCACGCCGGCGTCGGGGCTGGCCGTGGTCACCTCGAAGCCGCAGTCGGCCAGCAGGGCCCGCCAGGCGTCGGTCGGCAGCAGCGGGTGACCTTGGCGCTCGTCAGCCGCGCGCCACCAGCCCTCGGTCAGGCCGAAGGTCAGGTCGATCCAGCGTCGCCTCGCGCTGGCTTCCAGCAGCACCAGCAGGCCGCCCGGCGCCAGCAGGCTGCGCGCGTGGGTCAGGCTGGCGCGCAGGTCGCGGGTCGCGTGCAGCACGTTGGCGGCCACGACCACGTCGCAATGCCCCGGCATGAAGCCCTGGAGGGCGGGCGACAGCTCAATGTCCAGTTCTTGGGCGTGGACGAAGGGAAGCGCGGCATAGCGCGCACGGGCCTGTTTCACGAAGGCCGTGCCCTTGTCGGTGAAGGTGTACTGCACGCCACCCGGTCGGAGCGCCAGCCGGGCCAGCAGCCCGTCGGTGGTGCCGCCGGTACCGGCGCCGATCTCCAGCACGCGCACGCCGTGGTCGGCGGGCAGCGTGTCGAGGGCGGCGCTGACCGCCGTCTCCACCAAGGCGTTCATCATCCGCGCCGCCGCGGTCTCGCGGTACAGCCGCGCGGCGGTGTCGTCGCCGAACAGCAGGTCCAGCGCCTGCGCCTGTCCGCGCAGCAGGGCCAGCCACTGCGGTGCAAAACGTGCCAGCAGCGTGCATTCGATCGCCGCGGCCGGGTTGGCCGGCGTCGGCTGATCGACCGGCGACGGCGTGCGCCGCACGCGCCAGTGTTCGCCTTCGTGCGCCAGCAGGCCCGCGTCGGCCAGCATCGCCAGCAGGTTCGCGAAGAAGCGCTGGTGCGCCGGCACGACGCCCAGCGTCCGTGCGGCCTCGTCCGCTGTCCAGCACGCACCTTCGCGCAGCGGCAGGCCGCCCTGTGCGAACAGATGCGCCACCCGGTCCGGGCAGCCGGCGTCGAGGCGGGCCACGGCCTGCAGCGCGGCGTGCAGCGCGGGGTCGGCCAGGTGGCGGTCGGCCTCGGTCTTCAGTGCGGTGGCGATGCGATCGACGGGCGCCAGCCCGGCCGCCGCCCGGCCCCAGACGCCCTGGTCACGCCAGACCAGCCGGTACAGCAAGTCGTCGAGGCCGGCGCTGGCGGTCTGTTCACGCTGTCGCGCCAGCAACAAGTCCACCAGCTCGGGCAGCGCCGCACGGGCCGCACCGGACAGGGTCGGTCCCTCGCCGAGCAGGTCGAGCAGCCGCTGCCGGTCGCCCTGCTGCAGGCCATCGACCAGCGGTGTGGCCGTGGCTGTGGCGGTCGTGGTCGGTGTGGTGGTCTGCGGCACCGGTTCGACCCAGTGGCGGCTGCGCTGGAACGGGTAGGTCGGCAGGAGGAGCCGCGGCCGCGGGCGCTGCTGGTCCACACCGGCCCAGTCCGGCAGCACGCCGCGCATGTACAGCGCTCCGAGGCTGTCGAGCATCGACCGGTGGTCTGGTTCGCCCTGGCGCAGGCTGGGCAGCAGCAGCGGGGCGGCGCCGGCGGTCGCGTCCGGTACCGCGAAGGTGTCGAGCACCGAGCCGGCCATGCCTGCCAGCGTGGCCTGGGGGCCGATTTCCAGGAAGAGGCGGCAGCCCTGCGCGTGCAGCGTGGCCACGCCGTCGGCGAAGCGCACCGTCTGGCGCAGGTGGCGGCGCCAGTAGGCCGGATCGGTCAGCGCGTCCGTGACCCGCTCGCCGGTCATGCCCGAGATGACCGGCAGGCGCGGCGGCGACAGGCGCACCCGGGCGAGTGCGGCCGAGTAGGCGTCGAGCACCGGGTCGAGCAGCGGCGAATGCGCCGCGACCGGGATGGCGAGTTCGCGCACCGTGTGGCCGGCGGCTTGCAGCGCGGCCATGACCCGCGCCACGCTGTCGGCGCCACCGGAGACCACCACGCTCTGCGGGCCGTTGACCGCGGCCAGGTCGACGTCTTCCAGACCGGCGATGCAGGCCCGCGCCTGTGCCTCGGTGGCGATGGCCGACACCATGCGACCCCGGGCGCGTTCCATCAGCCGCCCGCGCTCGATCACCAGCCGCAGCCCGTCCTCCAGTTCCAGCACGCCCGCGGTGTAGGCCGCTGCGTAGTCCCCCAGGCTGTGGCCCAGCACCATCGCCGGCTGCACGCCCCAGGCGCGCCACAGGTCGGCCAGCGCACATTCCAGCGCGAAGTTGGCCGCCTGCCCGCAGGGGTGGGACGTCATCAGATCCTGGTGCTCGGGCGCGGCGGCCGGGTACAGCAGATCGACCAGCGAGCGGCCCAGCTCGGCCTGCACCACCGGCTCGCAGCGGGCGATGACCGCGCGGAACACCGGCTCGGTGTCGTGGAGGTCGCGGCCCATGTGCAGGTACTGCGAGCCCTGGCCGGTGAACAGGAAGGCGATCTTCGGCGCGCCCTGGCCCGGGACCACGCCGTGGTGGCCCTCGACCGCGCCGGCCGGGTCATCCACATGGGCCTGCAACTGGTCGAGCAGGCCCGCCGCGGTGTCGGCGGTCAGGGCCAGGCGGTGGTTGAAATGGTTGCGGCCGGTGAAGGCCGTGGCGCACAGGTCGCCGAGGTCCGTGTGCGGCGCCGACCGCAGCCGTTCGGCGTGGCGCCGGGCCAGCGCCCGCAGGGCAGCCGGGCTGCGCGCGGACAGCGTCAGCAGATGCCAGGCGCGGTCCGGCACCGGCGTCACCTCCGCCGCGTCCGTGACCGCGGTCGCCACGGCGGGCGCCTGCTCCACGAGCACATGCGCGTTGGCGCCGCCCAGACCGAAGGAGCTGACACCGGCGATGCGCTGGTCCGCCGGCCAGGGCGACAGCCCGGTGGCCACCCGCAGCCGGCCGTCCAGCCAGTCGATATGCGGATTGGGATGGGCAAAGTGCAACTGGGGTGGGATGACGCCGTGTTGCAGCGACAGGATGACCTTGATCAGGCCCGCCACGCCCGCGGCTTCCTCCAGGTGGCCGATGTTGGTCTTGACCGAGCCGATCGTCAGCGGCTGCGTGTGCTCGCGCGCGCCGAAGACCGTGGCCAACGCCCGGACCTCGATCGGGTCGCCGAGCTTGGTGCCGGTGCCGTGGGCCTCGATGTAACCCACGTCCTGCGGGACCACCCGGCCGTCCGCCAGCGCCTGACGGATCAGCGCAGCCTGCGCCGTGGCGCTCGGCACGGTCAGGCCGCTGCTAGGGCCGTCGTGGTTGGTGGCGCTGCCGCGGAGGAGCGCCAGGATGGTGTCGCCGTCGGCCTGCGCGTCGGACAGGCGCTTGAGCACGACCAGCCCGCAGCCTTCGCCCCGCCCGTAGCCGTTGGCGGCGGCATCGAAGGTCTTGCAGCGGCCGTCGGGGGCCAGCGCCTGCAGTTGCGACTGCACGACATGGCCCTGCGGCGTGACCATCAGGTGGCTGCCGCCCGCCAGCGCCAGGTCGCTGGTGCGCAGGCGCAGGCTTTCGCAGGCCAGGTGGACGCCGATCAGCGACGCCGAGCAGGCGGTGTCGATCACCAGGCTGGGGCCTTGGAGACCGAGCACGTAGGACAGCCGGCCCGCGGCGAAGATGGCGCTGTTGCCGGTGGTGGCGTAGACCGAGGACCGGTCCGTCTCGCCGAGCAGGCCGAGGTATTCGCTCGGCGTCATGCCGACGAACACGCCGGTGCGGCTGTTGCGCAGTGCCGCGGGCGCCCGACCCGTGCGTTCCAGCGCCTCCCACGCCACCTCCAGCAGCAGGCGCTGCTGCGGGTCGAGCACCATCGCCTCGCGCGGCGAGAGGCCGAAAAACGCGGCATCGAAGGCGTCGATCGGGCCGTCGAGGAAGGCCCCTTCTCGCACATGGGTCCGGCCCGGCGTGCCCGGCTCGGGGTGGTGGCAGGCGTCGCGGTCCCAGCGCTCCGCCGGCACGGGGCCGACGCGGTCCTGGCCAGACTTCAGCAGCGCCCAGAACGCCTCCGGGCTGTCGGCACCGGGAAACCGGCAGGCCATGCCGATGACGGCGATCGGTTCGTGGCGCGCGGCTTCCACCGCATCGAGTTTCTGCCGGGTCTTCTGCAGCGCCTGCAAGGCCTTGAGCAGTTGGGCGCGGTGGTCAGGGGGGGTACTCATCAGCCGTCTCGTGTTCACATCGTCAGTCGTCGACCCGGGCCAGTGCCTGCTCGACCAGCGCATCCAGCTCGGCGTCGGACAGGGCTTCCAGGTCGTCAGGGTCGGTGGTCTCCGTCGGTACCGGCACCGGTGCCGGTGCCACCTCGACAGCCGCCGCAGGGGTCTGCTCGGCCAGCACCTCGCGCAGCAGGTAGTCCCGCAGCAACGCGATGCTCGGGTACTCGAAGGCGATCGTGGATGGCAGCGGCTGCTCCAGCGCCTTGACCAGGTGGCGGCGCAGCTCGATGGTCATGAGCGAATCCATGCCCATGTCGCTGAAGCCGGTCTGCAGGTCCGGCAGCTCGGGCAGCCGCAGCGTCTCGGCCACCGCCTGCTGCAGCCAGGTGGTCAGCTCGGCGGCGCGCTCCTGCGGCGCGGCGTCGGCCAGGCGCTGGCGCAGCGTGGCGCGCGCTGCGGCGGCCGGGGCTGGCGTGGTGGCCGCCGTGGTGCGGGCCGCGGGCAGCAGTTCGCTGAAATACGGCAGGCGCATCGCCTCGGCCTGGAGGTAGGCGCCCCAGTCGATCGCCATGACCCCGACCTGGGCCAGCGGCTGGCCGATCAGCCCGGCCAGTGCGGCGATGCCCTGGTCCGGCGGCATGGCCGTCAGACCGCGGCTGACCAGTTCGGCCTGCGACTGGCGCATCAACTGCGCAGCCGCGCCGATGTCGGCCCAGGCGCCCCAGTCGATCGCCAGGGCGGGCAGGCCACGGGCGCGGCGGTGGGAGGCCAGCGCGTCCAGCACGGTGTTGGCGGCGGCGTGGTTGGCCTGCCCGCGGTTGCCGAGCAGGCCGGCGGCGGCCGAGTACAGCACGAAGAAGTCCAGCGGCAGGTGCTGCGTCAGCGCGTGCAGGTACCACGCGCCGCGGACCTTGGGCGTCAGCACGCCAACGAAACGCGACCAGTCCTGGTGCAGCAGCGTGCCGTCGTCGAGCACGCCGACGGCGTGGACCACACCGCGCAGCGGATGCCGCGGATCGACACCCGCCAGCAACTGCGCCACCGCGTCGCGGTCGCCGACATCGCATCGCGCCACCACGACCCGGGCGCCCTGCGCGCTCAGTGCGTCGATGCGCGACCGGGCGTCCTCGCTCGGCGCACGCCGGCCGGCCAGCACCAGGTGGCGCGCGCCCCGCTCCACCAGCCAGGCGGCGGTGGCCAGGCCGAGGCCGCCGAGGCCGCCGGTGATCAGGTAGCTGGTCTCGGGGTCGCAGCGAATCGGCTCGGTGGGCGCGACCGTGGCGCGGGCCAGCCGGGCGGTGTGGCGCCGGCCGCCGCGCAGAGCGATCTGCCGCTCGCGCTCGGCGCCAGGCGCCGTGGCGTTCAGCTCGGCCAGCAGGAGATCGGCGTCTGCATCGGCATCGGTGCCTGCGCCAAGATCGACCCGCACGCAGCCCAGCTCCGGGTGCTCCTGGTCGATCACCCGGCCCATGCCCCACAGGCCTGCCTGCAGCACGCCGCTCACCGGATCGTCCGGCGCCACGGCCTGTGCCTGGCGCGTGACGCACCACAGGCCGGCGGGCGGTGGTGGCCCTTGCAGCAGCGCCTGCGTCACCTGCAGCAGCGACGCCCCGGCGGGGGTCATCGCCGCCACCGGATCGTCCTGCGGCGCGGGGTCGGGCGTGTCCAGGCCCTGCAGATGCACGACGCCATGCAGCGCCGGCCGGCTCGCCAGCAGGTGCCGCACCTCGTCCGTCTGGTCGGCGCCGAGCACGGTGGCGTGGTCCCCTTGCCGGTGCAGCCGCTGCGCCAGCGCCTGCCCGACGCCTTGCCGATCGGCCAGGAGCAACCATTGACGGGGCGCCGCCGGCGCTGGCAGCGGGCGCGCCACGGCACCGGCCCGGGCCACGATCAGCGCATGGCCACTCTGCGCCAGCACGGCCACGTCGGTGAACCCCTGGGCGTGCAGTGCCGCGCGCCACTGGTCGGCGTCGAGCAGCGGATGGTCCTGGCGCTGGTCTTCGAAGCGCCACCAGCCATCGGTGAGGCCGAAGGTCAGGTCGACCCAGCGGCTGCGCTCGGTGACCTCCAGCAGCAGCAGGTGGCCGCCGGGCTGGATGAGGGTGCGGACATGGGCCAGCGTGGTGGCGATGTCGCGGGTGGCGTGCAGCACGTTGGCCGCCAGCACCACGTCGGCCTGGTAGCGCCCGAAGCCTTGTGCCAGCGGCGAGCGCTCGATGTCCAGCGTCTGGCCGCGCAGGAAGGGGTAGGCGGCGAAACGCTCGCTGGCGCGGTGGATGAAGGACGTGCCGATGTCGGTGAACAGGTAGTCGGTGCGGTCGGCCGGCAGCAGCGGCAGCAGGCCGACGGTGGTCCCGCCAGTGCCGCCGCCGATTTCCAGCAGGCGCAGGCCCTGGTCCGCAGGCAGGCAGCCCACCAGACGCGCCACCACGTCGCGCACCTGGGCGTTCATCAGCCTGTGGATCGGCGAGTCGGCGTACAGCCGGTGCGCGGTGCTGGTGTCGCCGCCGGGGAACAGCAGCTCCAGCGGTTCCTGGGCGCCGCGCAGCACGTCGTCCAGGCGCTCGCCACAGCGCGTCAGCAGCACGGCTTCCGGTGGCAGGCCGTGGTCCGCCTGGAAGCGGGCCACCCGGGCGGGGACATCGTCCGCGGGCGGCGCCTGCCGCACGGTCCAGTCCTCGCCGCCCTCGTGCCGCAGCACGCCCTGCTCGGCCAGGATGGCGAGCAGGCGTCCCAGCAGCCGGTGGCAGGCGGGGATGACGCCGAGCTGCCGGGCGATCTGGCCGGTGCGCCAGCGCGCCCCCGGTTCGAGGCGCAGGCCCGCGCGGGTGAAGGCCGCCTGCACGTAAGCGCCGCTCAGCGCCTCCAGATCGGCCACGCACCGTTCATAGGCCGCCCCGCCCTCGGCCGCCCAGCGCGGCGCCAGGGCGGCGGTCAGGTCGCCGATGGCCTCGGCCGGGGCGGGCAGGTGTCCGGCGGCGGCGCCGAAGGGGCTACGCGGCCAGGCCACCTGGTAGAGCCAGTCGTGCCAGTCCGGCGTGCGGCGGATGGCGGTGGACTGCGCGGCACGCATCGCGAACCCCTCGATCTCCGCCAGCAACCCGCCCTCACCGTCGAACAGGCGCAGATCCCAGGCATCGGCTTCGACCTGGACGGCATGGCACCACCAGACCTCCCCGCGGGCCGGCCGGTACAGCCGCAGCGCCTCGACCGCGAAGGGCAGCAGCGTGCCGGCACCTGCGTCGTGGCGGGCCAGCGAGGCCACCTGGAAACAGGCGTCCAGCAGGCCCGGGTGGAGCCGATGCTCGTCCAGCGTGCCGATCGGGGGCGTCAGCCGGCCGAGGGCTTCGGGCCGGTCTGTCGCGGGGCCGTGCCACACTTCGGCGATCCAGCGGAAGGGTGCGCCCAGCGCGATCCGGGCGGCCTGTGCGCGGCTGTAGACGAGGCTGGCGTCACCCGGGCGGGTGCAGCGTTGCTGCAGGGCGGCGAGCCCGTGGCCGTCGGATGCAGGCACAGCGGTCGGCGCGAGTCGGCCCTTCGCGTGGGTCAGCAGATCCCGCGCTGCGCCCTCGGGGGTGAAGCTCGCGACCTTGAACGTCTGGCGGACATCGCCGTCGCCCTCTGGCGCGGCGCCGATCACGGTCTGCACCCGGCGGCTGCCGCCCTCGGGCAGCACCAAGGCTTGCGGGAACACCACCTCCAGCAGCGCCACCGGCGTCTCGGCCCGCCCGTTCGCCAGCGTGGCCGCCGCCAGCGCCATCGCGAGCTGGTACGCCCCCGGCGACACGACCGCGCCGAACACCCGGTGCTCGGCCAGCGCGGGCTGGGTCTGCAGGCTGAAATCGGCCTCGAACACCTGTTCGTCGTGCAGCGGCAGCTCGAAACGGCGTTCGATCAGCGGGTGCAGCGACGCCGGGCGTCGGGCGGCGGGTCGGGTGGTCCAGCAAGTCCGGCGCTGGAACGGGTAGGTCGGCAGCAGCACCGACCGGCGGGCAAGGCCCTGGTCCACGCCGATCCAGTCCGGCGCCACACCCCGCACGTACAGCGCACCCAGGCTGGCGAGCAGTTCCGGCCCGTCGGCCTGTCCGCGGCGCAGGCTGGCCAGCGTCACGGCCTGGTCCGACCCGAGCGTGTCGGCGACCAGACTGGACAGCACCGGCTGCGGGCCGACCTCCAGGAAGATCCCGCAGCCGTGCGCCTGCAGCGTCGCCACGCCGTCGGCGAAACGCACCGCCTCACGCACATGGCGCACCCAGTAGTCCGCGCTCAGCACCTCGTCGCCCGCGAGTCGGCCAGTCAGGTTCGACACCACCGGCAGCGTCGGCCGGCCGTAGCGCAGACCAGCCGCAACCCGGCGGAAATCCTCCAGCATCGGCGCCATCAGCGGCGAGTGGAAGGCGTGGGTCACCTGCAGCGACCGGGCCCGAACGCCCTGCGCCGCCAGTTGGGCCACGAGGCGGGCCACCGTGTCGCGGCGACCGGAGAGCACCACGCGGTCGGGTGCGTTCACCGCCGCGATGGCCACCTGGTCTTCGAGGCCGGCGAGCAGTGGCCGGACCCGGTCCTCACCCGCGTGCAGCGCCACCATGTTGCCGTCCTGCGGCAAGGCTTCCATCAGGCGACCACGGGCCGCGACGAGTGTCAGGGCATCGTCCAGGCTGAACACGCCGGCCAGACAGGCCGCGACGATCTCGCCCAGGCTGTGGCCGATCATCACCTCGGGCTCCACACCCCACGCGCGCCACAGGCAGGCCAGCGCGTATTCCAGCGCGAACAGCGCCGGCTGCGCCTGACCGGCCCGCTCCATCGGCTCGCCATCGCGGGCCGGGTCGGCGGGGTGGAGGATCTCCAGCAGCGGCCGGTCCAGCCGCCCGCGCAGCAGCGCGTCGCAGCGGTCGAGTGCGGCGCGGAACACCGGCTCGGTCTGGTACAGCGACCGGCCCATGCCGACGTACTGGCTGCCCTGGCCGGTGAACAGGAAGGCGATGCGCGGGGCCGCCGCCGACGCCGTTCCGCGCAGCACCCCCGGTCCGCTGCGGCCGTCCACCGCAGCGCCCAGCCGAGCGGCCAGTTCGCCCCGGTCGGCGGCAACGATCGCCAGCCGGTGGGCGTGGTGCTGGCGTCCGGTGGCGGCGGTGCGGCAGAGGTCGGCCAGCGCCTGCGCGGGATGGGCCTGCAGGTGGTCCTGGTAGCGGGCCGCGAGCGCGTTCAGCGCCGCCTCGCTGCGCGCGGACAGCACGAGCAGGTCGGTGCCGCGCGCGGGCGCCGGGGTGCTGACCACCGGCGGTGCGGCCTCGATGACCACGTGCGCGTTGGTGCCGCTGATGCCGAAGGCGCTGACGCCCGCCAGCCGCCGCGCGCCCTCGCCACCGGGCCACGGCAGGTTTTCCACCGGCACCTCGACGGCGAACTCGTCCCACTCGATGTGCGGGTTGGGCGTGTGGAAGTGGATCTGGCGCGGGATCGTCGCGTGCTGCAGCGCGAGCACCGTCTTGACAAAACCGGCGATGCCCGCGGCCGGCTCCAGGTGGCCGATGTTGGCCTTGACCGTGCCGACCCGCAGCGGCTCGGCGCGTTCGTGGCCTAAGACCGTGCCGATGGCGCGCAGCTCGATCGGGTCGCCCAGCGGCGTGCCGGTGCCGTGGGTTTCGAGGTAGGCCATCTCGTCGGCCGACACCCGGGCGTCCGCCAGCGCCTGGCGGAGCAGCTTTTCCTGCGCGTGCTTGCTCGGCACGGTCAGGCCGCTGGCGGCGCCGTCGTGGTTGACCGCGCTGCCACGGATCACCGCGAGCACGGTGTCGCCGTCGGCCTGTGCGTCGCGCAGGCGCTTGAGCAGCACCATCGCGCCCCCTTCGCCGCGGCCGTAGCCGTCGGCGGCGGCGTCGAAGGCCTTGCAGCGGCCGTCCGGCGCCAGCACCTGCATCTGCGACAGCGCCACGTACATCGTCGGCGTCAGCATCAGGCTCGCGCCACCCGCCAGCGCCAGTTGGCATTCCCCGGCGCGCAGGCTTTGCACGGCCAGGTGCAGC
>Ga0228699_1000411_pt1 | contig 33019 bp, 32 predicted proteins | sample McNCre217_Aug_MG_FD_178016 | JGI IMG/M metagenome (GOLD analysis project Ga0228699, IMG submission 178016) | Freshwater microbial communities from McNutts Creek, Athens, Georgia, United States - 2-17_Aug_MG | ecosystem: Environmental > Aquatic > Freshwater > Creek | place: USA: Georgia... | reverse complement strand
AGGAAACATCATGGTCGTGATTCGTCTTTCCCGTGGCGGCGCCAAGAAGCGCCCGTTCTACAACCTGGTCGTGGCCCACAGCCAGAACCGCCGTGACGGCCGCTTCATCGAGCGCGTCGGCTTCTACAACCCGGTGGCTTCCGGCCAGGCCGAAGCCCTGCGCGTCGCCTTCGACCGCGTCGAGTACTGGACCAGCGTCGGTGCGCAACTGTCGCCCACCGTCGAGCGCCTGCTCAAGCAAGCCAAGTCCACGGTCGCTGCGCCCGTCGTCGCTGCTGCCTGATCGCCATTGCCCTGACCGCCCCGAGCACCCCCACCATGAACGTGACCACCACCGATGACGCCGTGGCCTGGCCCGATGACGCCATCGAGGTCGCGCGGGTGGCCGATGCCTGGGGCATCAAGGGCTGGCTGCGGATCCAGCCGTACGCGGCGGATCCGCAAGTCGTGTTCAAGGCACGGCACTGGTTCCTGCAGCCGCCTGCCGGCAAGCCGCGCGCCAAGGAGGCGCCTGCGCTGCCCAAGGTGCTGAACGTCACGCTGGTCAAGGAGCACAGCGACGGCGTGATCGCCTCCGTGCGCGAGGTCGCCGACCGCAACGGCGCCGAAGCACTGCGCGGCGCCCGCATCTTCGTGTCGCGTTCGATCTTCCCGAAGACGGACGACGGCGAGTACTACTGGATCGACCTGATCGGCCTGAACGTCGTCAACCGCGATGGCGCGGCGCTGGGCACGGTCGCCGAGATGATGGACACCGGCGCCCACAGCGTGATGCGCCTGACCGCCGAGAGCGTCGACGAGGCCGGCGTGCCCCGCACCGTCGAGCGCCTGATTCCCTTCGTCGCTGCCTACATCGACGATGTCAGCCTGACCGAGCGGCGCATCGTCGCCGACTGGGGCCTGGACTACTGATCCCGCGGCGCCAGCCGCATCGGCTGCACCGACATCCGCTGTGCGCTTCGACATCGTCACGCTGTTTCCCGAGCTGTTCGACCCCTTCCTGAAGGTCGGCGTGACGCGCCGCGCCTACACGACCGGGCAGGTCGACGTGCGCTTGTGGCCGCTGCGCGACCACGCCGACAATACCTACCGCCGCGTCGATGACCGCGCCTATGGTGGCGGCCCGGGCATGGTGATGCTGGTCGAGCCGCTGGAGCGTGCGCTCGCGGCCATCCGCGCCGACCGGGTCGAGGCCGCGCCGGTCATCCTGTTCAGCCCTGCTGGGGCCACGCTGACGCAGTCGCGGGTGCAGGCGCTGGCCGCCAGTCCGGGCGCGGTCCTCGTCTGCGGCCGCTACGAAGGGCTGGACCAGCGCTTCATCGACCGCCACGTGGACGAGGAGCTCAGTCTGGGCGACTTCGTGCTGTCCGGTGGCGAATTGCCTGCGCTGACGCTGCTCGACGCGGTGACGCGCCTGCAGCCGGGTGTGCTGAACGCCGCCGCCTCGCACGAGCAGGACAGCTTTTCCGACGGCCTGCTCGACTGTCCGCACTACAGCCGTCCCGAGACGCTGGGCGAGGACGCCGTGCCGCCCGTGCTGCTGTCGGGCCACCACGCGCACATCGCCACCTGGCGCCGCGAGCGGCAGCTGGAGCTGACGGCCCGCCGTCGCCCCGACCTGATTGCCGCGGCCCGCCAGGCCGGCCGCCTCAGCCGGGCCGACGAGCTGTACCTGTCGAAAATCCGGCTATAATCGCGGGTTCTGATCCTCTGCCTGAAGGTCGCCGGGTGCTCGACACATGAGCGCACGCCCTTGCCGGCACGATCGCCTGGAGCTCCCATGAACCTGATCCAAGAACTCGAGCAAGAAGAAATCGCTCGACTGAACAAGACCATTCCCGTCTTCGCCCCTGGCGACACGGTGATCGTCAGCGTCAACGTCGTCGAAGGCACCCGCAAGCGCGTGCAGGCCTACGAAGGTGTCGTGATCGCCCGCCGCAACCGTGGCCTGAACAGCAACTTCATCGTGCGCAAGGTGTCGAGCGGCGAAGGCGTGGAACGCACGTTCCAGCTGTACAGCCCGCTGATCGCCAACATCGAAGTCAAGCGCCGCGGTGACGTCCGCCGTGCCAAGCTGTACTACCTGCGCCAGCGCAGCGGCAAGTCGGCACGCATCAAGGAAAAGCTGGCCTGATCGCTGGCTCACCCGCCGACCCAGGCATCCTGCACGCAGCATGCCTCGGCAACCAGGCCGCCTTCGGGCGGCTTTGTCGTTTTCTGCCTATGCTGGACGCCATGTCCCGACCGCCTACCCTGATCCGTGATCCACGTGCCGTGCCGGTGGCCAGCGCGGATTTCCACCTGCCGGCGCTGGCGGGCGAGCGCCTCACGCCGACGCAACTCAAGGCGCGCTTCGCGTCGCCACCCGACTGGCAGCCGGAATTCCGCGGGGATGGCCGGGGCCCGCAGGCGGACCGCGCACCGGCCGCTGCTGCCGTGCTGGTGGCGCTGGTGGTGCGCGAGGAGGGCCTGCGCGTGCTGCTGACCCGCCGCACCGACCATTTGCGCAACCACGCCGGGCAGATCAGTTTCCCCGGCGGACGGGTGGATCCCGGCGAGGTGGATCCGGTCGTGACCGCGCTGCGCGAGGCGCGCGAGGAAATCGGACTGGAGGATCGGCACATCGAAGTGATCGGTGCGCTGCCGGTCTACACCACCGTCACGTCCTATGTCGTGACCCCGGTGGTGGCGCTGGTGCACCCGCCGTTCGAGTTGCAGATCGATGGCGGCGAGGTGGCCGAGGCATTCGAGGTGCCGCTGGAGTTCCTGATGACCCCCGCCCACCACCAGATCCACATCCTCGACACGCCGACCGAACACCGGCGGTTCCTCTCGATGCCCTGGCGCGGCCCATCGGCGGCCGGGGACGAGCGCGAGTATTTCATCTGGGGGGCCACGGCGGCGATGCTACGCAACCTCTACCGCTTTCTGGCGGCCTGATGGCCGTGTGGGGACAGGCTCGTGCCGTGCCGTTGTTCACACCGTTATCATTGATGGCATGAGTTTCCTTGCCGTCCTGCTGGCCCTGATCGTTGAGCAACTGCGGCCTCTGCCGCAGGGCAACCCCGTTCACGAAGCACTGACCGACTGGGCGCGCTGGACCGCCCGCAATTTTGACGCCGGCAAGGAGCACCATGCCTGGGTCGTCTGGATGGTGACCGTGTTCACGCCGGGGCTGGTGGTCTGGGGCGCGTTTGCGCTGTTGCAGCACCAGAGCCTGATCCTGGCGCTCGGCTTCAACCTGCTGATCCTCTACCTGACGCTCGGCTTCCGCCAGTTCAGCCACTACTTCACCGACATCCGCGATGCACTGGAGCAGGGCGACGAAGAGCGTGCCCGCGGCTTGTTGCAGGAGTGGCACCACCTCGACGCCAGCGAGCTGCCCCGCACCGAGTTGCTGCGCCACGTCATCGAGCACGCGCTGCTGGCCGCACACCGGCATGTGTTCGGCGTGTTCTTCTGGTTCGTGCTGGGCTCCGCGCTCGGGCTGGGGCCGGTGGGGGCGGTGGTCTACCGCATGTCGGAGTTCTGCGCCCGGTACTGGGCCTTCAAGATCCGAGCAGAAACGGCCCCGGTCAATGGCGCACTGATGCTGCGCTCACAGGCCGCATTCTCGGTGCTCGACCATGTGCCTGCGCGGCTGACGGCTGCCGGATTCGCGGTGGTCGGCAACTTCGAGGAAGCGGTGGATTGCTGGCGGCAGTGCGCGGGGCTGTGGAAGCAGTCGAATGACGGCATCCTGCTGTCCTCCGCTGCAGGCGCCTGCGGCGTGTCGCTCGGAGGTGCGGATGCTCCGCCGCTGGCCCCGGGTGCTGCCACAGGCTTCGTGGCCTTGCCCGGCGAAGAGGTGCTCGAAGGGCAGGGCAGCACCCCGGGCGCACCACCGACGCTGGCGCATCTGCGCTCGGTGGTCGGGCTGGTGTGGCGCTCGATGGTGCTGTGGATGATGCTGCTGGCGCTGCTGTCGCTGGCGAACCGGCTGGGCTGATCCGCCGAGGCTGCCCGACCCGCCTCAACTCTTCAGGGTCTGCAGCGTCAGGCCACCCGCCAGCGCGATCATCATCATCGCCACGCCAGCATCGAACACGCGCCACGTGTGCGGCCGGCGGAACAGCGGTGCCAGATGCCCGGCGGTCCACGCCAGCACGGTGAACCACAGCAGGCTCGACGACATTGCGCCGGCGGCAAACGTCCAGCGCCCTGCATCTCCTTGCGCATTGGCCAGCGAGCCCAGCAGCACGGTCGTGTCGAGCCAGGCATGGGGGTTGAGCCAGCTGAAGGCCGCCGCCTGCAGCAGCGCCGAGCGCAGCGTCAGTGCTGCGCCGCCGTGCCCGTGCAGGCCATCGCCCGTGGGCCGCCACGCGCGCCGCGCCGCCTGCAGGCCGTAAACCGACAGGAACAGGATGCCGGCGACCGTCATGAGCGGGATCGCCAGGGGAAAGACTGCGGACGCCGCGCCGATGCCCGCCGTGCCGAGCGCGATCAGCGCCGCATCCGACACCGCGCACACGGCGACCACCGCCGCCACATGCTCGCGCCGCACGCCCTGGCGCAGGATGAAGGCGTTCTGGGCGCCGATGGCCATGATCAGGCCGGCGCTGGCGGCCATCCCGAGGAAGAAGGTGCTGGTGTTCATGGGGATCAGCGTAGGGTGGTGCGCTGGCGTAGTACAGCTAAACTTCCTAACCATGATTAAGCTGGGCTTCACTCGATGATCGACCTTGTCGCGCTGCGTGCCCTGTCCACCGTGCTGCGCCTGGGCAGCTTCGAGCGCGCGGCGCGCGAGCTGCACGTGACGCCGTCCGCCGTGTCGCAGCGGGTCAAGGCGCTGGAGGAGCGGCTGGGCTGCGTGCTGCTGGTCCGCGCGGCGCCGGTCACGCCCACACCCGAAGGTGCGCGGCTGTACCGCCATTACCTGCAGATCGAGATGCTCGAAGCCGACCTGCAGAACGACCTGCAGCCGCTGGCCGAGGCTGGCGCACCCGGCGCCCGGCCGCGCAGCATTCCCGTGGCCGTCAACGCCGACAGCCTGGCGACCTGGTTCATCCCGGCGATGGCCGATTTCCACAGCCGCACCGGCGACACGCTGGCGCTGCACGTCGATGACCAGGACCACACCCGCGAGTGGCTGAAGAACGGCACGGTGTTCGGCGCCGTGACCGCTGCGGCCGAGCCGGTGGGCGGCTGCCGGGTCGATGCGCTCGGGTCGATGCGCTACCTCGCGGCGGTGAGCCCGGCCTATGCGCAGCGGCACTTCGACGGCGTGACGCTGGCCGAGGGCTTCCTGCGCGCGCCGATGCTGGTCTACAACCAGAAGGACCAGATGCAGCACCGCTTCCTCGCGCAGGTGATCGGCGAGGACTGCACGCCGCCGCAGTGGTGGGTGCCCTCGGCGCAGGGCTTTCTCGATGCGGCCATCGCCGGACTCGGCTGGGGCCTGCACCCGGTCGCGCTGGCGGCTGCGGCGCTGGCGGAGGGGACGCTGGTCGATCTCTGCCCCGGCCACAGCGTCTCGGTGGCGCTGTACTGGCAGAGCTGGCGGCTGGATTCGGCCAGCGTGCGCACGTTGCGGGACTGTGTCTGGCGGGCGGCGTCAGCGGTGCTGGAGCTGTCCTGACTGGCTGTCCACGCCATGCCTGGAGCGCCCCATCTCGTACCTGAGCCAGTCCAGGAACAGCATTCGCCGCGCGTCGTCCCTGAACGGGGTCGGTGACAGCAAGACGTACTCCGACCCATCAGGCAGGAAGCCGAACGGCGCGACCAGACGCGCATCGCGCAGATCCTCTTCCACCATGTAAGCCGACCCGATCGCCATGCCCAGGCCTGCACCTGCCGCCTGCAAGCTCAGATAGAAATGTTCGAAATACTCTGATCCAGCCGCCTCCGGGCTGTGCCCGCCCACGTCAAACCACCGCTGCCATGCGCTCGGCCGTGTGCGCGAGTGCAGCAACTTTGGTTGGCGGGACGTTGGCAGGTCGGACGCCATGGCCAATGCCACGCCGGGTGTGCAGACCGGCCCCGTCAGTTCAGGTGCCACGGGTTCGGCATGGCAGTGCGTGCCCCAGTTGAAATCGTTGCGCCGCAAGGCGAGGTCCACCCGGTCGCGTGTGAAGTCCACGGGTCCACCCGCCGTCAACAGATGGATCTGGTGCTGCGGGAAGCGTTCACGGAACGCCGGCAGCCGGGGAATCAGCCACCGCATGGCGATGGTCGGTTCACACGACAACACCAGAGGCAACTCCACAGTGGGCGCCTTCACCTGACGCAGGGCTTCCGCCAGCCGTTCCATGGCCTCGGTACACGCTTCCAGCAGGATTTTCCCCCGAGGGGTCAGGAAGACAGCCCGGTTGCGCCGATCGAAGAGATCCACTCCCAGCGACTCTTCCAGCTGCTTGATCTGGCGGCTGACCGCCCCGTGCGTCACATGCAACTCGTCCGCCGCCCGCCCGAAGCTTTCGTGACGGGCGGCGACTTCGAACACGCGCAGGCTGTTCATGGGCGGGATGCGGCTGTCGAAAGGTGATTTTTTCTCAATCATGTCCGTGAGCATAAATCGATTTCCGAGTTGCCAATGGAGATAAATAATATCCCCATGGTCCAAGCATCGCTGGACTCAATCCTGAAGATATTCATCTATACCATGATCGAACTTGCAGCCGTAGCGACCATTACGATTTTGGCCGTCATCAGCCCAGGCGCAGATTTTGCGATGGTCACACGCAACAGTCTTCTGTATGGGAGGTCAGCCGGGCTACTGGCTTCGCTGGGAATTGCACTCGGCGTTCAGCTGCATGTGCTGTACACCATGCTGGGCGTTGGTCTTATTCTTCAGAACTCCCCAGAACTGTTTTCGATCATCAAATTGATTGGTGCCGTCTATCTGGTTTACGTGGGCTACAAGACATTTTTTACCCCGCAGCCCTCGACCAGCGGCGCAGCACCATTGAAAGAGCTTGGTGCAATCGACGCATTGCGCACCGGTTTTTTTACCAATGCCCTCAATCCAAAAACCACTCTTTTTGTGGTCAGTGTCTATACCCAGATCGTTCAACCTGAAACGTCGATTGCCGTGCAAGTGGGCTATGGTTTATTCATGTCACTGGCACACTGGGTATGGTTCAGCCTTGTGACAGTATTTTTCTCGGAAGAGCATTTGCGTTCAGAGATGGTGCGGCACCAGCTCGTATTGAATCGCATGATAGGCATCATCCTGGCCGGGCTTGGGTTCTGGCTTGCATTTTCACGCAGATGAGTTTTCTCATGAAAAATATTGCTTGCATCGACATGGAAGGGGTGCTGATCCCCGAACTCCGGCCTCACATCGCTGAAGCCACTGGTATTTCAGATCTGGCTGCAGCTCGGGAATCAGCAGGCGTTTGATGAAATCTGCGCCAAACGGGCCTGATCCCGAATGGTCGCCGGCCCATGATTCAGTTCAGTAGTGCGTGCGGCTCAGCTCGTCGCGCACTTCCAGATAGATCCGGTGCCGCGACGGCGCGATGTCGCCGCGCTCCAGCGCCCCCAGCACCGCGCAGCCCGGCTCGTGGTCGTGGCTGCAGTTGGCGAAGCGGCACTGGCCGAGGTAGGGCGACAGGTCCGGCATCCACGCGGCGAGGTCTTCCACCGGGATGTGGCGCAGGCCGAATTCCTGGAAGCCCGGCGAGTCGATCAGCGCGCCCTGGTGCGCGTCGTCGAGCCAGTACCAGCGGGTGTGCGTCGTCGTGTGGCGGCCGGAGTTCAGCGCGACCGAGATCTCGCGCACCGGCGCGGCGGCGTCCAGCCCGAGCAGGTTCACCAGCGTGCTCTTGCCGGTGCCGGACGGGCCGAGCACCAGCGTCGAACCGGTGGCGAGCAGGTCGGTCAGGCGCGCCCGCGTCTCGTCCGGCCGGGCCTTGATGGCGACCTCGATCACGTCGTAGCCCATCTTCACGTACGGGGCCAGCCGCTCGCGGGCGAGTTGCGCCGATTCGACCAGATCGATCTTGTTCAGCAGGATGCTCACCTGGATGCGCGCCTGCTCGGCGGCGATCAGCGCGCGGGCGAGCTGGCTCTCGCTGAACACCGGCTCGGCGGCGACGAGGATCAGCAGCCGGTCCAGGTTCGCCGCGAACGACTTGGTCTTCCACTCGTCCTGGCGGTAGAGCAGGTTGGTGCGCGGCTCCATCGCCTCGATCACGCCTTCGTTGCCCAGCGTGTCGGTGGGCTGCCAGCGCACGCGGTCGCCGACGACGAGCTGGCTCTTCTTGCCGCGGGGGCTGCACTTGATCTCGCGGCCCTCCGGTGTCTCGACGGTGTAGTGGCGGCCGTGGCCGGCGATGACGAGGCCGATGTCGAGTTCAGGCGTGGGCATGGAGGGCAGCGAGGCGTTCGGACGCCGGTGGGTGGGAATAGTGGAATCGCACGTACAGCGGATCGGGGGTCAGCGTGGTCGCGTTGTCCTCGAAGAGCTTGAGCAGCGCGGAGGTCAGGTCTGATGCACGGGCCTGCTGGCGGGCATAGGCGTCGGCCTCGAATTCGTGGCGGCGGGACACGGCGGCGGTGATCGGCGTGATGAAGAAGCCGAACACCGGCCCGACCAGCGTCAGCAGCAGCAGCGCCAGACCGTGGTTCGGCGCTGCCATGTTCGGCTGCACGCCCAGGCCGGTGTAGAAGCTCGGCTGGTTCATCAGCCAGCCCAGCAGGGCCAGGCTTGCCAGCCACACGCCCATCACCGTGACCAGCCGCTTGGGCACGTGGCGGTGGTGGAAGTGGCCGAGCTCGTGGGCGAGCACGGCCTCGATCTCCTCGGGCGATAGCCGCGACAGCAGCGTGTCGAAGAAGACCACGCGCTTGCTGCTGCCGAAGCCGGTGAAGTAGGCGTTGGCGTGGGCGGAGCGCTTCGAGCCGTCCATCACGTACAGCCCTTGGGCCTTGAAGCCGCAGCGCTGCATCAGCGCCTGCACGCGGCCCTTGAGCGGGCCATGCGTGTCGTCGTCGAGCGGCTGGAACTGGTTGAACAGCGGTGCGATGACGGTCGGATACAGCACCTGCATCAGCAGCGTGAACCCGGCCAGCACCGCGAACGCCCACAGCCACCACAGTGCGCCGGCCGCCGCCATCAGCCACAGCACCAGCGCCATCAGCGGGATGCCGATCGCGGCACCCATGGCGGTACCGATCAGCGCGTCCTTGAGCCACAGCCCCCAGGTCATGCGGTTGAAACCGAACTGCTGCTCGATGCGGAAGGTGCGCCAGAGGTCGAAGGGCAGATCGATCACGCTGCCGATGGCGCTCACCGCCACGAGCAGCGCGACCTGGTAGCCGAGCGCGCCCCAGCGCGGCAGCGCCCAGTCCAGCACGAGGCCGTTGACCGCATCCAGCCCGCCCAGCAGCGTCCAGCCCAGCAGCATCGCGCCGCCCCAGGCGGTGGTCAGCAGCTCGAAGCGCTGGCGGGCGATGGTGTAGTCGGCGGCCTTCTGGTGCGCTTCGAGCGAGACCACGTCGGCAAACGCCGCCGGTACGGCGCCGCGGTGCTGCGCCACGTGGCGGATCTGGCGGCTGATCAGCCACAGGCGGGTGCCGAGCATCGCCACGAGGGCGGCGGCAAAGGCGGACGTCACGGCGAGCGAATGCATCTGCGGATTCTCGCCGATGGCGCGTGGGAAAATCGCCGCTTCTCCTGGAGCCCTTGATGACCGAGCCGATTGCCGCCGCCGCTGCCCCCGCCCCGACCCTTGCCCGCCATGACCAGAACCTCGTCTGGATCGACATGGAAATGACCGGGCTCGACCCCGCGACCGACCGCATCATCGAGATCGCCGTCGTCGTCACCGACGCGCAGCTCACCGTGCGCGTCGAAGGCCCCGTGATCGCCATCCACCAGTCGGATGCGGTGCTGAACGGCATGGACGCCTGGAACAAGGGCACCCACGGCAAGAGCGGCCTGATCGACCGCGTGAAGGCGTCCACCATCACCGAGGACGAGGCTGCGCAGCAGGTGATCGCCTTCCTGAAGCAGTACGTCAGCGCCAAGGCCTCGCCGATGTGCGGCAACAGCATCTGCCAGGACCGGCGCTTCATGGCCAACTACATGAAGAAGCTCGAAGCCTTCTTCCACTACCGCAACGTCGACGTCTCCACGCTGAAGGAGCTGGCCCGCCGCTGGCAGCCGGGGCTGGTCGAAGGCTTCAAGAAGCACCAGAAGCACACGGCGCTGGCGGACATCCACGAGTCGATCGAGGAGCTGCTGTACTACCGGGCGCACATCCTCAAGGTGTGAGCCTTCATGCCGGGCGGTGCCGGGCGATCTTGTCGAGCAGCTCGATCAGCAGCGCCCGTTCGGCGCGGCTCAGGCAACCGTCGAGTTCGGCCTCCATCGCCGGCGTCTTCGTGGCGATCTCGTCGGTGAGCGTGCGGCCGGCTTCGGTCAGCATCACGTGCTGCGAGCGGCGGTCGACCTCGCTGCGCACCCGCTGCAGCAGGCCGCGGACCTGCATCCGGTCGAGCAGGATGGTGAGGTTGGGGGCGGACAGGGCCAGCGACTGCGCCAGCTGCTTGGGCGTGAGCTGCGCGTTGGCTGCCAGCAGCATCAGCATGGAATACTCGACCGGGCGCAGGTCGTAGGGCTGGCCGAAGTGCTTGAGAAAGGTGACATGCGTGGTCACGCGGGCGCATGCCAGGTGGTGGCCGACGACGGAGTCCAGCACGCCCTGCGCCGGACCCTGCTTCTTGGTACTGCTGCTCATCACCACATGATGCCCGCCACTGCGCGCCGCGCCCATCACCCGGGAATCCAGCCCAGCGCCAGTGTCGTGTCCGCCACACGCTGCCAGCGCCAGCGCGCCGCGGGCAGCAGCCAGGTGCGTCCGTGCTGCGTGACGGTGAGCAGCCAGTCGCGCCGCGCGGTGTCGTGGTCGGTCAGCGCGGCGCGGGCCAGCCGCGCCCAGCTCCACGCCAGCACGCTGTGGCCGAGTGCGTGCAGGTAGTCGTCGGCGACGAGGAAGGGCCGGTCCGGCGCCGCCGCCCGGCCGGCCTGCAGCGCGGCGGTGGCGGCGACGATGGTCTCGACCTCGTCGGTGAGGGTCGCGGCCCAGGTGCGCAGCGTGCCGGCCGTGTCGTCCGGTGCGGCCCGCAGCGTGTCGATCTCGACGCGGAACACGTCCAGCAGCAGGTCCAGCCGCTGCGGTCGGTCCAGCACCTTGCGCATCAGCAGGTCGATGGCCTGGATCTCGTTGGTGCCCTCGTAGACCAGCGCGATGCGGCTGTCGCGCACATGCTGCTCGATGCCCCAGTCGTGCACGTAGCCGTGGCCGCCGAGCACGCCCAGGGCCTCGTTGGCACCGTGGTGGCCGAGGTGGGTGAGGAAGGCCTTGAGGATGGGCGTCAGCAGCGCCACCAGATCGTCGCGCTCCTGGCGCACGGCGGCGTCGGGGTGGTGCTCCGATTCGTCGAGCAGGATCGCCGTCCAGTACGCCATGACGCGCGCGCCTTCGCACTGCGCGTGCAGATCGAGCAGCGTGCGGCGCATCGCGGGGTGCCAGACGATCGGGTCCGGACCCTTGTGCGTCGGATCGGCGTCGGTCGGGCGATTCGGGGCGCGCAGCTGCAGCCGCTCGCGGGCGTAGCCGGTGGCGATCTGGCAGGCGGCTTCGAGGTGGCCGAGACCCTGCATCCCGACATGCAGCCGCGCCGAGTTCATCATCAGGAACATCGCGGCCAGCCCGGCGTTGGGCTCGCCCAGGATCCAGCCCTCGGCGTTCTCGAAGCGCATCTGGGCGGTGGCGCTGCCCTTGATGCCCATCTTCTTCTCGATGCCGTCGCACCACGCGCCGTTGCGCCGGCCGTCGGGCAGCCACTTCGGCACCAGCACCAGCGTCAGGCCCTTCGTCCCCGCGGGCGCGCCGGGCAGGCGGGCGAGCACGAGGTGGACGATGTTGTCCGTCATGTCCTGGTCGCCGCCGGAGATGAAGATCTTGTTGCCGGTGACGGTGACCGCTGCGCCGTTGACCACCGGCGCATCCGGATCGACCGGCTCGCAGCGGGTGCGGGTCAGGCCGAGGTCGCTGCCGGCCTGCGGCTCGGTCAGGTTCATCGTCGAGAGCCATTCGCCGCTGACCACCTTCGGCAGGTAACGCGCGCGCAACTCCGGCACGGCGTGGTGGCGGATCGCTTCATACGCGCCGTGCAGCAGTCCCGGGTACATGGTCCAGGCGTGGTTGGCCGAGACGAGCATCTCGAACAGCGCCGCATTCAGCAGGCTGGGCAGGCCCTGGCCACCGTCCTCGGGTGCGCAGGGCAGCGAGGGCCAGCCGCCGTCGACGAAGGCCTTCCACGCGGCGGGATAGCCGGCGGGGGTGGTCACCGCGCTGGCGTCCCAGCGGCAGCCTTCGGTGTCGCCGGTGCCGTTGATCGGCGCGATCACCTCGTGGGCGAAACGGCCTGCCTGCTCCAGCACCTCGCGGGCGGTGTCGGCGTCGAGGTCGGCGAAGGCGGGCTGGGCGCGCCACGAAGCCGGCGCGTCCAGCACCTGCTCGATGACGAACTGCATGCGCTGCAGGGGCGGGGTCCAGGTGCTCATGGCGGGTGTGTGTTCGGCGGGTTACTTCTTCTGGGCGCCCAGGTAGGTCTCGATCACGCGTGCATCGCCGGCCAGCTCGCGCGCCGGGCCCTCCAGTGCGATCGCGCCGGTCTCCAGCACATAGCCGTAGTCGGCGACTTCGAGTGCGGCACGGGCGTTCTGCTCGATCAGCAGGATGCTCACGCCGGTCTCGCGCAGCCGGGTGATGATGCGGAAGATCTCGCGCACGATCAGCGGCGCCAGGCCCAGGCTCGGCTCGTCGAGCATCAGCACCTTGGGCTGGCTCATCAGCGCGCGGCCGACGGCCAGCATCTGCCGCTCGCCGCCGGACATCGTGCCGGCGTGCTGGTCGCGGCGCTCCTTGAGGCGCGGGAACAGCGTGTAGACGTGGTCGAGCTGGTCGCGCCACTGGCCGTTGCCGCGGCGCATCTGGCGCCAGCCGCCGAGCACGAGGTTGTCCTCGACCGTCATGGTGGAGAACAGCTCGCGCTTTTCGGGCACCAGCGCCAGACCCGCCATCACGCGCTCTTCGAGCGTGACGTTGGCGAGGTCCTGGCCGTCGAACAGCACCTGGCCGGTGGACGGCAGCACGCCCATCAGCGCGTTCAGCGTCGTGGACTTGCCGGCGCCGTTCGGGCCGATCACGGTGACGACACTGCCGGCCGGCAGCGTCAGGTTCAGGCCCGAGAGCACCTCGGCCTTGCCGTAGCCGGCATGCAGGCCCGTGACGGACAGCAGGGCAGGGGCGGCGGTCTTGGTCGTGGAAGTCATCGTCATGGTGTCAGTGCTCCGTGCCGAGGTAGGCGGCGCGCACGACCGGGCTGGCCTGCACTTCGGCCGGGGTGCCCTCGATCAGCTTGGTGCCGAACTCCATCACCACGATGCGGTCGGTCAGGTTCATCACGAAGTCCATGTCGTGCTCGACCAGCAGCAGGCTCATGCCCTCGCCCTTGAGCTGGCGCAGCACGGTGGCCAGCGCCTGCTTTTCCTTGTGGCGCAGACCGGCGGCGGGTTCGTCCAGCAGCAGCAGCGCCGGGTCGGTGCACAGCGCGCGGGCGATTTCCATCATCCGCGCCGGGCCGAGCGCCAGGTTGCCGGCGAGTTCGTGCATCTGGTCCTGCATGCCGATGCGCACCAGCTGGCGTTCGGCCTCGCGCAAGAGCTGGCGCTCCTCGGCGCGGTCCAGCCGCAGCATGGCCTGGACGGTGCCCGCCGAGCTGCGCAGGTAACCGCCCAGCGCCACGTTCTCCAGCACCGTCATGTCGGGCAGCATCTTGACGTGCTGGAAGGTGCGCGACAGGCCGCGGCGGGCGATCTCGCGCGAGGACAGCGCCGAGACGTCCTCCCCGCGGAAACGCACCCGGCCGGAGGTCTTGGAGAGCACGCCCGACACGAGGTTGAAGGTGGTCGACTTGCCGGCGCCGTTCGGTCCGATCAGGCCGACGATGTCGCCGGTGCGGATCTGGAAGCTCACGTCGTTCACCGCGACCAGCCCGCCGAACTGCTTGCGCACCCGGTCCACGTCCAGCAGCAGCTCGCCGCGCTGGGGCTTGCTGCGCTCGGGCAGCGGCGCGGCGTCCGCCCAGTCGCGCACCCGCTGGCGCGAGGGCAGGAAGCGGGCGAAGAGCTTCTCCACGTGCGGCCAGAGGCCTTCCGGCGCGTACTTGAGCACGATCACCAGCACGACGCCGAACACGATGGTCTCGTAGTTGCCGCTGGCGCCGAACAGGCGCGGCAGCCAGTCCTGCAGCTGTTCCTCGATGACCTTGACCAGCGCTGCGCCGGTGAACGCACCCCAGACGTTGCCCACGCCGCCGAGCACGGCCATGAACAGGTACTCGATGCCCTTGCCGAGCGCGAAGGGCGAGGGGTTCACCGTGCGCTGGAAGTGCGCGAACAGCCAGCCCGAGATGGACGCGAGCATGGCCGCCAGCACGAACACCAGCACCTTGTAGCGGTAGGTCGAGATGCCCATGGCCTCGGCCATCGTCACGCCGCCCTTGAGCGCGCGGATGGCGCGGCCGGTGCGCGAGTCCAGCAGGTGGACCACGCCGACCGCCGCCAGCAGCGCGACGACCCAGATCAGATAGAAGTAGCTGCGCCCCGACGCCAGGCTCAGACCGAACAGCGTCATCGCCGGCACGCCCAGGATGCCGTCGTACTTGCCCAGCCAGTCCATGTTGGACATGGTGTAGTAGAGCGACAGCCCCCAGGCCATGGTCGCCAGCGGCAGGTAGTGGCCCGACATCTTCAGCGTCACGGCGGCCAGGACCAGCGCCACGGCGACCGTGATGGCCAGACCGATGAACACCGTCAGCCACGGCGAGATCTGGTAGTTCACCGACAGGAAGGCCGCCGTGTAGGCGCCGACCCCGACGAACGCGGCCTGCCCGAAGGAGGTCAGGCCGGCGACGCCGGTGAGCAGCACCAGGCCGAGCGAGACGGTGGCGTAGAGGCCGATGTAGTTGAGCTGGGTGATCCAGAACTCCGGCACCGGCAGCGCGGGCAGCAAGGCCAGCAGCGTGGCGAAGAACAGGAACCAGCGAGTGCGTGCCGCCACGGGTCAATCCTCCTCAGTATGCGGGTCACGCAGCGAACGCCACAGGAGCACCGGCAGGATGGAGGTGAACACGATCACCTCCTTGAACGAGCTGGCCCAGAACGAGCCGAACGATTCGAGCAGACCGACCCCGAGCGCGCCGACCAGCGCCATCGGGTAGCTCGCCAGCCCGCCGAACACGGCAGCGACGAAGCCCTTCAGGCCGATCAGGAAGCCGGAGTCGTAGAACACGGTGGTGGTCGGGCCGATCAGCAGGCCCGAGAGCGCACCGATGAAGGCGGCCATCGTGAAGCTGAGGCGGCCGGCCTGCACCGTCGAGATGCCCATCAGGCGGGCGCCCAGGCGGTTCACGGCGGTGGCGCGCAGGGCCTTGCCGTAGAGCGAGCGCTCGAAGAACAGCCACAGCAGCACGATCAGCGCCGCCGAGGCCAGGAAGATGATGACCGTCTGGCCCGTCAGCATCAGCGGGCCGGCGTTGAAGCGCTCGTCCCAGAAGCTCGGGTTGCGGTACCCCTCGGCGCCGAAGAACAGCAGCCCCACCCCGGTGAGCGCGAAGTGCACCCCCACCGACACGATCAGCAGCACCAGCACGGTGGCGTCGGCCAGCGACTCGTAGGCGAGCCGGTAGGTCAGCCCGCCCAGCGGCGTGACGATGGCCAGCGTCAGCAGCGCCTGCACGACCAGCGGCAGGTTCATCGGTGCAGCCACCATCGCCACCGTGGCGATGACCAGCGGCACGGCCAGCGTCAGCACCGCGCCCTTGGCGACCAGCCCGACCGGGCGGCGCTGGCGCAGCCCGTCGACCGCCTCGACCACGGCGGCCACCGCCGCCATGATCAGCAGCAGCCAGACGGTGCCCGGCACCTGGCCGGTCTGCAGCACGGCCAGCGTCAACGCGCCATAGGCCACGAATTCGCCCTGCGGGATGAAGATCACCCGCGTGACGGCGAACAGCAGCACGGTCGCCGTGGCCAGCAGCGCGTAGACCGCGCCGTTGGTCACGCCGTCGAGCGCCAGGATGCTTGCAATCGAGAAGTCCATCGGAGGGGGTTCCGGTTCAGGTGAGGGCGGCGCGGCCGGAGCCGTGCCGCAGCAGGCTTATTCGACCTTCCAGTCGCCGTTGACCACCTTCAGGATCACGCCGGTCTCGGTCGTGAAACCCCAGTGGTTGTCCTTCGAGTAGGTCAGCACGCCGTGCGAGACGACGGTGCGGCCCATGGTCTCGGTGGCGTCCTTCAGGGCGGCGCGGAACTCGGGGGTGCCCGGCTTGGCCTTCTTCAGCGCCATCGGGATGATCTTTTCCAGCACCAGCGCGGCGTCATGGGCGTGGCCGGCGAACTGGTTGCGCGAGCCGGGGCCGTTGGCCTTCTCGAACTTCTGCACGAAGTCGATCGCGACCTTCTTGGACGGGTGGGCGTCGGGCAGCTGCTCGGCGATCACGCAGGGACCGGAGACGACGTAGGCGCCCTCGACGTCCTTGCCGCCGATGCGCATCAGGTCGCGCGTGGCGGCGGCGTGGGTCTGGTAGACCTTGCCCTTGTAGCCGCGCTCGATGATGGCCTTGTGCGGCATCGCGGCACCCGAGCCGGAGGCGACGATCAGCACCGCATCCGGGTTCGCGGACGTCAGCTTCAGGGCCTGGGCGGTCACGGCGGTGTCGGTGCGCGCGAAGCGTTCGGTGGCGATGACCTTGATCGGCACGCCCATGGCGGCGGCTTCGGCCTGGAAGTCCTTGAGCCAGCTTTCGCCGTAGGCATCGGTGTAGCCGAGGAAACCGACGGTCTTCACGCCCAGCTTGCTCATGTGCTTGAGCATGGCGTGCGACATCACTGCGTTCGATTGCGGCAGGCGGAAGGCCCAGCTGTCCTTGCCAGCCTGCAGCACGGCGGGCGAGAACATGAAGTGCGGCGTGGCGGCTTCGGCCACCGTGTCGGACATGGCGATCGCCACCGGCGTGGCCGCCGAGCCCATCACGATGTCCATCTTCTCGGTGACGAAACGCTTGGCGTTCTGCACGCCCTTGGTCGGGTCGGAGCCGTCGTCGAGCACGACGACATTGAGCTTCTCGCCACCAATCGACGCCGGCCACAGGCCGATGCCTTTCTGCATCGGGATGCCCAGGCCGTTGGCCGGACCGGTCAGCGGCAGGCTGATGCCGATGTTGATGTCGGCCTGTGCGGCGCCAGCGGCCCACAGGGCGGCCAGAGCGAGGAGGGTCTTGGTCAGCTTCATGGGGGTTGTCTCCGTGGGGTGTGGATCAACGTTCAAGGATCAAGGAACGACAGACGCCAGGGGGCGCGTGGCCGATCGGTCAGCGTGGCGCCATCCGCAGCGCGCCGTCCAGCCGGATCACTTCGCCGTTGAGGTGGCCGTTCTGGACGATGTGGGCGGCCAGCGCGGCGAACTCGTCGGGCTGGCCCAGGCGTTTCGGGAAGGGGATCGAGGCCGCCAGCGACTGCTGCACCGCGTCGGGAAGCTCGTTCATCAGCGGCGTGGCGAACAGGCCCGGCGCGATGGTGCAGACGCGGATGCCCCACTGCGCCAGATCGCGCGCCAGCGGCAGGGTCATGCCGACCACGCCGCCCTTGGACGCCGCATACGCCTCTTGCCCGACCTGCCCGTCGAAGGCGGCGACCGAGGCGGTGTTGACGATGGCGCCGCGCTCGCCCGAGGTGCCTTCGAGCGGCTCGGCCTTGGCCATGCGGGCGGCGGCCAGGCGCACGACGTTGTAGGTGCCGATCAGGTTCACGCGCACGACGCGCTCGAAATCCTCCAGCGGGGCGGGCGCGCCGTCGCGCTGGATCACGCGCCTGGCGCTGCCGATGCCGGCGATGTTCATGACGATGCGCGCTGTGCCATGGGCCGCTTCGGCGGCGTCGAGCGCGGCGGTGACGCTGGCGCTGTCGGTGATGTCACAGCGCAGCGCGAGGCCACCGATGTCGGCGGCGACGCGCTCGGCGCCGGCCTGGTTCACGTCGAGCACGGCGACCCTGGCGCCCTGGCGGGCGAGTTCGCGGACGACCGCTTCGCCGAGGCCCGAGCCGCCGCCGGTGACGATCGCGGCGTGTCCTTGAATCTGCATGGTGTTTCCTTCAACCCTTGCGCGGCAGGATCACGAACGGATCGCTGGCGCTGCCTTCGTAGAGCGCGTCGACCAGGGCGGCGCGGTGCAGCAGCACCGCGCGCTGGTTGATCGAGCCCTTGTCGGTGACCTCGCCCTTGTCGATCGAGGGTGGCTCGGCCATGACGTGCATCCGTGCCGGGCGGTTGGCGCTGCCGGTGCCGGCGCGCCAGAGCTGGTCGGCCACGCGCTGGAAGAAGTCGCGCACGGCGGGCGTGTGCACCAGCTCCGGCACGGGCAGCGACCCGGCCTCCAGCCCGTCGGCGGCGGCGAGCTTGCGGCACTCGTCGACGCGGGGGAACACCAGCAGCCCGATCTCGTCGCGGTTCAGCCCGGCGACGACCACGTCCTGGATGCACGGCGCACCCGCCAGCGCCACCCTGGCCCGCAGCGGCCCGACGCTGACGAAGGTGCCGGTGGAGAGCTTGAAGTCCTCGGCGGTGCGGCCGTCGAACAGCAGGCCGCGGGTGGGCTCGGCCGGGTCGATGAACTGCACGGCGTCGCCGGTGCGGTAGTAGCCGTCCTCGTCGAAGGCCTCGGCGGTCTGCGCGGGCGCGCGCCAGTAGCCGGGCATGACGTTGGGGCCGCGAAAGCGCACTTCGGTCTTGGCCGTGTCGTCCGTGCCGTCGGGCACCAGCTTGACCTCGACGCCCGGCACCGGCAGCCCGATCCAGCCCGAGCGCACGTCGGTGCCGACCGCGAAGGTGCACGACGGCGCCGTCTCGGTCATGCCCAGCCCGGTGATGATGCGCACGCGCTCGCCGACTTCGGCCTCGCCATGGGCGTCGAGCTTGTCCCAGACCGCCTGCGAGAGCCCGGCCCCCGCGAACATGAACGCCTGCACGCGGGCGAACAGCGTGCGGCGCAGCACCGGGTCGGTGTCCATCGCGAAGGCGATTTCCTCGAAGCCCTTGGGCACGTTGAAGTAGATCGTCGGCGAGATCTCGCGCAGGTTGCGCAGCGTCTCGGCCATGCCCTTCGGGGTCGGCTTGCCCTCGTCGATGTAGAGCGTGCCGCCGTTGTAGAGCACGAGGCCGACGTTGTGGTTGCCGCCGAAGGTGTGGTTCCAGGGCAGCCAGTCCACCAGCACGGGCGGCTCGTCGGCCACGAACGCCAGGCACTGGCGCAGCATCTGCTGGTTGGCGCACAGCATCCGCTGCGTGTTGATGACCGCCTTGGGCAGCTTGGTCGAGCCGGAGGTGAACAGGAACTTGACGATGGTGTCCGGGCCGACCAGCGCGTGGGCGGCCTCGCCCGAGGCATCCGGCACGGTGGCCAGCAGCGCGTCGAAGGGCGTGACCGGGCGGTCGTCGAGCGTGCCTTCGGTCAGCACCACTTCGACCTCCGGGCCGAACACCGCCGAGATTGCCCTGCCGAACGCGGGCGAGGCGGCGAACACCAGCCCCGGCGTCACGGTGTCGGCGATGTGGCGCAGCTTGCCGAAGTCCTGCGAGATCAGCGAGTAGGCCGAGGACACCGGCGTGACCGGCACGCCCGCCCACATCGCGCCCAGCACCAGCGTCAGGTGTTCGAGGTCGTTGTCCGAGAGGATGGCGATCGGGCGTTCGGCGGACAGGCCGCGGTTGGTCAGCGCCTGGCCGACCGCGCGGGCGCGCTGCAGCATCTCGGCGTAGCTGATGTGCCGCCAGTCGCCGCCCTGCACACGCTTGGCGGCGAAGGGGCGGTCGGGCGCTTCGGCGGCCCACTGTTCGAGCGCGTCGGTCAGCCGCGGCGGAAACCAGCCCAGCGCTTCGGTGGACCGCAGGCGCTGCAGGCCGTCGGTCCCGGTGTCCAGCACGGCTTGCGTGCAGCCGCCGACGCGGGCGTCGCGGTAGCGGGCGGTGGAGTTCACGGCTGTGCTCATGACTGCTTGACCACCTTGCCGGCACGACCTTCCAGGAAGGCACGCAGCCGGTCCTGGGCTTCGGGGGTGTTGCTGGCGGCGGCGGCCATCAGCGATTCGGTGAACAGGCCTTCCGACGGACTCATCTCCACGATGCGCGGCAGCGCATGCATCACGGCGAAGGCGGTCATCGGCGCGTTGCTGGCGATCTTGCGCGCCAGCGCGATGCCCTTGGCCAGCCCCTCGCCATCGGCGACGCGGTAGTTGATGATGCCGTAGCGCTCGCCCTGGTCGGCGTCGAAGACGCGGCCGGTCAGCATCATGTCGGTCATGCGCGCCGTGCCCATCAGGCGCGGGATGCGCACCGAGCCGCCACCGCCGACGAAGATGCCGCGCTGGCCTTCGGGCAGGCCGAAGTACGCGGAATCCTCGGCGACGCGGATCTGGCACGACGCCGCCAGCTCCAGTCCGCCGCCGACCACCGCGCCGTGCAGCACCGCGATCACCGGCACCTTGCCGAACTGCACCGCGTCGAACGCCGCGTGCCAGCCGCGCGAGTGCAGGATGGCGCCGTGGATGTCGCGCTCCACCAGCTCCGACAGGTCCAGCCCGGCGCAGAAATGGTCGCCCGCGCCGCTGACCACGACGGCGCGCGTTTCGGCCGGCAGGTTCACGAAGGCGGTGTGGAGTTGCGCCACCAGCGTGTCGTTGATGGCATTGCGCTTGGCCGGACGGTTCAGGCGGAGGTGCGTGACCGGGCCGGACTGGGAGATCTGCAGCAGGTCGAGCCCGGCCAGCAGGCCCGTGGCCGGGACGAACGGGGAGTCGGTGGCGGGAATGGTCATGGCGTGGCGTGCGGGCAGCGAATGCCTTGAGCTGGAATTTGATTCACAAATATAAGTATTTGACGGGTCTGCAGCCCCCATGAAAACCCTTTGCTGCGCTGCAGCATGGGTTAAATCACTTTTGTTTTGCGGGTAAACCCTGATTTTGCAGTCATGGATTGATTACAAAATTTAATCAAATGGCCACGCCCATCCACCAAGGCACTCCCATGAACACCAACGACCTGATCGCCATCGACATCCACACCCACGCCGAGGTGTCGTGCCGCAATCCCTTCGACAGCTACGGCGAGGAGTACGACCGCGCCGCCGACAAGTACTTCGGCTCCAGCCTGCGCCCGACGATTGCCGAGACGGTGGCCTACTACCGCGAGAAGAAGATCGGCCTGGTGATGTTCACGGTCGACAGCGAGGCGCAGCTCGGCCGCCGCCGCATCCCGAACGAGGAGATCTGCGACGCTGCCCGCGAGAACAGCGACATGATGGTCGCCTTCGCCTCGATCGACCCCCACAAGGGCAAGATGGGCGCCCGCGAGGCGCGCCGGCTGATCGAGGAGCACGGCGTCAAGGGCTTCAAGTTCCACCCGACGGTGCAGGGCTTCCTCCCGTATGACCGCATGGCCTGGCCGCTCTACGAGGTCATCGCCGAATACAAGCTGCCGGCGATCTTCCACAGCGGCCATTCGGGCATCGGCTCGGGCATGCGCTGCGGTGGGGGCTTGCGGCTGCAGAACTCGAACCCGATGCTGCTGGAGGATGTGGCGATCGATTTCCCCGACATCCAGATCGTCATCGCGCACCCGAGCTGGCCTTGGCAGGACGAGGCGCTGTCGCTGGCGCTGCACAAGCCCAATGTGTGGATCGACCTGTCGGGCTGGAGCCCGAAATACTTCCCGGCGCAGCTGGTGCAGTACGCCAACACGCTGCTGAAGGACCGGATGCTGTTCGGCTCCGACTACCCGCTGATCACGCCCGAGCGCTGGATGAAGGACTTCGACGAGGCCGGCTTCAAGGACAAGGTCAAGCCGCTGATCCTCAAGGAAAACGCCAAGCGCTTGCTGGGGTTTGCCTGAGCAGAGTCGCTCCATCGGTCAGCGGGAGTGTCCCGGCATTGCGCAACGGGATGCATGGCCTGTCCCATTGCGGCTGGCCTGGCCACGGGTAAACACCGGTCCACCCGGTCGGCAGGCGCTCCGTTGCAGGCAGGGCACGCAGTTTGCACAGGTGCACCGCTGTGGCGGTGCGTGCGTGTACCAGCCGTGCTGCCCATTCCCATTCCATGCCCCGAGGAGACTCCATGAACGCCCTGTTGCCCATCCTGGCTGCTGCCACCCTGACCCTGTCCGCCGGCCTGTCCCAGGCTGCCGAAGGCAAGGACGTCTACAACCAGAACTGCGCCATGTGCCATGTGCCGGGCCTGGCCAATGCGCCGAAGTTCGGCGACAAGGAGGCTTGGGCGCCGCGTGTCAAGACGGGCCGTGAGGCACTGCTGCAGTCCGCCCTGAAGGGCAAGGGCGCCATGCCTGCCAAGGCGGGCAACCCCAGGCTGAGCGACGAGGATGTCGGCGCGGCACTCGATTTCATGCTGGCCTCGGTCAAGTGATTGCCGGGTGGGCCTGTCACATTGCTGAAATATGAGGCAATCTAACAAAAGTCCTTGTGAATCAAGGACTTGAATGCTGAATTCTCAGCTCATCCCCAGGGTTATCCACAGCCTCTGTGGAATGGGATCGCGAGAGGCAGGCACAAAAAAGCGCGACCCTCGGTCGCGCTTTTTCATGGACGTTGTCCAGGGCTCACTGCTCGGCGAAGGCCCGCTCGATGACGAAGTCGCCCGGCGTGGTCGTGTTGCCTTCGGCGAAACCGCGCTCTTCGAGCATCTTCTTCAGGTCGCGCAGCATCGCGGGGCTGCCGCAGATCATGGCGCGGTCTTCGGCCGGGTTCAGCGCCGGCAGACCGAAGTCGCTCCACATGCGGCCGTCCTCGATCAGGTCGGTGATGCGGCCCTGGCGCTCGAAAGGCTCGCGCGTCACGGTCGGGCAGTAGACCAGCTTGTCGCCGATCAGCTCGCCCAGGAACTCGTGGTTCGGCAGGCTCTTGAACAGGTCCTGGTAGGCCAGCTCGTTCACCTGGCGGCAGCCGTGGACGATGACCACCTTCTCGAAGCGCTCATAGGTGTCCGGATCCTGGATGATCGACAGCCAGGGGGCCAGACCGGTGCCGGTGCCCAGCAGGTACAGGCGCTTGCCGGGGTTCAGATAGTCGAGCAGCAGCGTGCCGGTGGGCTTGCGGCCGACGAGGATCTTGTCGCCGACCTGCAGGTGCTGCAGGCGCGAGGTCAGCGGGCCGTCCGGCACCTTGATCGAGAAGAAGTGCAGGCTCTCTTCCCAGTTCGGGCTGGCGATGGAATAGGCACGCAGCAGCGGCTTGCCGTTCACGGGCAGGCCGATCATCACGAAGTGGCCGCTCGAAAAACGGAAGGCCGGGTCGCGCGTGGTGGTGAAGCTGAACAACCGGTCGGTCCAGTGGTGGACCGAGGTGACGGTTTCTTCGTTGAAGGCTTTCATGGCAGTCGCAGGCAGGGGCACAGGGCCAGCGCGGAGGGGTCGCGCGAAAGGGGCGAGGATACCCGATGGCGGCAGAACGTCACAGATCGCCCGGTCCGTCAATCAGGCGTTCCCCCGCGAACAGGCTCTCGACGGTTTCACGGGCGCGGATCAGCGTGACCTGCGCGCCATCGACCATCACCTCGGCGGCGCGCGGGCGGCTGTTGTAGTTGCTCGACATCGTCATGCCGTAGGCGCCCGCCGACAGCATCGCCAGCGTGTCGCCCGCCTGCACGGCGAGCGCGCGGTCGCGGCCGAGCCAGTCGCCCGACTCGCACACCGGGCCGACCACGTCCCAGATCTGCGCTGCATCGCCACGCTGCTGGCAGGGCACGATGCCCATCCACGCCTCGTACATCGCCGGGCGCGCCATGTCGTTCATCGCGGCGTCGACGATGCAGAAGTTCTTCTGCTCCCCCGGTTTGAGATAGAGCACCTCGGTCAGCAGCACGCCGGCGTTGCCCACCAGCGAGCGGCCGGGCTCCATCAGGATCTCGCGGTGGCCGTGGCCACGCGCGTCGATCTTCGCCAGCAGCGCGCCGATCAGGTCGCCCGCGCTGGGCGGCTGTTCGTCGGTGTAGGTGATGCCCAGGCCGCCGCCGAGGTCGAGGTGGTGCACGGAGATGCCGGCCGCCTCGATCGCCTCGACCAGGTCCAGCACGCGGTCGAGCGCATCCAGGTAGGGGCTGACCTCGGTGATCTGCGAGCCGATGTGGCAGTCGATGCCGTGGATCTTGATGCCGGGCAGGCGGGCAGCGTGCTGGTAGACGGCCAGCGCGTGTTCGTGCGAGATGCCGAACTTGTTGCCTTTCAGCCCGGTGGAAATGTAAGGATGTGTCTTGGCGTCCACGTCCGGATTGACGCGCAGGCTGATCGGCGCGGTCTTGCCCAGCGCGCTGGCGACTTCGGACAGCACGTCCAGTTCGGCCTCGCTCTCGACGTTGAAGCAGCGCACGCCGGCGTCCAGCGCCAGGCGCATCTCGGCGCGGGTCTTGCCGACGCCGGAGAACACCACCTTGTCGGCCGATCCGCCCGCGGCCAGCACGCGCTGCAGCTCGCCCGCGGAGACGATGTCGAAGCCGCAGCCGGCCTCGGCGAAGGTCTGCAGCACGGCCAGGCTGGAGTTGGCCTTCATCGCGTAGCAGACCAGATGCGGCCGGCCGGCCAGCGCCTGCTGGTAGCCGGCGACGGCCGCGCGCATGGCCTGGCGCGAGTACACGTACAGCGGCGTGGCGAATTCGTGCGCCAGACCGGCCAGCGCGTGGCCTTCGAGCGTGAGGGTGCCGGCGGCGTCGCGGGCGAGGAAGGGGGAGCCGGGCAGGTTCATCGTGCGGGGGTGGAGGCGGGGGCGGCCGCAGCCGCAGGAATGGGAGGAGGAGCGTCCGAGGGGAGCAGCGTCAGCGGACCCTTCTGGCCGCAGGCCGACAGCAGCAGGGCGCAGGCGGTGGCTGCCCACGGCGCTAAACTCGTTTTCAGCAAGCCTTTGAACATCGACGGATTCTAGCGACCATGGACCACACCTCTGCCTCGACCGGCCTTTCCGACGCCGAGTACACCCGCCGCGCGCATGCCGCACTGGCCGCCATCGAGGCCACCATCGACCGCTGGCTGGACGAGGACGTGATCGACATCGACACGCACCGCACCGGCGGCCTGCTGGAGCTGAGCTTCCCGGGCGGCAGCAAGATCATCCTGAATCTGCAGCCGCCGCTGCAGGAGCTGTGGATGGCGGCCCGCGCCGGCGGCTTCCACTACCGCTGGACCGACGGTGCCTGGCGCGACGGCCGCAGCGGCGACGAGTTCTTCGCCGCGCTGTCTGCCCAGGCCAGCGCGCAGGGGGGCTGCGCACTGGCCTTCACGCCGCCCGACCTGCCCGCGGTCTGAGGGTGGGCAGATCGCCCGGTCACCGCGGCGTGTCTGCGGGCGCGGCCGGCGGTGCTGGTGACGGGCTGGGTGTTCCGTCCGTGTCGCGGAACAGGTCGAGGATGCCCTTGCGTTCCTCCGGCTGCGTCGGCCGCGAGGCGGCGTCTTCCAGGCCGAGCGAGCGCACACCGCCGCCCTGGCTGTTCTCGGTGTAGTACCAGTCGTTGCCGAGGAACACCACGCCCTCCGGCGCCGTGTATTCGCTCACCGGCACGTTGCGCAGCGCCTGGACCATGTAGTCGATCCAGATCGGCAGGGCCAGACCACCGCCGGTTTCCTTGTCGCCCAGCGAGCGGGGCGTGTCATAGCCGATCCAGACCACGGCCACGAGCCCCTTGTTGTAGCCGGAGAACCAGGCGTCCTGCGAGTCGTTGGTGGTGCCGGTCTTGCCGTAGACGTCCGGGCGCTTGAGCACGGCCTGCGCCCGGGCGGCGGTGCCGGTGCGCGTGACCTCCTGCAGCAGGCTGCTGGTGATGAAGGCGTTGCGGGCCGGGATGGCACGCATGCGCTCGTCCTCGCCGCTTTGCCGTGGTGCCTGGGTGATGACCTGGCCGCGTGCGTCGGTGATGCGGGTGATCAGCACCGGCTGGATCCGGATGCCGCCGTTGGCCAGCACCGCATACCCATCGGCCATCGACATCGGCGTGACTGCGCCGGCGCCCAGTGCCATCGTCAGGTAGGGCGGATTCTTCTCGGCCTCGAAACCGAAATGGGTGATCCATTCCTGCGCGTAGGCCGGCCCGATGGCCTTGAGCAGGCGGATCGAGACCATGTTCTTGGACTTGGCCAGCCCGCGGCGGATCGACATCGGGCCGTCGAACTGGCCATCGTAGTTCTTCGGCTCCCAGGGCTGGCTGCCGGTGACGCCCGCGTCGAAGAACAGCGGTGCGTCGTTGACCACGGTGGCCGGGGAGAAGCCCTTCTCCATCGCGGCCGAGTAGATGAAGGGCTTGAAGCTCGATCCCGGCTGGCGCCAGGCCTGCGTGACATGGTTGAACTTGCTCTTGGCATAGTCGAAGCCGCCGACCATGGCGCGGATCTCGCCCGTCTGCGGGTCCATCGAGACGAGCGCGCCCTCGACCTCGGGCAGGTTGACGATGCTCCAGTCGCCACGGGGCGACTTCATGACGCGGACCACGGCCCCGCGCCGGATCTGCATCTTGGGCGCCACATCCGCCATCAGCGAGGGCCGAGCCTGGCGCAGGCCTTCGCCGGTGACCACGACCCCCTCGCCGTTCTGCAGGATGGCGGTGACCTTTTTCGGGTCCGCCGAGGTGACCACGGCGGCGCGCAGGTCGTCGTAGTCGGGGTGGTCTTCCAGCACTTCGGCCACCCGGGCATCGAGCTTGGCCTCGTCGCGCGGCAGGTCGACGAAGGCGGTCGGGCCCCGGTAGGACTTGCGGGCCTCGAAGTTGAGCAGACCGCGCCGCAGCGTGTGGTAGGCGTGCATCTGCTCGGTGGCGCGCAGCGAGAGCTCGACGTTCAGGCCTCGGCTGTAGGCCGCTTCGCCGTACTGGGCGAAGATCATCTGGCGGGCCGACTCGGCCGCGTATTCGGCGTGGACCACCGAGCTGCGCGGCGTGTGGTAGGACAGGGTGGCGGCCAGGGCTGCGTCGTGCTCGGCTTCGGTGATGAAGCCGTTTTCCAGCATCCGGCCGATGATGTGGCGCTGGCGCAGTTCGGCCCGCTTGCGGTTGACGATGGGGTTGTAGGCCGATGGCGCCTTGGGCAGGCCGGCAAGCATGGCGGCCTCGGCGATCGTGATGTCCTTGAGCGGCTTGCCGAAATAGATTTCGCTGGCCGCGGCGAAGCCGTAGGCGCGCTGGCCCAGGTAGATCTGGTTCATGTAGACCTCGAGGATCTGCTCCTTGCTGAGCTGGCTCTCGATCTTCAGCGACAGCAGGATCTCGTAGACCTTGCGCGTGAGTGTCTTCTCGGTGGACAGGTAGAAGTTGCGCGCCACCTGCATCGTGATGGTGGAGGCGCCCTGGCTGCGCGCGTCGTGCAGGTTCTCGATGCCGGCCCGCAGGATGCCCTTGTAGTCGATGCCGCCGTGCTGGTAGAAGCGCGCGTCCTCGATGGCGAGCACGGCGTTCTGCATCACCTTGGGGATGGCCTGGATCGGGAGATAATTCCGGCGCTCTTCGCCATACTCTCCCAGCACGACACCGTCGGCCGAGATGACCCGCATCGGCAGCTTGGGCCGGTAGTCCACCAGGCCGTTGATCTCGGGCAGATTGGGGTAGGCCACGGCCAGCGCCAGACCCAGCAGCAGCATGAACGTCAGCGCCAGCGCCAGTGGCAGCCCGACCAGCCAGGCCATGGTGCGCAGCGCAGGGTGCAGACGAGATGGCGACGGAATCTGGCGGTCTGTCGGGGGAGTTCGATGGGTGTCGCTCATGTACGGATGGGCCTGAATCGTCCGGAGGATTATAGGAAGTGGCCACAAACGCCGAGGTACGTTTGTAACGTCCCTGGGTCGCGCCTTGCCCCGGGGGGCATATTGTGCTTGGATGGTGGCCGGTGTGCGTCTTGTCGGGGACGACACAGCAACAGTGCAAAATCCCGGAAAATCTTTGTGCCTCAATGCCTTTGTTGCTAGCATTGAAGTAGTTTGTTAACAGTCCGGCATGTCCCCGGACGTTACTTTTGGGGATCTGCGTGAGCTTTCTTGACATCCTTCTGGGCCGCAAGCATGCGTCTCTGATCGGACTGGACATCAGCTCAGCCGGCGTCAAGCTCGTCGAATTGAGCCAGAGCGCATCGGGTGAGTACATCGTCGAACGCGTTGCCAGCGAGGTGTTCGAGAAGGGCTGGATTTCCGAAGGCCAGATCGAGAAGTTCGACGAGGTGGCCGATGCCGTCAAGCGTGTCGTCGTCAAGAGCGGCTCGCGCACCAAGAGCGTGGCGATGGCCATGCCGCAGTCGGCGGTGATCACCAAGAAGATCGTGCTGCCCGGTGGTCTGCGCGAGGAGGAACTCGAGATGCAGGTCGAGGCCGAGGCCCACCAGTACATCCCGTTCTCGCTCGACGAGGTGAGCCTCGATTTCTGCGTCGTCGGCCCCAGCTCGGACCAGGTCGGCGATGTCGAGGTGCTGATTGCCGCGTCGCGCAAGGACCGTGTGCAGGACCGGCAGGGTCTGGCCGAGGCGGCCGGACTCAAGCCGGTCATCCTCGACATCGAGTCCAATGTCTCCCGGCTGGCCATGAGCCGCGTCATCGATAATCTGCCCAACCAGGGGCGTGATGCGCTGGTCGCGCTGTTCGAGATCGGCGCGGATGCGACGAGCCTGAAGGTGTTGCGCGATGAGGACATCCTCTACGACCGCGACCAGGCCTTCGGTGGCGCGCAGCTCACGCAGCTCATCGCGCGCCAGTACGGACTCTCCTTCGAGGAGGCCGAAAACCGCAAGACCGCCGGCGATCTGCCGGAAGACTACGAATCGACGCTGCTGGTGCCATTCGTCGAGAGCCTGTCCCAGGAGATCGGCCGTGCGCTCCAGTATTTCTTCACGAGCACCCCGCACCACAAGGTCCACTACGTGATGCTGTCCGGTGGCTCGGCCACGCTGCCTGGTCTGAAGGAACGGGTGACCGAGTTCACCGGTTTCGCCTCCCAGGTGGTCAACCCCTTCGAAGGCATGAAAATCGGTTCTGCTGTCCGGGAAAGCAAGCTGCGCCGCGAGGCGCCGTCGTATCTCACTGCCTGCGGGCTGGCGATGCGGAGATTCCTGCAATGATCCTGATCAACCTCCTCCCGCACCGGGAAGAGAAGCGCAGGCGCCGCAAGCAGGCCTTTTTCCTGGGCATCGGCTTGGCGATGCTGTCGGGTGCGCTCCTCGCGGGCGCCTGGTATCTGGTGCTGGGCGAAATGCGGCGTGAACAGCGCTCGCGCAACGAGTTCCTGCAGACGGAGATCCGCCGGCTGGAGGGGCAGATCAAGGACATCGCTTCCCTGAAGTCCGAGATCGAGGCGCTGAAGGCGCGCCAGAAGGTGGTCGAGGACTTCCAGATCGACCGCAACATGCCCGTGCACCTGCTCAACGAGCTGACCGCGCAAGTGCCCGAGGGCATCTATCTGACGGCGATCCGCCAGGACGGCCAGAGCGTGGCCGTGACCGGCGTGGCGCAGACCAACGAGCGGGTGTCCGAATTCCTGCGCAACACCGCTTACCATTCTCCGTGGCTGGAGCGGCCCGAACTGGTCGAGATCAAGGCCGCTGCCGTCACGACGGCCCGCGACCAGAGGCGTCTGTTCGAGTTCGCCGTGCGTCTGACGCTCAAGCGACCGCAGGACAAGGGGCCGGCGGCGTCCGGTGCTTCGGGCATTCCGGCGGCGGCCACTTCGGCTGCATCCGGCCCGGCTTCATGAAGGAGGCGTGATGCCCAACACGACACGTCCCCCGATGAACATCGAATTAGACACCCTGATCGACAACGTACAGTCCCAGTTCCGCAACCTCGATCCGAACGAGCCCGGTCAGTGGCCGCTGCTGCCCAAGCTGGCCACCTGGCTGGTGACGAGCGTTGTCGTCGTGGTGCTCGCCTGGTTCGGCGTGGTGGCCGACGAGGTGCAGGCACTCGATGACGAGGCCGCCCAGGAACTGGCGTTCAAGGCCGAGTACCGCGCCAAGCTGGCCCAGGCGATCAACCTCGACGAGTTGCGCAAGCAGAAACTGCAGGTGCAGGAATATGTGACGCAACTGGAGCGACAGCTTCCCGGCAAGGCCGAGATGGACGCGCTGCTCTCCGACATCAACCAGGCCGGTGTCGGGCGCGGCCTGCAATTCGAGCTGTTCCGGCCGGGACAGGTGGTGATCAAGGATTACTACGCCGAACTGCCGATCGCGCTGCGTGTCAGTGGCAAGTACCATGACATCGGCTCGTTCGCGTCCGACGTGGCGAACATGTCGCGCATCGTGACGCTGCACAACCTGGTCATCACGATGCCGGGTCTGGCGCAGGGCCAGTCGGTGCCCAGCGGCACGGGCTTGCTGGCCATGGAGGCCACGGCGCGGACTTACCGCTATCTGGATCCGGCTGAAGTCGAGGAACGTCGCCAGGCCAAGGCCAACGCGATCAAGGAGGCCAAGGCCGCTGGAGGTGCTCGATGAGTCCGGGTGTCCGCATCCTGAGAGTTCTGGCCGCTGCCTCGCTGGCCTGGACCGCGGCGGTGACCTTGACCGCCTGTTCCGATCCGCACGAAGAGCTGCAGGCCTGGATGGACGAGCAGCGCCGCGACGCCCGGCCGCGCGTGTCGCCGCTGGTGCCGCCGCGCAAGTTCGATCCGCAGCCTTATCTGGCGAGCAATGCGGTCGAACCATTCAGCAGCCAGAAGCTGCAGGTGGCGATCAAGCAGGAAAGCCGCCAGCCGAACTCGCTGCTGTCGTCCGAGATGAACCGGCGGCGTGAACCGCTGGAGGCGTATCCGCTCGACGGGCTGAGCATGGTCGGCAGTCTGGTGCGCAATGGCCGGACCTATGCCCTGCTGCGGGCGAACAACCTGCTGTACCAAGTCAAGGTGGGCGACTACATGGGCCAGAACTACGGCCGCGTCACCCACATCACGGAAACCGAAATTGCCTTGCGCGAAATCGTGCAGGACGCGATTGGAGAGTGGATCGAGCGCACCAGCACGCTCGCCCTCCAGGAGCGGGCCCAGGAGAAGCGATGAAGACCACCGACAAGATTGCATCCACGGACCGCTGGAGCGTTCGTCTGGCCACGCTGGCCGTGCTGGCGATGGCGCCGGTGCTCAGCTTTGCGCAGAACACCATCCAGGCCATCACCAATGGTTTGCAGGGGGACAGCGAAGTCATCCGTCTGGAGTTCAGCGAACCGCTGGCGGCGGTGCCCAAGGGCTTTGCCCTGCAGTCACCGGCCCGTGTCGCGCTGGACTTGCCGGGCGTGCGCAATGCCACCGGCCAGAACACCCAGGAGATCAACCAGGGCAATCTGCGCTCGCTGGCGCTGGCCCAGGGCGGTGACCGGACCCGGCTGGTGCTCAACCTCAAGCAGGCGACCCGCTACCGTGCCGAGATCGATGGCAAGACGCTGGTCATCACGCTGGATCCGGTGGCCGTCGGTGGTGCGCCATCGACGCCGGGGGCGGTGGCCGTTGCCGCGGCGCCAGTGCATTTCGCCGAACCGCAGAACATCCAGCCCCAGAGCCTGCGCGACATCGACTTCCGCCGTGGCAAGGACGGCGCCGGCCGCGTGGTCGTCGATCTGCCCAGCAACCAGGTCGGGGTGGACATCCGCCAGCAGGGCCAGAACCTGATCGTCGAGTTCCTGCGTTCGTCGGCGTCCGAGGGCTTGCGGCGCCGGCTCGACGTGACCGATTTCGGCACGCCCGTGCAGGCGGTCACCACCACCCAGGTCGGCGACCGGGTGCGCATGGTGGTCGAGCCGCGCGGTCAATGGGAGCACAGTGCCTACCAGACCGACAACCAGTTCGTGCTGGAAGTGCGTCCCGTCAAGGTCGACCCCCAGAAGCTCACGCAGGGGCCGGGCTACGGTGGTGAAAAGCTCTCGCTGAACTTCCAGAGCATCGAGGTGCGGGCGCTGCTGCAGGTCATCGCCGACTTCACCAACTTCAACATCGTCACCAGCGACACCGTCACCGGCAACGTCACGCTGCGGCTGAAGGATGTTCCCTGGGACCAGGCGCTCGACATCATCATGCAGGCCAAGGGGCTGGGCGTGAAGAAGGCGGGCAACGTGCTGTGGGTGGCGCCCAAGGAAGAGCTGGCAGCCAAGGACAAGTCCGAGCTGGAGTCCAAGGCCCAGGTGGCCGCGCTGGAGCCGCTGCGCACGCAGTCCTTCCAGCTCAACTACACCAAGGCCGAGGACGTGGCCAAGGGGCTCGTCGGTCAGCAGAGCTCCGGCAGCGGCAGTGGCGCGGCCAATGCCACGCGGCTGCTGTCCACCCGCGGCAGCGTCATCTCCGAGATGCGTACCAACCAGCTCTTCGTGACCGACATCCCGGGCAAGCTCGAGGAGGTCGGCCAGATGATCGCCAAGATCGACATCCCGGTGCGCCAGGTGATGATCGAGGCGCGCATCGTCGAGGCCGAGGATACCTTCGGGCGTTCGCTGGGTGTGAAGCTCGGCACGAACAGCAACACGACCACTCCATCCACCGTGACGGTGGGCGGCACTTATGCCGGCATTGGGTACCAGACGGGGCAGACGTCCACCTCCGACTACGCCAACACCCAGTTCGTCAACCTGCCGGCCAACACCAGCACGCTGGGTGGCGCGAGCGCGGCGACCTTCGCGCTGTCGCTGTTCGGGGCGTCCTCCGGCCGGTTCCTGAACCTCGAACTCTCGGCGCTCGAAGCCGAAGGCCGTGGCAAGCTGGTGTCGAGCCCGCGCGTGATCACGGCCGACCAGGTCAAGGCGCTGATCGAGCAAGGCACCGAGCTGCCGTACCAGACGGCCACGTCCAGCGGCGCGACCGCGATCCAGTTCCGCAAGGCCAACCTCAAGCTCGAAGTGATCCCGCAGATCACGCCCGAGGGCAGCATCATCCTCGACGTCGACGTGAACAAGGACAGCGTCG
>Ga0228699_1000408_pt1 | contig 33169 bp, 19 predicted proteins | sample McNCre217_Aug_MG_FD_178016 | JGI IMG/M metagenome (GOLD analysis project Ga0228699, IMG submission 178016) | Freshwater microbial communities from McNutts Creek, Athens, Georgia, United States - 2-17_Aug_MG | ecosystem: Environmental > Aquatic > Freshwater > Creek | place: USA: Georgia... | reverse complement strand
TTTCGAGGCCAAGCTGGCCGAAACCGTGGCCCTGCTGCAAGCCGCCGCCAAAGAGCACCCGGGCAAGGTGGTGCAGGCCACCAGCCTGGGTGTGGAAGACATGATCGTGACGGACATCATCGCCCGCCATGGCATCGGCATTGCCGTGGGCACGCTGGAAACCGGCGCGCTGAACCCCGAGACCGTGGCGCTGATCGACACCATCGACCAGCACTACGCGCCCCAAGGCATCCAGGTCGAGGTCTACAAGCCCGTGGCCGAGGCCGTGATCGCGTTCGTGCAGAAGAATGGCGAGAAGGCCATGTACGAAAGCATCGACCTGCGCAAGGCCTGCTGCGGCATCCGCAAGCTCGAACCCCTGGCCCGCATGCTTGATGGCCGCACGGCTTGGGTGACAGGCCTGCGCCGCGAGCAATCGAACAACCGTGGCGGCATGCTCGAGCGCGAGCTCGACGACAAGGGCCGCGCCAAGTTCAACCCGATGATCGAGTGGACCTGGGGCGACGTGTGGCACTACGTGAAGACCTTCAACGTGCCCTACAACCCGCTGCACGACCAGTTCATGCCCAGCATCGGCTGCGCGCCCTGCACCCGTGCCATCGCGGTGGGTGAAGACTTCCGCGCCGGCCGCTGGTGGTGGGAAGACGAGAAGGCCAAGGAATGCGGCCTGCACGTTCACAAATGAACGGCAGCCTGAAGATTCAAGAGCGAGATCAACATGAGTGATGTGAACCAACTGCTGGCGGAAGTCGACCACCGCCACCTGGATGCGCTGGAAGAAGAAGCGATCTTCATCCTGCGCGAAGTGGCCGCCACCTTCGAGCGCCCGGGCCTGCTGTTCTCCAGCGGCAAGGACTCGTGCGTGGTGCTGCAGCTGGCCGAGAAGGCCTTCAAGATGAAGAACCCGGCCACGGGCAAGCTGGAAGGCAAGCTGCCCTTCCCGCTGGTGCACGTGGACACCGGCCACAACTTCCCTGAAGTGATCGAGTTCCGCGAACAGCGCGTGGCCGAGATCGGCGAGCGCCTGATCGTGGCGCACATGGAAGAGTCGATCAAGAAGGGTACCGTGCGCCTGGCCCACCCGCTGGAATCGCGCAACGGCCACCAGACGGTGACCCTGCTGGAAGCGATTGAGGACAACCGCTTCGACTGCCTGATTGGCGGCGCCCGCCGTGACGAAGAGAAGGCCCGCGCCAAGGAGCGCATCTTCTCGCACCGCGACAGCTTCGGCCAATGGCAGCCCAAGGAACAGCGCCCCGAGCTGTGGAACCTGTTCAACACCCGCATCAAGCCGGGCGAACACTTCCGCGCATTCCCCATCTCGAACTGGACCGAGCTGGACGTGTGGCTCTACATCGCCCGCGAAGGCATCCCGCTGCCCAACATCTACTACAAGCACGCCCGTCAGGTGATCCGCCGCAAGGGCCTGCTGGTGCCGCTGACCGAGGTGACGCCCGCCCTGGAAGGCGAAACCGTCGAGACGGTGGACGTGCGCTTCCGCACCGTGGGTGACATGACCTGCACCTGCCCGGTGGAAAGCGATGCGCAGAACCCGGCCGACATCGTCGCCGAAACCCTGCACGTGACCGTGAGCGAACGTGGCGCCACCCGCATGGACGACCGCACGTCCGAGGCCTCGATGGAGCGCCGCAAGAAGGAAGGTTATTTCTGATGAGCACCGTGAATCATTGCGAAGCGGGCGAAGAACTCGCCCACAAGGCCCTGCGCTTTTTGACCGCCGGCAGCGTGGACGATGGCAAGAGCACCCTGATCGGCCGCCTGCTGTTTGACAGCCGCGCCATCCTGGCTGACCAGCTCGACGCGCTGGAGAAGCGCGCTGCGGGCGCCCCCATCGACCTGTCGCTGCTGACCGACGGCCTGGAAGCCGAGCGCGAGCAAGGCATCACCATCGACGTGGCTTACCGCTACTTCGCGACCAAGTCGCGCAAGTTCATCATCGCCGACGCCCCCGGCCACGAGCAGTACACCCGCAACATGGTGACCGCTGCCGCCGGCTCTGACGCCGCCGTGGTGCTGGTCGACATCACCAAGATCGACTGGAAGGCATCGCCCGTGCCGCTGCTGACGCAGACCAAGCGCCACAGCCTGCTGGCCCACCTGCTGCGCGTGCCCTCGATCGTGTTCGCCGTGAACAAGCTGGACGCCATCGACGAAGACACCGAAGCCGCCTTCAACGCGGTCAAGGGATCGCTGGAAGCGTTTGCCGAGCAAGCCGGCATCGTCAACAAGGGCGTGATCCCCGTGTCGGCGCTGCGCGGCGACAACGTGACCACGCCGTCGGCCAACTGGGCTTGGTACCAGGGCCCCACCCTGCTGCAGGTGCTGGAACAGCTGCCCGTGGCCGACGAAGCCCACGACGGCTCGCTGCTGCACCCCGTGCAGTACGTGACCCGCGACGCGGTGGGTGAAGGCGAAGCCACGGCTTCTGGCACTGGCCACCAGTACCGCGCCCTGTGGGGCCGCATCGCCCACGGCAGCGTGAAGGCGGGCGACGAAGTGCAGATCTTCCCGAGCGGCCAGACCGCCATCGTGGCCGAAGTGCGCCACTCGGCGCTGGTGGTCGACCAGTGTGAAGCAGGCCAGTCGGCCGGCATCGTGCTGGACCGCCAGGTGGACGTGTCGCGCGGCGACTGGGTGCACACGCCCGGCTCGATCAAGCCGACCGACACCTTCTCGGCCACGCTGGCCTGGCTGGACACCGAACCTGCTGCCATTGGCCGCAAGTACTGGGTGCGCCACGGCAACCGCTGGGTGCAGGCGCGCATCACCGCGATTGAAAGCCGCCTGGACATCCACTCGCTGGAAGCCACCGACGCGCAAGAGTTGGCCGTGAACGAAATCGGCCGCGTGACGGTGCAGACCCAGCAGCCGCTGCCGGTTGAGGCCTACACCGCCAACCGCGTGGGCGGTGCGCTGATCGTGGTCGATCCCACGACCAACCGCACTTCTGGCGCGCTGCTGGTGAAGTAAAGCACCATGGCGATGTCGAACCCCACCGCCGCCCGCGTGGTCTTCATCGGCGCCGGCCCCGGCGAAGCCGACCTGATCACCGTGCGGGGCGCGCGCCTGCTGGCGCAAGCCCAGGTGGTGCTGTTCGACGCGCTGGCCGACCCCAGCCTGCGAGACATGGCCCCTTCCGCCCAGTGGGTTGACGTGGGCAAGCGCGGCTTTTCCGGCAAAGAAGGCAGCGACTTCAACGGCCAGACCCGGATCAACCGCCTGCTGGTGGAACATGCGCTGGCCGTGGGCACGGCGCACGGCCCAGACGCCATCGTGGCGCGCCTCAAAGGCGGTGACCCGTCGCTGTTTGGCCGCCTTGAAGAAGAGCTGCATGCCCTGCGCGAGCACGGCATCGCGTCTGAGGTGACCCCGGGCGTGACCTCGGCACTGGCCGCGGCCGCCGCCACCCAGCGCCCCCTCACCCGCCGCGGCAGTGGCCGCAGCGTGAGCTTCACCACCGCCATGACCCGCACCGGCGACCTGCAGTGCGGCATGGGCCCTGGCCAACGTGCGGACACCGAGGTGTTCTACATGGCGGGCCGCCAACTGGCGCCGCTGGCCAAAGGCCTGAGCGATGCCGGCTGGGCCCCTGAGACCGAAGTGAGCGTGGTGTCGCGTGCCGGTTGGCCCGACATGCGCCACACCGTGCACACCGTCGCCACGTTGGACGAGGCCTCGGCCATCCACGCCGGGCGCCCAACCCTCGTCATCGTGGGGGCAGGCGCCACCGAAATTCCTGAGCAACCTTTGACCCACATCCCCCTGTGCGGGGAGGGCGAGGCGCAAAGCGGGGCCTGATGCCCCGTAAAATCGCGCCCCAGTCATCAACCTGAAATCCCAAGAGACCTGACATGACCCACGTCGTCACCGAAGCCTGTATCCAGTGCAAATACACCGACTGTGTGGACGTGTGCCCGGTGGACTGCTTCCGCGAAGGCCCGAACTTCCTGGTCATCGACCCCGATGAGTGCATCGACTGCGCCGTGTGCATCCCCGAGTGCCCCGCCAACGCCATCGTCCCGGAAGAAGATGTGCCGGGCAACCAGCAAAGCTACATCAAGCTCAACGCCGACCTGGCCAAGCTCTGGCCCTCCATCACCAAGCGCAAGGACCCGCTGCCGAACGCCGATGACTGGAAGGACAAAGTGGGCAAGCTCGATCAGCTGATCCGCTGAACCCCAACGGGGCCTTGCCCCTTGATGGCGGCCCCGAGCCGCCCCGCCTGATGAACGCGCCCGCCGTCCAGCCCGACCTCTCACCGCCTGAAGCCATCGACACCGATGTGCTGGTGGTGGGTGCGGGCCCGGCGGGTTTGTTCCAGGTGTTCCAGCTCGGCCTGCTGGGCCTGCGCGTCGCGCTGATCGATGCCCTGCCCCAGGCGGGCGGACAGTGCCTGGCGCTTTACCCCGACAAGCCCATCTACGACGTGCCCGGCATCCCCGTGTGCACGGGCCGTGAGCTCACGGCACGGCTGCTGGCACAGGCGCAACCCTTTCTGCAGCCACCGGTGGCGCCGGCGTGCGGCCCGCTGTGGCAGCACCTGGTCTCTGGGCTGAGCGCCCAGCCGACCGAGCAAGGCCCCGGCTGGGATGTGGCCACCTGTCACGCCCACACGGGCCAGCCTGGCCCCACCGTGCGCTGCAAGGGCCTGGTGCTGGCCACCGGGGCCGGCGCCTTTTTGCCGCGTGGCCTGGGGCTGCCCGGCTTGGAAGCCCAGGCCAATGTGCACCACCTGATGCCCGATGCGCCTGAGCAGGTGAGCTGGGCGGGCCAGCATGTGGTGGTGGCCGGCGGCGGCGAGGAGGCCTTGCTGGCCGCTGCGCAGTTGCTGCAATGGCCTGCGCCGCTCGCACCGGCCCGCATCACCGTGTTGCACCGCCGCGCCGTGTTGCAAGGCCCCGATGCGCTGTTGGCCACCGTGAACGCCGCTTTGGCCGATGGCCGCCTGCACCTGCAGGTGGGCATGCCCATGGCCATGGCCGCAAGCGAGGGGCGACTGCAGCACCTCACCTTGCTGCAACCTGATGCCACGCACGCCGATTTCGCCGCCGACCAGTGGCTGGTGCAACTCGGCTTGAGCCCCAAGCTGGGGCCACTGGCGCAGTGGGGCATTGACCTGCAACGCAAGCAGGTGCAGGTGGATGCAGCCACCTTCGCCACCAACCTCGGTGGCATCCACGCGATCGGCGACGCCATCGCCTACCCGGGCAAGCTCAGGCTGATCGTGTCGGCCTTCCACGAGGCCACGCTGGCCGCCCATGCCCTGGCCCGCCAGTGGGTGCCCTCGCACCCGGCGCAGCCGCTCTACACCACCACCAGTGCGGTGTTGCACGAGCGCCTGGGGCTCAGCCACCCAGGCTGAGGATGCCGGCAGGCGCATCTGCCGCTAACCTATGCCCTTGCCTCACCTTTTGGGTGACGCCCCACCGGGCGAGTTCACCCGCCAGCAGTACCCATGACGTCACGCCCTCGAGTCGGGCCCACGCGCTCAGCCGCGCAGCCCGCCATGCCAGCCCTCCGCCCCACCGAGATCCGCGTTGCCATCGCGGTCGTGTTGGCCGCATGGGGCCACCACCAGGCCTGGGCGGCCGATGAGATCCGCCCCATCGAGGCAAGCGTGCCGCAAGCCACTGGCGAGCCACCGGCCCCAGAGCAAGCCCAAGTCCTGCCTGACCTCCACGTGCGCCCCAGCACACCGCGCGCCGCCCGGCCACGCCGCACCAGCTTTGGCTTTGACCGCAGCAGCGACTGGCAGCAGCCCGTGCAGGGTTTCAGCACCGACCGGCTCACCCAAGACGGCGTGCAACGCCTGTCTGACCTGGAGCGCATCCAGGCCAGCGTGGGCAACGGGGGCGCCCTGGCGGGCTACCTGGATTCGATGAGCATCCGGGGCCTGGTGATCGACTCCACGCACAACTACCGCCGCGATGGCCTGCCCATCCAGGGTGGCACGCGCCTGGCGCTCGATGCCGTGTCGCGCGTCGAGGTGATGGAAGGCCTCAGCGGCATGCAGGCGGGTCAAAGCTCGCCGGGCGGGCTGGTGAACATGGTGGTCAAGCGTCCGGATGGCCGGCTGCGCCATGCCGACATCGCCCTGGATCAGCGGGGCGGCCTGCTCACCGCCGTCGACGTGGGCGACCACTGGCGCGCCACGGACGATGCCGACGACGCACCCCACACCGGCTGGCGCCTGAACCTCGCCCAAGAGCGACTGCACCCCGCCTACGACGGCGGCCAGGGCCAGCGCCACAACGTGGCCCTGGCGGTGGGCGCAGCCCTGACCCGCGACGACCTGCTGGAGGCAGAGGTCGAACACAACCGCCACCGCCAAGCCGGCCAGGCGGCCCTGAGCATGACCGGCCTGCGCCTGCCCTCGCCACAAGACGTGTCACCCCGGCTCAACCTCAACGCCCAGCCTTGGTCGCAGCCGCTGCGCACCGAAGGCACCACGGGCAGCCTGCGCTGGCGACACCAGTTTGACGGGGGATGGCAAGGCACGGTGCATCACCAGGCCCAGCGGCTGTGGAGCGACAACCATGCCGCCTATGGCGCGGCCTCGATGGGCTGCTACATGGGCACGGCGCGCTGCGACCGTTTCGCGGCAGACGGCGGCCTGGGCCTCTATACCTACGACAGCTTGGGCGAGCAGCGCCGCAACGATGCGCTCGATGCACACCTCGATGGCGAAATGCAAGCCGCAGGCACGCGCCACCAGCTCACCTTGGGTGCCCTGCGCAACCTCGTGCTGCGCGACCTCGGCACGGCCGTGAGCCAGCTGGCCGGCTTCAGCAACCTCTACGCCCCCCTGCCCGTGCCGGCGCCCCGTGGCATCGCCAACTTTGGCCAGGAGAAGCTGCGCGAGCGCAGCACCGAGCTTTACGTCAAAGACCACGCCCAGTGGTCGAGCGGCTGGCACGCCTGGATCGGGTTGCGTGCCATGCAGCTCAAACGCGAGCAAACCTTGAGCACCACGGGCGCGACGGGCCGCACCGACCAGCGCCTGCACACGCCTTGGCTGGCCCTGGGCCACGAGGTGGCCGACCGGACCCTGGCCCACATCGCCTGGGGCGAAGGCGTGGAGGTGCCCGGCCTGCGCTGGAGCACCCCCACCGCATGGCTCAACCGCAACGGCAGCGACCTGCCCGCCAGCAAGAGCCGCCAATGGGAGCTGGGCCTGCAGGGTGAAACCGATTGGGGCCAGTGGGGCGTGAACGCCTTTGCCATGACGCGCCCCGAGGTGAATGTGCTGCCCAGCACCACCATGCCCTTGACCTACGACGTGAGCGAAGACGGCCGCAGCCGCTACCACGGTCTGACGACGCGCCTGCACCGCAGCTGGCAGGCCTACAGCCTCGATGCCTCGTGGATGTGGATGGACGCCCGCCGCGAAGGCTCGGCGGTGAGCCAGCTCAACGGGCAGCCGCCCGTCAACGTGCCCGCACACGCCGTGCGCATCAGCCAGGCCTACCGCTGGGCCGTGCTGCGGGGCCTGACGGCTCGGCTGGACCTGATCGAAGATGGCCCGCGCACGGTGGATGCCGTCAGCCGCGAGGCCATCCCAGCCTGGTGGCGCGCAGACGCATCGCTCCAGCTGCAACAACTGTGGGACGGCAGCCGCATCACCTGGGGCGTGCGGGCCACCAATGTGTTCAACCAACGCGCGTGGATCGAAGCGCCGCCACAGCCCATGCACGTCTACGTGGTGCCGATGGCGCCGCGCACTGTGGTGGCCACAGCGGCCATTGATTTCTGACGCCCACAACGCCCCGTGGATGGTTTGCAACACACATCAAGAAATCGTGGCAATCCTGCAGCACCTTGCGCTCTTTGGCAAAACGATGCTATAGTTACGTTCTCGGTTGATCACTGCAACGCAACAAACCGAAGCGATGCAAACCAAGTGACTTCTGATCCCCGATAGCTCAGTCGGTAGAGCGCCGGACTGTTAATCCGTAGGTCCCTGGTTCGAGCCCAGGTCGGGGAGCCAAACAAAGCAGGATGCTCGCATCTTGCACCCAAAAAGCCCAGCAAGCAATTGGTGGGCTTTTTGCTTTGCGGGGCTCTTTGCATGGATCCTTGTGCGGCACGTGCCTTGGCGAGCACGGTGCAGTGCACCGCTCACCCGCCCACGGCGCATCAACGCGGGTGCGACATGAAGAACCGCCAGATCTCATCGGTCGCATTCAGCGCCTGGCTGGGGCCAGCACGCCCTCGCCTCCCCGAGCCCGATGCGCCAGGCCACGAGTGCCCGCCTTCATCGGTCTCACACAGCTCCAACGCCGTGCCGCCATCGCAGGGCTGCTGCACCTCACAGCGCACACCCGGTGCTTGCAAGGCCGTCACACGCGCGATGGGGCAATGCAGACGCTCGGTCCAGCGCGCCATCGTCTGCGGCACCGACACGAAGTCCATCACCTTGGATGCATCGCGGAAGGCCTCAGGGCCTGCGCCACCCTGAAACAAGACATGGTCGTCGTCACGCGCATGGATGTGCAGCACCGACACCGACCGACTGGGCTTGCAAGCGGAGGTCGCATCGGTGCCCGCCACCGCCGCGATCGCCACCACCACATCGGCCATGTCGCAAGCGAGCCGGTGCACCATCATCCCGCCGTTGGACATGCCCGTGGCGAACACACGCCCGGCGTCCACCCAGACATGCTGGCTCAACTCGATGTGGATGGCGCGCACAAAGCCCACATCGTCGATGCCCTGGTCACGCGCGTCGCCGCAGCAGCCACCGGCATCCCAAGTGGCCAAACGCCCGCCGGGCAGCCGGCTGTAGCCGCTGGGGAACACGGCGATGAAACCCTCGCGATCGGCCTTGGCCAGCCAGCCGTAGCGATCGCCATCGGTCAGGTGCTCTGCCCAGCCACCGCCACCGTGGAAGACATAGACCACCGGCAAAGGCCGGCCTTGGGGCAGACCCGCCGGACGGTACAACAACCAGGTGCGCTGCAACCCTTGCACGGTGGTGTGCAGGGTCTGCAACCCCGATGCAGCCCAGGCCGACGCCTGTTGGGCCTGGGCGTGCGCTTCGCGGCGCTCGGCCCACCGCTCTGTGAGCCCCGCCTGGGCCCTACAGGCTGCGCACAGCAGGGCCAGCGCCAGGCCGAGACGGCTGGCGGCATGGGCCCAGCGATGGCGTGCGACGTCGGTAGCGGGCCAACGGGCCGCAGAGGCGATGGGGGCAGCAGGCGTGACAGGCATGGTGCACATCATGCAACGACCAACGGGGGCGCCACAACGCAAACAGCCCCGCACGGGCGGGGCTGCTGGTGCTGCATCGGCTGAGTGGGGCTCAGCCAGCGGCGATCAAGGCAGGCGGAACACCATCAGCGCATTGCCTGGACCCGCCATCCAATCGTTGGCATCGCCAAACGTGGAGTAGCCGGTGTTGAGGTACACCTCGCGGCCCACCGGGATCGGGCCGGCCGAATCGATGGTGCCGCCGTTGCCCTTGGTGCCGCCCACATCGGTGACGTTGATGGCCACATTGAAGCGCCACAGCTCTTCACCTGTGGCGGCCCGCAAGGCCACCAGTTCGCCATTGAGGTTGGCCGCCAGCAGCACGTCGTTGGTCACACTCAGTGCGGCCGAGTAGATGCTGTCGACGGTGTTGCCCGAGGTTTGGCCCTTGTGCTTGTCGTGGCGCTCCCAGACGATCTCGCCCGTGACCAGATCAAGGGCGTACAGGCCCGGCGTGCCGCCTTGAACCTGGGCCACCACGTTGGCCGTGGAGTTGATGTCGGAGACACCGGCGTACACGTTCTTGCTGTCGATCGCCATGCCCCAGTGGATGCCACCGAGGTTGCCGCCCACGCCGAGCTGGCGCTTCCAGATCACGGCACCCGTCTTGGGCTCCAGCTCATAGACCACACCGTTCTTGCCGCCGGCGAGGATGACCTGCTTGCCCGTGGCCAGCGTGGTCACGATCGGCGGCGCGCCAAAGTCCAGGTCGCGACCCTCGTTCTTCGGGCAATGCGCGTCCAGACCAGCCGGCGCCTCGCAGGCACCGTTCCAGGCGTCACCCGACACGGCCTGGAAGGTCCAGCGCACAGCACCCGTGGCCATGTCCAGCGAAATGATCGAATCCGAGTTCGCCGTCGTTGGCGGGCCCAGGTTCTGGCCGGTGCCGATGATCACGGCCTTGTTGGCCACGTCGATCGACGGCACGCCCCACAGGCTCATGCCGCTGGGGCCTGCAAAGCCCGTCTTGCTGTCGTAAGCATTGGACGTGGCGGTGTGGTAAGCCCACTTCACGCGGCCGGTGTAGGGGTCCAGCGCCTGCAGCGAGCCATGGCTCTTGCAGCAAGGCGTCAGCACGTTCAGCACCGTGGTGACCACTTCTTTCGTGGCCACCGGCAGGTACAGCACATCACCGTACAACACGGGCGAGCCGGTGAGCCAGCTGTAAGGCGTCTCGGTGCCCACGAACTTGGCCCAGTACTTCTGGCCTGTGCGCGCGTCCAGGGCGTACAGGTTGGCGTAGAAGTCGCCCGTGAGGATCAGGGGCGGACGACCCATGCTGGTCGGCACCAGGAAAACCGCAGACGTGCGCATGGCGTTGCTGCCCACCAGCAGGCCGAACTTGTCCACGCCCGAGAAACGCCAGTACTGGCAACCCGTGGTGCGGTTGTAGGCCACCACGTCACGACCTTCGGTGACGTAGATGGCTTGCTTGGTGATGGCCGGGGCGCCGCGCTTTTCTTTGGCGCCAGCGGCAACGTGGGTCAGCGCCAGCTTCAGCGAGGCGACGTTGCCCGCGTTGATCTCGGAGACCTGGTTGCGGGTGTTGGCCGTGTTCAGGCCGAAACCGTTGGACAGCACGTCGGCGGCAGGGATGCTGTCTGCGATCTTGTCGGTGCACGCCGGGGTGGCCGCGTGGGCGGCACCAGCCCCCAACAGCCCGACCGTCAGGGCCAGCCGCCAGAGGCTTTTCATTGCGGAGGTTCGCATCTGAGTTCCTTATAGGCTGCAGGCCAAGGGGACCTGCGCAAGCTGATTGGGCCACCTGCGTGTAACGCCCCACGACATGGTTATCCCGGCAGCGTGCTGGTTAACCCACCCCGGAATCGGGTGACGCCGAATGCGCCACCTGCCACCAGGCACGCCAAGCTCCCGCGCCGAATGCTGCGCAGCAACGGGCACCTCTGCGCAAGTGGCAGGTCGCGCACAAGCGTTGAATGCGCGATGATGTGGCCCCCACTCTCTCGAATGTCTTGCCGTGGCGACCCAGCTGACCCCGATGACTGCACCTCAACCGCGAACGATGCGCCCCACCGCATGGGCGGCGGCGACCTGCATGGGCCTGTGCGCCCTGACCCTGTCCGCCCGGGCCGACGAGCCTGCGGCCACCGCACCCGACACGCTGCTGCCTGACGTCGCCGTGACCGCCACCCGGCAGCCACAGAAGGTGCTGACCACCCCGGCCGCCATCAGCGTGGTGAACGCGGCACAGGTGCGCGACGCTGGTGTGGGCATCAACCTGTCGGAATCGCTGGGCGGCGTGGCCGGTGTGACGGCGCTCAACCGCCAGAACCTCGCACAAGACCTGCAGATCAGCAGCCGAGGCTTCGGCGCCCGCTCAACTTTTGGCGTGCGCGGCGTGCGCTTGTATGAAGACGGCATCCCCCTGACGATGCCCGATGGCCAGGGGCAGAGCTCCACGTTCGACCTGTCGGAGGTGCAGCGCATCGAGGTGCTGCGCGGGCCGGCCTCGGCGCTGTACGGCAATGCCTCGGGCGGCGTGATCTCTGTGTTCACCCGCGACGGCACCGAGGTGCCCGAGTTCAGCGTGCGCCGCAGCATGAGCCGCGACAACACCCAGAAGACAACGGTGGGCGCCAGCGGCCGCAAGGGCGATGTGGCTTACGTGCTGGATGCCAGCCAGGCCAGCACCGACGGCTACCGCGACCACAGCAAGGCCACGCGTGAACTGTGGCACGGCAAGCTGGGCTGGCAAGCCACGGCGGCCACACGGCTGACCCTGGTCGGCAGCTACGTGTCGATGCCGCTGGTGGAAGACCCCTTGGGCCTCGATCCGCAACAGTGGAAGGCCAACCCGAGCCAGGCCGGCAGCAATGCCCTGGCCTACAACGCCCGCAAGAGCATTGACCACAGCCAACTGGGGCTGGTGATGGACCACCGCGTGGACGATGCCAACCAGTTGCGCGCCATGGTCTACAAGGGCCAGCGCGCCGCCACGCAATGGCAAGCGATCGCCAACACCGCGCAGGGCTCGGCGGCCAACCCCGGCGGCGTGATCGACCTCAACCGCGATTTCGGCGGCGGCGATGTGCGCCACACCCACCAAAGCACCCTGGCCGGCCTGCCCTGGCAGTGGACCTGGGGCGCCAGCATCGACACCTTGCGCGAGCAGCGCCGGGGCTACCAAAACTTTGTCGGCAGCCAGTTGGGTGTGACCGGCGCCTTGCGCCGCGACGAGCTCAACCGCGCCACCAGCCGCGACCTCTACGCCCTCACCCAGCTGGACGTGCACCCCGACTGGCGATTGAGCCTGGGCATGCGCCAGAGCCAGGTGGCCTTCCGCTCGGCGGACCAGTACATCGTCACCGGCAATGGGGACGACAGCGGCCGCATGGACTTTGCCGGCCGCAACCCCACGGCCAGCCTGATGTGGCGCTTGCAGCCCAGCTGGCAGACCTACGTGAGCCTGGGCCGCAGCCTGGAGACGCCCACGCTCAACGAAGTGGCCTACAACGCCACCACCGGCACCACCACGGGCTGGAACTTGGGCCTGCAGGCGTCGCGCGCCATCCACCGCGAATGGGGCCTGAAGTACAGCAGCGAGCCCGGCAACGCCCGCCCCGATTACAGCGCCCAGGCGGCGCTGTTTGACGTGGCGGCCTCGCAAGAGATCGCCGTGCTGAAAAACCAGAGTGGCCGCACCACCTACCAAAACGTGGGCCACACCCGCCGACGCGGTGTGGAGCTGGAGCAGCATTGGCAGCTGGCACGCACGGTGGCGCTGGACACCGCCGCCACCTGGACGACGGCGCACTACCAAGACCCGTTCACCAGCACCACGACCACCGGCACGCAGGCCGTGCAGGCGGGCGCCAACTTGCCGGGCCTGCCGCAGCGCCAGGTGCAGGCGGACCTCGTGTGGCGCCCTGCTGCCATGCCCTGGCATGCCGGGCTGACGTGGCGCCACGCGGGCCGCATCTATGCCAACGACATCAACACCGTGTGGGCCCCGGCCAGCCGCACCTGGTCAGCGCGCACCGTCTACAGCACGCTGGTGGGCGAGTGGCGCATGGACGCGATGGCCCGCATCGACAACCTGCTCAACGAGCGCACCGTGGGATCGGTCATCGTCAACGAGGCCAATGGCCGCTACTACGAACCGGCCCCGGGCCGCAGCGCCACGGTGGCCGTGAACTTCACTCACGCCTTCGATTGAAGGCTGCCGTGATCGGCCTCGCGGCGCGATTGCAGCCAGGCCAGCATGGCAGTGCACAGCGCCACCAGCACCAGCGACGTGGGCATGCGGCCCAGGTCGCTGCTGATCCACATGGCCTGGGCCTGTCCCCAGGCCACACCGATCAACAGCATGATCGTGCCTGACCAAGCCGCAGCCAGCCCAGCGTGATCGGGGAACGGCGCCACGGCCGAGGCCTGACCACAGATTTGATTGGTGCCGTGCCCTGCCATGAAGGTCATCTGCGCGGCGATCAGGCAATACAGCGCCGCCTGGCCTTGCAAGGTGCCCGAGACGAAGAACAGCCCCGCCCCCAGCAGCGAGGTGACGACCGACACGCGCAGCGCCTGGCGTGGGCCAAAGCGGCGCAGCATCCACTGGCAGGCCAGCGTGCTGAGCAAGAAGCAGCCTGAGCAGATGGTGAGCGTCCAGCCCAACATGGCCGGCGACACGCCAAAGCGCTCGGGCAACACGGTGGACGAGCCGCTGACGAAGCACACCGCCTCGGTGAGCGACAAGGCCGCCAGCAGGGTGCTGACCCAGAAGCTGCCGTGGCCCAGGATGTCGCGCAAGGGCGCATCGGTGTGGGCCTGGGCGGCCCCTCGGTCCTGGTCACGGGCCTGATCACGGGCCTGATCACGGGCCTGATCACGGGCCTGGTGCTCGACGGGCTTGAACTTCAACCAGGTCCAGGCCCACAACAGGGCGCCGGCCGCCGCCAGCACGCCCAACACCCCGCGCCACGACAGCCAGTGGGCCAGCTCGCCGCCCAGGGCCCCGGCCAGCACGGCCGAGATCCCCATGCCGGTGAAGCCTTTGGCCAGGGCCTGTTCGCCCGCTTCGGGCTCGAAGCCATCGCGGATGGCGGCGCGGCCGGCCACCATCATCGCGGCCACAGCCAAGCCCAGCCCCACGCGCGACAGCAGCAGCGACCACGGCCCGATGGCCAGCGCACTGCCCAGGGCCGATGCCGTGTAGAGCGCCCCCGCCCACACCAGCACCGGGCGACGCCCCAGCCGGTCAGACAGCGCGCCCGAGGGCAACTGGCCCAGCGCAAAGCCGAGCAGGTAGGCCAGGAAGCCGCCTTGCGCCTGCACATGGCTCAGCCCCAGCTCGGCCGCCATGGGGGGCACCGAGGGCAAGTTGAGGTCGGTGCTCAGTGGCTGGAAGGCCAGCAGCACGGCCACATAGGCCACCAGGAACTGCGGCCCCATCTCAGCCGCCTTGCATCAGCGAATCCAGGGTCTTGTCGTAGGCGCCCGCGAAGTGATCGAGGAAGTAGCGCACCTCGTCGCACATGTGCTCGTCGATCTTGCCGCGCACCTGGGCCTCGGCCTGCTCGAACTCGCGGTTGCCGTAGCGCAGCTCGGCGCGGCACTTGAGCCAGGCGGCCAGGCGATCGGCCGCCTTGACCAGGCGCGCTTCATCGGCCGGCCACTGGCGGTGATCCACCATGGCACCGATGGCGCCTTGCACCGCAGGCGGCAGCAGGCGCACCATCTCGTCGGCCACCTCGTCTTCGAGGTGCGCGCTGGCGTGGCGCATGGCCGGCGAGTACTTGACGGGCGTGGGCAGGTCGCCCGTGATCGCTTCGGTGGCATCGTGGAACAGCGCCTTGGCCGCCACCGCATCGGGGTTGACGTCGCGGCCCAGCACCTCCTTGCTGATCACGGCCAGGGCGTGGGCCAGCACGGCCACTTCCCAGCTGTGCTGCGCCACGTCTTCTTCCACGGCATTGCGCATCAGGCCCCAACGCTTGATGAAGCGCAGGCGGGCCAGGTGGGCGTAGAAAGGGCTGGTGGCGGTGGAGGCAGTCATGGCGGGCACAATGAACGACAGCGCATTATCCGTGCGCCATGAAGCACCCGCCTCATCCCCTTGCATTTGCCCTGCTTTTCTTTGCCACCCGCCATGACCTTGCTGGACTGGAGCCTGGAACACCTCGCGCTGCCCCTCATCCTCGCGGTGATCGCCGTGGCGGCGTGGTGGGCTTGGCAGATCAAACGCGACAGCCCGCAGTGGCCCAGCGTGGAAGGTGAGATCGTGCTGTCTCGCGCCCGGGCGATGAACGAAACCGGCGACGCCAGCGGCACGCCCACCCACCATTGGCTGGCCGAGGTGCAGTACCGCTACGTGGTGAACGGCCAGGCCTATACCGGCACCCGTATCCGTGCGCTGGGCCTGAACCACTTCGATGAGGCCTCGGCCTTGTCCGAACTCGCCCCCTTTCCGGTGGGTGCGCGCGTGCCGGTCTACTACAGGCCGGATCAGCCAGGCACGGCGGTGCTGATCCCGGGCTGATGCAGATCAAGTGGGCAAGCCATACCCCCGGGGGGATCTTCACCCCCTGCGGATGCGTGGCCACACCCTGATGAACTAGGGGGAGCCCAACGCCCACAAACATGGGGCCGCGTAGCACAATCGGCCCACGCCTCTCCCCCTCTCTTGCACCATCCGGATCCGCCCATGTCCGCACTGAACAACGACCAAAGCCGCGCCGACATCCTCAACCGCCTCAAGCGCGCCGAAGGCCAGTTGCGCGGCATCCAGCGCATGCTGGAAGAAGGCGAGCCCTGCATGCAGATCGCCACGCAGATGGCGGCGGTGCGCAAGGCCTTGGACAGCACCTATGTGCGCATGACCGTGTGCTTCATGAGCGAACAGATCCAGAGCAAGGTCGATGGCAAGGCCAGCACGCAAAACAAGCTCAACGATGTGTTCAGCGAGGTCGAGACGCTGCTGGGCAAGATCCGCTGAACACCACTGTATGTTGAGCGCGGCGACTTGCCGCATACTCGGCGGCATGCCCACGCCGATGTCGAACAGCCTGCCCCGCGCCCTGGATGAGCGCCACGCCATCCCGCCCGATGACGCCCTGCGCGAGGTGTTACACAACGAGGTACACGCCCGCCCACCCGCACGCATCCGCCTGCCGGCGCTGGTGGTGTACGTGGCTGTGCTCAATGAGGGCGTGAGCCGCGAGCAAGAGCTGGCCCACCTGCAAAGGCTGCCGGGCCAGTCTGAGCTCAAGGCCGAAGATGTGCAGAGCAACTTCGTGCGGCTGCGCTTTGCCTCGCACACCTTGAAGTGGGAGCGCCACACCGAGTTCACGCGCTACTCGCTGGTGCAAAGCCTGCCTGAGGGCGCCTTGCAAGGCATCGATGAAGACGTGCTGATGGCCTCGCTGCGGGTGGACCCGGCCTGGCTGGCGGCCATCCCTGGGCAGACGGTGGCGGCCATCATGCTGGCCATGGCGCATGGCGATGCCGACGACCCGGCCGTGGTGCGCCAACTCTCAGACGCCTGGTTCGACAACAAGCCCACGCTGGCCTCGCTGCTGGGCCTGCGCCGCGCCTGCGCGCTGACCGACTTCCACCTGCGCCCCAGCGGCTTCGAGCGCATGATGGTGATCGCCCCCAGCAACACCAGCGAGCTGCGCGCAGGCCGCACCTCGCAGCGCCTGCTGGAGCTGGAGACCTACCGGCTGATGGCCTTGCGGGGCCTGCCCGTGGCCAAGGCCTTGTCGCCCCTGCTGGCCAAAGGCGAGGCCGAGCTGGCCGAGATCACCGCGCACCTGGAGCAGACCCACATCCCCGATCAGCAACTGCTGAGCGAGCTCATTGGCCTGGCCGCGCGCATCGAGCGGGCCACGGCCCAGCACATGTACCGCTTCTCGGCCACGATGGCGTACCACGCGCTGGTGCAGCAGCGCATCGAGCACCTGCGCGAAGCGCCCATCCCCGGCACGCAAACGCTGGGCGAGTTCCTGCAGCGTCGGGTGGCACCGGCCATTGCCACGGTCGATTCAACGGCGCAGCGGCTGACCGCGCTGTCGCAGCGCATCGAGCGCGCCAGCGGCCTGCTGCGCACGCGCGTGGACATCGCCACCGAGGCCCAAAACCAGCAGCTGCTGGCCCAGTTGACGGCTGGCCAGGCGCTGCAGCTCAAGCTGCAAACCACCGTGGAAGGGCTGTCGATCGCCGCGATCTCGTACTACGTGGTCAGCCTCGTGCTCTACATGGGCAAGGCCGCCAAGGGCGCGGGCTTGCACGTCAACCCCGAGCTGGTGGCGGGGGGCGCGATCCCCCTGGTACTGCTGGGGGTGTGGTGGGGCACGCGGCGCATCCACAAGGCCTTGGCGGGCCACTGATGTGGCCCTTGATGGGCCTCATCAATCCCAACGCCACGACCAGATCAAGTCTGCGGCGTTGTCGTCGCCCGTCTGCAGGCGCAGCATGAAGCGCTGGGCCAGCTTGTAGACCAGCTGCCAGTTGCCGGCCGTGGCATTGAGGTTGCGTTCATAGCCCACGAACCAGTGGCGCGAGACCTGTTTGCCCACGTTGACCACGGTGTCGCGGGCGCTGCTGGTTTCGTTCTGGCGCACCGACAGCTCATCGAGGCCCAGGCTGGTGATGAGGTTGTCGGAGGTGGACGGCCCCTCGCCCGACAGCAGGGCCACGGCGGCGCTTTGCAGCAAGCCGATGTCGGCGGTGCCCAGCCCGGAGGGCGCCCTGCCCAGCACCAGCCACGAGAGTTTTTCGGTCTCGCTCATCTCCGGATCGGACCACAGGCGGATGCGTGGATCTTGCGCGCTGCCCGTGATGCTCACGCCCACCTTCACGTCTTGATCGGTGGCCCCACCCGACTGCTGGCGCAAGGCGAGGATGTCCAGGCGCGGGTTGTCGACCACCCCGTTGAACACCACGGTGCTGCGCGACACGACGAGCTTTTGCCCATAGGCGGCATAGCGCCCTTTGACCACCGCCACCGTGCCGTTGAGCGTGGGCTTGTTGTTCTGGGTGCCGGCGCGCAGCAGGCCCGTGAGCGTGGCCTCCAGCCCGCGGCCTTGGATGCGCAGCTGCTGGCCCAGGTCGATGTCCACCTTGACGGCCATCTTGCGTGGCGTGGCCTTGCTGCCAGCGTCATCGGCAGCGGCGTCGTCGCGCCCCAGCACGTTGACGTCATCGCCAATGGTCGGGGCGTCGGTGCGGCTGATGTCGAACAGGCCCTCGTCGACGTTGAGCTTGCCGTCGAGTGCGAGGTCGTCTTGCCCCAGCTGCAGCGTGGTCTGGCCGCTGAGCACCAGCTTGCGGTCCACACGCTGCAGCACGGCCAGGCGCTGGGCCTCGACCTTGAGCACGGCCCGCGCCGGCTCCGCCAGCCGGGCCTCGCCCGTGGCGCTCAGCCGACCCTGCCCCACCGACTGGGCCACCAACCGCTCCAGCGTGACCTGGTCGCCAGCCAGGCGCACATCCAGCTCGCCGTCTTGCAGCTGCACCCCCATCAGCGTGTTCGAGATGCCCAGCCGCCTGCCACTCACCTGGCCTTGGTAGGTGGGCGCCCCCAGCGTGCCGCCCAGCGTGGCCTCGGCCTGGGCCGCACCGGTCAGGCGCCACCCCGCGGGCATCCAGGTGCCCCACGGGCGCAGGTTGGGCGCGCTGAGCAGCAGCTTGCCGCTGAGCACATCGGCCAGCGTGGGGATGGCGCTGGGGTCGCTCAGGTGCACGCGCTGTTCGCCCTCGAAGCGGCCCAGCAAGGCGCCGTCAAAGCGCTGGCTCAGGCGCCAGTCGCCTTGCGCCACCTGCAGCGCGATGCGGCTCTCACGGATGCCCAGCGCCTGCGCGCGGCTGCCTTGGATGGTGGGCTCGCGCAGGCTCAGGTCACCTTGCTGGCGCCCCAGCTCGGCCTGCGCCTGCCAGGCGCCTGCCGCATCGCGCCGCAGGTTGAGCACCCCACCCAACACCAGGTTGCCGCCCCAGCCGGCATCGGGCTGCCATTTCTGCAGGGCGGCCGACAGGTCAAACGCCCTCAACTGGGCCTGCACCTGCAGCTGGTCTTCCGATGGGGCTGCCGCGTTGCTGGCCGGCGCCTGCCGCCAAGCCCAGCGCTCCAGGTGCAAATCGAGCCCGCCCAATGTGAGGTCGGTGGGCGACACCACCCAGGTGCTGCCCCGGGCATCGCGCTGCCAGCGCGCCGTGGTGGGCGACACATCGAGAGCCACGGCCGGCGCACGCCGCACCGCGCTGCCTCCAGGCGGGGCAACACCAGCGCCCCCCTCCTGGCCGATTTGGGCATGCACCTGGCTCAGGCGCCCCACCCACGTCGCCAAGGCGGAGCCAGGTGATTTGAAGCCGGCCTCGCTGGTCCACCCGGACACCTGGCCCTGCCACTGGCCGTCGGCACGCACGCGCAGGCTCACAGGCTGCTGCGCCCAACTGCCTTTGCCCGCTGGCGTGCTGGCCTGCACATCGATCTCCAACTGGTGGGCCCGCAGCTGGCCTTGCAGGCGCGCCACCACCTTGCTGGCCTTCCAGCCCAAGACCTCGGCATCGCTGAGCTGTGCCTCCACACTGGCGGGCGCATCGAGGTGCCGGCCATCCCACAACCAGCTGCCCTGGGCCTGGCCCAGTTGCACCAGCGGTCCGTGCACGGGCACCACCTTCAAGCCCTCGGCCTGCCATTGGCCCGATGTCGCCAGGTTGGGCCACAGGCCTTGCACGCGGCCGCGCAGGTTCAGGCGCCCTTGCAGGTCATTCAGCCCCAGGATGGGCAGGATGGGTCGCAGGCTCGGCAAGGCCTGGGCATGGAGCGCCCACTGCGCCTGGGTGCCGGCCCAGCTGGCGTCATCGTGGGGCCACGCGGGCTGCTGGGCGCGACGGGGCCAGCTGGCTTGGGCGTCGAGGGTGTTGCCTGCGGCGTCCACCTTGGCCTGCAGTTGTGCACTGGCCGCGGCCGTGTGCCAATGCAGCAGGCCTTGCACAGGCACGCCGGCCAGCTCGCTGGGGGCCAGGTCGACCTGCAAATCGCCTTGGGCCCACGCATCGAGCTGGGCCTGCACCTGCCCCGACACACTGTTGCGTCCCGCCATGCCCTGCGGCCAAGGCAGCCACAAGGCGGGATCGAAGCGCGCCAGCGTGAGCGTGCCCTGCAGCGCACTGAGCCGATCTTGGGCCCACACCACGCGACCATCGCGCCACAGGGCCGATGCCGGCTCGGCCTGCAAGGCCAGGCGTTGCACGCCCAGGCTGAGTTGGCCGCGCGCAGACCCGTCCGCTGCCCCGCTTCCTGGCGCAGGCGCAGGCATGTGCCAAGCCCAATCGCCTTGACCGTCCACCGCCATGGGCTGCACCCGGCCACCCGGCAAGCTGTGCGCGCCCCCGAGTCCCATGACCTGCCCTTGGGATTGCAGCTGCCAGCGCCCTGTGCGCGCCTGCCAAGGTGAGCCGGGCGCCGAACTGGCCTGGCGCACCCATTGCGGCGTGAGCTTCAGGGCGCCCTGCGCCCATTGCATCGGAGGGGCGCGCTCGTCCCAGGCAGGCAGCCACAGCTGGCGCCAGCTCAGGCTCAGCGCCTGCTGGGCGCCCCAGCCCCCCACCAGCTGCAACTTACCGCCCGCCGCTCGCGCGCTTTGGCGGCCTGCTGCGGCCTGGGCCAAGGGGCCCTCAACGCTGGCCTCGATGGTGCCCTGCGCCCAGGGCTGTGCCGTGACCGAAGGGCCCTGGCGGGCCTCACTCCAGCGCATCTGGCCGTGTGTGTGCGACACGGGCAATCGGCCCGCGCTCCACGCGCCCGATTGCGCGTTGCGCAATCGCCAGGTGCTCAGCAGGCCGCGCGCGCCCTCGGGCGCCACCTTGAGCTCGCCACTCAGGTCTGTGGGCGGGGCGTCTGGCCACAGGCGGTGGGCATCGATGCGCTGCGCCTGCACGGTCAGGGCGGCCAGTGGCCAGGCCTCGAACAGCTGCACCTGGGCCTGGGCGTCCAGCGCCATGGTGCGGGCTGCGGCTGGCGTGCCGCTCGCAGGCGCGTCGTCCTGCTCGGTCAGCTTGAGCTGCACGGCCATGTCGCTCAAGCGACCGCTCACATGGGCTTGGACCCGCAACTGCAGCGGTGCGGCCTGGCCATCAGCCTTGCCGTGGCCGCTGGCTTGAGCGCCACCAGGGCCGGTCTTGGGGGGCATGGGCTGAGCCAGAGAGGCCACCTGAGATGCCGCCTGCGAGGCCGCCCGCAGATCAGCCTTCAAGGGCAAACCACCTCGGGTGCCCAGGGCCAGCTGGCCTTGCAAGGCCCAATCGCGCACGGCCAAGCTGTGCAGCACCACGGCGTGCACCGGCACGGCCAAGCCCGTGGCCCCCACCGCAGCGGCCGGTGCGCCTTGCACCACCACCCGCGCGCGCACCCCACGCAGCACCTCGCTGCCCCACCACGGGCTGCGGGCCTCGCCCACCTGCAGCTCATCGACCGCCACCGCCACGGGCGAGGCCACGTCTTGCGGCGCGCCCGTGCTCGGCTGGGGATTGGCCACCCAGCGCAGCGACAGCCGGCTGGCCTGCAGGCTGTCGAGGTGCACGCCCACACGCCAGGCGGCCTGCGGGGCCCACTGCAAGCGCAAGCCTTGCCAGCGCACGCCCTCCAGCCGCGCCAGGCCGCCGCGAGGCAAATCCACCTCGATGGCATCGGCCTCAAACGCCTGCCACAGCTGGCCTTGTGCCCCGCTCACCCGCACACCGGGCACATGCTGCAAGGCCCACTGCTGCACGGCCGGCGTGGTCAAGGCCAGGCCCACAATGGCCGCGCCCACGGCCACAGCGCCGCCCGCCACCGCCCACCTAGGTGCCAGCGCCCTCACAGGCTGATCCCCACGCTGAAGTGCAGGCGCCAGCCCTGCTCGCGCACCCCATGGGCCACGTCCAGGCGCAGTGGCCCCACCGGGCTGCGGTAGCGCAAGCCCGCACCGTAGCCCACGTGCATGCTGAGGTTGCCAAAGCGGCTGGCCGCATCGCCCGCGTCAACGAACACCGCGCCCCACAAGGTGGGCAAGCTCGACACGATGGGCCGAGCCAGCTCCAGGCTGGTGGTGGCCATCGAGCGCCCGCCCACCACCACGCCATCCTTGGTCACCCCCAGCGAGCGGTAGGCATAGCCCCGCACCGACTCATCGCCGCCCGCGCGGAACAACAAGGTGTCGGGGATGCTGGTGTCATCGGCCGCAAAAATCTGTCCCACCTCACCGCGCGCCGTGGCGTGCCACGCATCCAAGAAAGGCTGGTACCAGGTGATGCGCAGGTAGGTGCGCGCGAACATGCCTGGCGCCACCAGGGCCGAGTACGAGCGCCCACCCGTGGCCTCGGCCAGCGTGGTCGTGCCCTCTGTGGGCGAGACGCGGTTGTCGACATCGCGGAAGATGAACTGCGTGGTCCACGAATAGGCGGTGGCCAGCGAGACCACCTCGTTGGCCTGCGAGCGCACCTCGGCACGCTGCAGCGCCACGTAATCGGTGCGCTCCAGGCGGTTGCCCTCGCGCAGTTGCCCCACCTTCAGGTACTGGCTGGTGGTCACGTTGTCGTCGCTGTCCACCAAGTAGCTGCCCTGCACCGACACCAGCCCCTTGCGCCGCCCTGGCCAAGGCAAGCTCGTGAGGTCCAGCCCGCCTGATGACTCTTTGACGCCCAGTTGCGCCTTGGTCTTGACCTGCCACTCGGTGTCCCAGGCGTTGCGGTGCACGTGCTCCAGCGACAGGCGTGGCCCCGTGTCGGTGCTGATGCCCACGCCCACCGTGGCGTTTTGCAGCGGGCGCTCCTTCAACTGCACGATCACCGTGGCGGCCTTGGCCTGGCTCGGGTCCATGTCGACGTTGACGTACAAGCTGTCGAACAGCGCGAGCTTGCTGATGCGCTCCTGCCAGTCGATGACCTGCTGCTCGTTGTACGGATCGCCCGGCTTGAACGGCGCCACGTTGACGATGGCCGATGCGGGCAGGCGCTGCAGCCCCTCGATCACGATCTGGCCAAAGCGGTAGGCCGGGCCGCTGTCGGCCACGAGGAAGAGCTTGGCCTGCTGCGTGTCGGGGTCGACGGTGACCGAGGTGCCGCTCCAGCTCGCGCTCGGATAGCCCCGGGCACGCAGCATGGCCATGGCCGCATTCTTGGCCGATGACCAGTCGGGCTGGGTGAACACCTCGCCCTCGGGCAAGGCCCAATCTTCGGCCACGCGCTCGATGAGGGCCTGCGCGGTCAGGTCGTCATCAGCGGCGCGCGCGTCCAGCTCGCCTTCGTACACGATCGTGACCTTGCTGACCCGCGTCAGTGGACCAGGCTGCACCTGGATGCGCACATCGACGACGGAGCTGCCCGGGGCCTCGTTGACCTCGATGTGCACCTCGGGCTTGAAGTGCCCGCGCGCCTGCAGCAGCCCCCTCACCTGCTCTGGCGTGGCCGCCACCAGGCGACGCAACTCGGTGCGCGTGATCAGCGCGGGCGCCGCGTTGGCGGCATCGCTGGCCGATGGCTGGGGTGCTGCGGCCGCTTGGGCCTTGCCCTCGGCCACTTCGGCTTCGGCCGGCTCTGGTGTGGCCGCAGCCGTGAGCAATTGGAAGCGCGACAGGTCGAGGTAGTTGCTCAACAGCGCCTTGAGCTCGGCCGGCGCGCGGATGTCGAGCCGCCAGCTCACCTGCTCCAGCGCGGCGTCGGTGCTGCCGACGTCGGCCTCTTGTGCCCACAGCGGCCCTGCTGTCAGCAAGCACAAAGGCAGGCACAAGGGCAGGCACAGGCACGCACCCAGGAACCAGCGCTGCCACCCGCCAGCGGCCGGGCTGCGCGCCCATCGCCCTGCCCTCATGCCCCCGCTGCCGTGCATGCCCCTTTGCTCACTTGCTGAGCAAACGCATGGCCGCTTCCAGCCCTTGCAAGCTCATCGGGAACATGCGGTTGCCCATGAGCTGCTGGATGATGCCGATGCTCTGGCGGTACGGCCAAACGCCCACCGGCTCGGGGTTGACCCAGGCGAAGCTGGGGAAGGCGTGCGTCAGCCGGCTCAGCCACTCGGCGCCCGGCTCTTCGTTGTTGTACTCGGAGCTGCCGCCCGACTGCAGGATCTCGTAGGGGCTCATGGTCGCGTCGCCCACGAAGATCAGCTTGTAGTCCTTGTTGTACTTGCGGATCATGTCCCAGGTGGGGATCTTCTCCGAGTAGCGGCGGTGGTTGTTGCGCCAGACGTAGTCGTAGACGCAGTTGTGGAAGTAATAGAACTCCAGGTGCTTGAACTCGGACTTGGCCGCCGAAAACAGCTCTTCAACCTTGTGCACGTGGTCGTCCATCGTGCCGCCCACGTCCATCAGCAGCAGCACCTTCACCGTGTTGTGCCGCTCGGGCACCATCTTGATGTCGAGCATGCCGGCGTTGGCCGCCGTGGCCTGGATGGTGTCATCGAGGTCAAGCACTTCAGGGGCGCCTTGGCGGGCGAACTTGCGCAGGCGGCGCAGCGCCACCTTGATGTTGCGCGTGCCCAGCTCGATCGTGTCGTCGTAGTCTTTGAACTCGCGCTGGTCCCAGACCTTCACCGCCGAACGCTTGCGCGACTTGTCTTGCCCGATGCGGATGCCGGCTGGGTTGTCGCCATAGGCGCCAAAGGGCGAGGTGCCGCCCGTGCCGATCCATTTGTTGCCGCCTTCGTGCCGCTCCTTCTGCTCTTCGAGCAACTGCTTGATGCGGTCCATCAGCTGATCCCAGCCCATGGCCTCGAGCTTGGCGCGGTCTTCGGGGCTGAGTTCGCGCTCGAAATGCTTGCGCAACCACTCCAAGGGAATGCCCTTGCTGAGGTCAATGCCTTCGGTCACCCCCCTGAAATAGGCGGAAAACACACGGTCAAATTTATCGAAGTGCGCTTCATTCTTCACCATGGTCATCTTGGCCAGGTGATAGAACTCGTCCACCGACGGGCCGATCACTTCATCGCGCAGCGCTTCCAGCAGCTGGAGGTACTCCGGGATGGTGACCGGCAGCCGGGCGGCACGCATGGCGTAAAAGAAGTCGATGAGCATGGTCGTTCCTGCGAAACTGCCTCTATTTTGACGCCGTGCTGCCGATACTGTGAGTTCCAACCCACTTTGACCTGAGAATCTTCAAGGCCGCAGCCCCCCCGCTGCCCCGAGCACACGCATGGAAACCAGGCATTTACTGCTGACTTTCATCGTCTTCACCCACAGCCTGATGGCCGTGATGTGGTGGGTGGGCGGCTCGTGGATGGGCCTGTCGCGCCGCGCCTCGCGCCAGTGGATGCTGGCCACCATGGCCAACGGCTCCGCGCTCACGGTGATGGCCATCAGCGTGGGCTGGAACAGCGCCTCGCACGACCTGGCCCGTGGCGTGGTCGTGGGCACCCTGCTGACCTGGGGCGCCGTGTGCATGCGCCGTGGCCTGTCCTTTTTCCTCAAGCTCAACCGCTCCGACCAGCAGCACCTCAAGCTGGCCTACGCCACCACCACCTTCAACCTGCTGCTGTGCTGGCCGCTGGGCTGGGGCACCTGGGCGCTGGCCGGCAGCGGCCTGGCCACCGCGTGGATCCTGGGGCGCACGGCGCAAGAGGCCTTCGAGCCACTGCGCATCGAGTTCAACCGCACCGTGGCCTGGTCCAACGCCGTGCTGGTGATGACGGTGCTGGCGGTGTTCACCGCCGGCACGATCAGCGAGATGCTCTCGCCGGCCCTCACCCTGGCCGGCCTGCCTGACGCCCAGCAGCGCCTGACGCTGACCGTGCTGGCCAGCATCATCTTGTCGATCCTCTCGGCCTTCTTGCTGGGCTATGTGGTGGTGATGCGCCTGGTGCGCCGCCTGGAGCACCTCTCACACCACGACGCGCTGACCGGCCTGCTCAACCGCCGCGCCATCGAGTACCTGATGGACCGCGAAGACCAGCGCCTGCAGCGCTTTGGCGACCCGTTCTCGGTGCTGCTGATCGACATCGACCACTTCAAGCGCATCAACGACCGCCTGGGCCATGCCGCTGGCGACGCCGTGCTGTGCGCGGTGGCCCGCACGCTGCAGATCAAGGCCCGCGAGGTCGACCGCGTGTCGCGCTACGGCGGCGAAGAGTTCTGCGTGCTGCTGCCCCACACGCTGCACGATGGCGCCCTGCAGGCCGCCGAACGCCTGCGCGAGGCCGTGGCGCTCACCAGCATCCCGTGGAACGACGAGGTGATCAGCGTGAGCATCAGCACCGGGCTGGCGTGCGCCACCGAGCCCGGCGAAAGCCTGCAGGCCCTGCTCAGCCGGGCCGATGAGGCGCTCTACCGCGCCAAGGCCGAGGGGCGCAACCGGGTGGTGGCGTCGGCCTCCCCCCTGCGCGGCCACCGGCAGGCCTGAAGCGGCCCACGCGGCAGGCACGCACCGCTTCGATCAGCGGTTGTGGCGCGCCATCTGCACCAGGCGCTCGAACAGGCTGAGGTCTTGCTCGTTCTTGAGCAGCGCGCCCACCAGCGGCGGGATGCTGGCCTTCTCGTCCTTGCTTTGCAGCACCTCGGCCGGGATGTCTTCCGCCACCAGCAGCTTGAGCCAGTCGATCAGCTCCGAGGTGCTGGGCTTCTTCTTGAGGCCCGGCAGGTTGCGCACCTCGTAGAAGTGGCGCATGGCGGCAGCCAGCAGGTCCTTCTTGATCTGCGGGAAGTGCACTTCCACGATCTGCTGCATCGTGGTGGGATCGGGGAAGCGGATGTAGTGGAAGAAGCAGCGGCGCAGGAAGGCGTCCGGCAGGTCCTTCTCGTTGTTCGAGGTGATGATCACCAGCGGACGCTGCTTGGCCTTGATCAGCTGGCGCGTCTCGTAGCAGTAGAACTCCATGCGGTCGAGTTCGCGCAGCAGGTCGTTGGGGAACTCGATGTCGGCCTTGTCGATCTCGTCGATCAGCAGCGCCACCTGCTGCTCGGCCTCGAAGGCCTGCCACAGGGTGCCCTTGACGATGTAGTTGTGGATGTCCTTGACCTTCTCGTCGCCGAGTTGGCTGTCGCGCAGGCGGCTCACCGCGTCGTACTCGTAGAGGCCTTGCTGGGCCTTGGTGGTCGACTTGATGTGCCACTGCAGCAGCGGCATGCCCAGCGCCTCAGACACCTGCTCGGCCAGCATGGTCTTGCCGGTGCCGGGCTCGCCCTTGACCAGCAGCGGGCGCTGCAGCTTCAGGGCCGCATTGACGGCGAGTTTGAGGTCATCGGTGGCGACGTATTGGTCGGTGCCTTGGAATTTCATGGGCCAGACTCGTTAACGATGGTGATCTGTACGGAAGTATAGGTGCGCTCAAAAAAAGACCCCGCCGAGGCGGGGTCTTCATGGGCACTGGTGAGGCGCTCAGGTCAACCGTTGTCCACCACCAGCGCGCCCTTGGCGAGCAGCTTGGCGATGACTTGGGCATCGGTGGCCGTGTTGGTCAGGCCCAGGTCGGTGCGGATGTTGACGTTCTCCAGCACGATGCGCTGGGTTTCGGCCGCATCGGTGGCCACACCGCCCGTGAAGCCCCCCGTCGGGCTGACCTTGATGATGGTGCTGGCGCTGCTGGTGTCGAACTCCAGGAACTGCTCCAGGTTGTTGTTGTTCTCGCCGGTCAGCAGGTCACGCAGGTCGAGGATGTCGCCCTGGGTCACGCTGAAGTCCTTCACCGTGTCGGTCGCCTTGCCGGCGCCACCGGTGCCCGGATCACCCAGGTGCCAGGCAAAGACATCGGCACCCAGGCCGCCGGTCAGCTGATCGCTGCCCGCGCCACCGGTCAGGGTGTCAGCGCCGTCACCGCCGTTGAGGACATCGCTGCCCGAGCCGCCGTGCAGCAAGTCGGCACCCAGACCACCGTTGAGCTGATCGTTGCCGTTGTCGCCATACAGCTGGTCATCACCATCGTTGCCGTTGAGGGTGTCTGCGCCCTCACCGCCCGTGATCACATCCGAGGCAGCCGTGCCATTGAGGGTCTCGGCCGTGGTGCCGCCCGAGATCACATTGGCCTTGGTGACCTGGAAGGTCAAGGTGGAGCTGACCTTGTCGCCATCGGCATCCGACACTGTGTAGCCCACCGCCTGCGTGTTGCCGGAGCCCACTTCGAAGCGGTAGTCGCCACCGTCGAAGTCGACCACCAGCTTGCCCGTGTGGCCATCGGTGGCCTTGGTGGTGATGGTGATCGACTGCGTGGTCGCGTCGAACACACCTGCACTGGTGCCGCCCGTGACCGCCACGCCCACGCCCTTGGTGTAGGTGTAGGTGACGCCGTCCACGGTCAAGGCCTGGATGTAGGCCCCACCATCGGCGCCCACGCCACCTTGCGCCAGCAGGCTGCCGGTCAGCAGGTTGCCCGCGGCAGGCTCGGCCACGGTCGTGGCCAGCACGCCGTCGAGCTGCGAGAACGCGGTGACCAGCAGGCCGTTGCGATCCTCTTCAGCGCGGCCGTCGTAGGCAATCGGATCCAGCACTGCACGGTTGGCGGCGGTCAAGCCAGACCCCACGCCCAGCGCGTAGCTGTTGACATCGAAGTTCGCCAGGAAGGTCTTCCATGCGGCCTCTTCGTTGGCCTGGATGCCCTCGTCGCCGCCATTGCTGCTGCTGTTGCCGGTGCCGTTGCGGTTGCCCGTCAAGGTGTTGGCATCGCCGGCACCGTAGGTCGGGATGCCGTCCGAGATGAAGTAAGACACCGACTGGGCGCTGCCCAGCTTGCCCGAGCTGGCGTAGGCCGAGATGGCCGTGGCCAGAGCCGCGTCGTAGTTGGTGCCCTGTCCCGTCGCCACCGTGGAGCCCAAGCTGGCCAACAGGGCCTTGGCGTCGGCCACAGAAGTCCAGACGTCACCGCGCGCCGTGGCATCGGTGCCGAAGGTCACCAGGCGCACTTGAACCTCGCCCAGCGCATCGTACTTGTCGATCAGGGTGTTGATCGACGAGATCGCGCTGGCCAGGCGGGTCGTGCCGTTGACGCCGTCGGTCGTGTTCATCGACGACGACAGGTCCAGCACCACCATGAGGTTGGTGTCTTGGCTCTGAACGGCCACGGTGACCGGGGTCAATGCGGCAGGCGAGTCGTCTTCCACGTTGATGGTCAGCGTGTTGCTGCCCAAAGCGCGGCCGTCGCTGGCCGAGACCTTGAAGCCCAGCGCCAGCACGTCTTCGGCGTTGGCCACCGGGTGATCCAGCGGCGCCTCCTGCGTGAAGGTGTAGTTGCCGCTGCCATCGATCGTCAGCTTGGCCACTTCCACCGTGCCGGCCTTGCCGATCAGGGTGCCCGTGCCCGAGCCCGTCCACTGCACCTGCACGCCACCCGAGGTGACGGCGGTGGTGGGCGCATCCAGCGTCCAGCCAGTGATGGTGTTGCCGTCCGGATCGGTGGCCACCATCTTGCCTGTGGCCACCACCGAGTTGGTCTTGTCGACCGTGCCCGTGCTGTCGGCGATACCGCCCGCCAAGCCCTCTTCCGAGACTTGGTTGGTCTGCGCGGTGACCACCGGCGGATCGTTCGGGATGGGCGCACCGGTGTTGGTGACGTTGACCGTCAACGACGCGCTGGTGGTGTCTCCATCGGCATCGCTCACGGTGAAGCCCACCACGTCGGTGATGGTGCGCACCGTCACGCTCGGCGGCACGGTGTAGCTGTAGTCGCCCGTCAGCATGTTGACGGTGAAGACCGCGCCATCGGCCTCGGTGACTTTGAGCACGTCCGTGGCCGCGTCGAAGCTGCCCTTGCTGGTGCCGCCGGTGACCGCGATGCTGCCGCCCGAAGCCGGGTTGTAGGTGTAGACCACACCTTCGATGGTGATGGCCTTGACGTAGGCCCCGCCATCGGCGCCCACGCCACCGGCCGGCAGGATGCTGCCCGACAGCAGGTTGCCACTGACCGGCTTGGGCACGGTCGCGCCGAGCACCGAGTCCAGTTGCGAGAAGGCCGTCACCACCACGCCATTGGTGTCGGTGCTGGTCTTGCCGTTGTACGAGATCGGGTTGAGGTAGGTGCCGGTTTGCCCCGCGCCCGCACCGATGCCCAAGGCATAGCTGTTGATGCCGTTGGTGGTCAGGAAGGTCTTCCAGGTCGCCTCTTCGTTGGCCTGGATGCCTTCGTCGCCGCTGGTGATGCCAGCCTCGCTGCCGTCACCATTGAGCGTCAGGCCCGTGCCACCCAACTGCGAGGTGCTGCCCGTGCCATAGGTCGGGATGCCGTCAGACAGGAAGTACGACACGTTGACACCAGTCGACAGCTTGCTGGTGGCCGCCGTCGTGCCATCGGCGAAGGCCTGGATGGCCTGGAACAGCGCCGCGTCGTAGTTGGTGCCCTGGGTGTTGGCCGTGGGCACGGGGATGGCGTCGAGCAGGGCCTTGGCGTTGGCGATCGTCGTCCAGCCATCACCCAGCGCTTGCGCATTGGTGCCGAAGGTGACCAAGCGCACACGCACGTCGCCGATGGCGTCGTACTTGTCGAGCAAGGTCTTGATCGACGCGATGGCGCTGGCAAAGCGCGTCGTGCCGTCCACACCGTCGGCGGTGCGCATCGACGACGACAGGTCCAGGACCACCATCACGTTGGAGTCGGTGACCGAGGTGGCGATCGTCTGCGACACGGCCGCGTTGGGCGCGTCGTCTTCGACGTTGATGGTCAACGTGTTGGTGGCCGTGAGAGAACCATCCGAGGCCGTGACGTTGAACTTGATCGGCAGCACGTCTTCGGCATTGGCCACGGGGTGGTCAAGCGGCTTGATCAGGTCGAAGGTGTACTTGCCCGTGCTGTCGATGGTCAACGTGGCCACCGTGGCGCCGTTGGCCGTGGCCGTCAGCGTCGAGGTGCCACCGCCACTCCAGGTGACCGTCGCGCCACCCGAGGTGAGGCTCGTGGTCGGGGCCTGCAGGGTCCAGCTGGTGATGGGGTTGCCATCCACGTCGCTGGCCACCATTTGCCCCGTGAAGGACTTGGCGTTGGTGGTGTCGGTGGGCGCGCCGAGGTTGTCGACCAGACCGCCGCTCAAGCCTTCTTCGGAGACCGTGCCCGTCGCTGCATTGAGCGTCGGGGCATCGTTGACCGGGGTGACCGTGAGGTTGACCGTCGAGACCGTGGTGCCACCGTTGCCGTCGTCGACGGTCACGGTGAAGCTATCGGTGCCGTTGTAGTTGGCCAGCGGGGTGTACTTCCAAGTGCCATCGCTGTTGACCGTCACGGTGCCGTGCAGCGGCGCTTCGGCCATCTGGTAGGTCAGCTTGTCACCATCCTTGTCGCTGCCGACCACCTGGCCGGTGACCGCGATGTCTTCCTGGGTCGTGGCCGACACGTTCGGTGCGGTGGGCGCATCGTTGACCGCCAGCACCTTGATGGTGGAGATCGCCGCCGCGCTGGTGGAGGTGCCGTCGGTGACGGTCACCTCGATCAGGCGATCGGTGGTCGACGGGGCATCGCCCGGGTTGCTGAACTTCACGGCTGCGATGGCCGTTTGGTAGGCCGCGAGCGATGCGGCGCCCGTCAGCGTGACGATGCTGCCGTTGAGCGTTGCCGTGATGCCAGCCGGCATGGTGCCAAAGCTCAGCACATCGCCCGCCTGGGCGTTGGTCAGCTTGATGGCGGCGCCGGTCAACTGGGTGCTGTCGACGTCGGTCACCAGCACATCGGTGTCGCTGACCGAGACGGCTGCACCGTTTTCCGTGAAGGTCGTGGTGTAGTCGTTGCCGGTCTTGCCACTGGAGTTGTTGCCATCCAGGTCCACGGCTGGCGGAGCATCGTTGTCGAGGATGTTGGCGGTGCCGGAGCCCGTGCCAATGGTGAGCTTGAGGGTCTCGGTGGGCTCGGTGAGCTTGTCGTCGACCGAGGGCACGTTGACGGCAAAGCTGGTGACGCCAGCTGGCACCGTGATCTGGCCCGTGGTGGGGCTGTAGGTGACGCCGTTGGTGAAGGTCGGCGTGCCGATGTCACCCGCCGAGGCGGTGCCACCGGTCAGGTTGAAGGCAAAGCTGGTCGGGGTGTCCGACGGGTTGCTCAGCGTGACGTTGAAGGTCACGCCTTGGCCTTCGGTGACTGAATCATCGCCCGCGCCTGGTTGACCGGGTTCGATGGTGTTGATCGTCGGCGTCAGGTCGTTGTCGAGGATCGCGCCGGTGGCCGTCACGCCGCCGATGGTCAGCGGCAGGGTCTCGGTCGATTCCTTCGTGGTGTCGTCCGTCGTCGGCACGATCACGTTGAACGCCGTCACGCCAGCCGGCACGGTGATGGTGCCGTCGGCGTTGAGGGTCACGCCGTTGGTGAAGGTCGGGCTGCCGAAGTCAGCCGCCGAAGCCGTGCCACCGCCCAGCTTGAAAGCGAAGGTCGTCGGGGTGTCCGAGGCGTTGCTCAGCGTCACCGTGAAGTTCAGCGGCAGGCCTTCGATCACCTGGTCATCGGTGGTACCCGGCAACAGGCCCGGCTCGATGGTCTTGATCGTCGGGCCGCTGTCGTTGTCCAGGATCTGCGCTTGGGCGGTCACGCCGCCGATGCTCACCGGCAAGGTCTCGGTCGATTCCTTCGTGGTGTCGTCGTTGGTCGGCACCGTCACGGTGAAGGCTGTGACGCCCGCAGGCACGGTGATCTCGCCGGTCGTGGCGTTGTAGGTCACACCGTTGCTGAACGACGGGGTGCCGTAGTCAGCGGCCGAGGCCGTGCCACCACCCAGGGTGAAGGCGAAGCTGGTGGGCGTGTCAGACGCGTTGCTCAGCGTGACGTTGAAGGCCAGGTTCGTGCCTTCGGTGACGCTGTCGTCCGTGATGCCAGGCTGGCCCGGCTCCACCGTCTTGATCGTCGGCGTCAGGTCGTTGTCCAAGATCGCGCCGTTGGCGGTCACGCCGCCGATGGTCAGCGGCAGGGTCTCGGTCGATTCCTTCGTGGTGTCGTCCGTCGTCGGAACGATCACGTTGAACGCCGTCACGCCAGCCGGCACGGTGATGGTGCCGTCGGCGTTGAGGG
>Ga0228699_1000406_pt1 | contig 33200 bp, 31 predicted proteins | sample McNCre217_Aug_MG_FD_178016 | JGI IMG/M metagenome (GOLD analysis project Ga0228699, IMG submission 178016) | Freshwater microbial communities from McNutts Creek, Athens, Georgia, United States - 2-17_Aug_MG | ecosystem: Environmental > Aquatic > Freshwater > Creek | place: USA: Georgia... | reverse complement strand
CTTTCATTCGCACCCGAAAGTCAAACTAAAAAAATCCGAGTTGGGAATTTTCAAAGCCTTGAAATTGGACACGATTTTGATGTTCAAATCATCAAAGGAAATGTTTGCAGCATTACGGCTACTGGTCGTGCGGATGATTTGGAAAAATTAGATGTACAAGTGGAAGGGAATACCTTGAAATTCGATATTGATGCATCCTGGTCTTGGATGGGATACAATAAAAACCATAAAAAAATCAAGTTGTTGATAACATTGCCACGAATTAAATCGGCTGAATTCTCAGGCGCAAGTCATGTGAATTTGCGTGGATTTAACGATGAGGAGCAAATGAATATCACAGTTAGTGGCGCATCGCATTTTGATGGAGAATCCATTCAAGCAGATAAGCTAGTGCTGGAGTTGTCGGGTGCATCACACGCAAAATTGAGTGGTCGGATTGCTAAACTTGATCTTGAACTTTCAGGTGCTAGTCACCTTAATGCTGAAGAACTTTTATCACGTGATGCTGATATTGAAGCAAGTGGAGCAAGTCATGCACAAGTGAACATTCAGAAATCTTTACAAGTGGAAGCCTCGGGCGCGTCGAAGGTTGAATACCGTGGGAATCCCATGAATTTAACGAAAGATGTGAGTGGTGCTTCTACGGTTCGTCGGGCCAACTAAGGATTTTTTTCGCCGGCAGGTATGCGAATAGCAAGCTGATTTTCTTTGGGCGGAATGGGACAAGCAAATGTCTTATTATACGCACAATAGGGGAAAAAAGCTTCGTTAAAGTCAATGGTTAATTGATTGTCTTTTAATTTAGTTAGGGGTAACTCCAAATACCGACCGCCTCCATAGGTTTCTGTGGGGGCGGTTTTGTCTTTAAATGGGATGAAAAAATCCCCAGAATCATGTTGGTAAACCAGTAAATTAATTCCCTGTCCGTTGATTTCAGCTTGTGCTGTACCAAATACCAAAAGTGAATCAGCGGATCCGTCGGTCATCTGAATCCGAACCCGTTGGATTTTTTCGTTTCGCTTGATTTCGAAAGCAATTTTCCACGCCGCAGCATAGGGATAGTAGCTTAAGCCCTTAAAGGATGCCTTATCCGTAATCGGAGCATCATCATCGGTTTTGAATTGCTCATCTTTGGCCCGTCTCGTTTCCATGACTTGTAAGGAGTCTTCTGATGATTTGCCGATCGCTTGTGATTGTTTTGGTAGACTAATGTAAATTAGTCCAAACACAATTAGTACGAGAATCAGAATCCAGCGATTGAATTTCATGGGAATGGGTGTAAATTTGAGTTCGTAAAAATATAAAATTAATCACATGTTTACAGGTATTGTGGAATCAATGGGCGTTTTGGAAAGCAAACAAGCACATGGAACGAATGTTGATTTTTGGTTTTCATCTAGCTTTACGGATGAATTAAAAATCGATCAGTCATTGGCCCACAACGGTGTTTGCTTAACTGTTGTTGAAATTGAATCTCCGCAATATCGTGTAACGGCGATTCAAGAGACGCTGCAAAAGACGAATTTAGGGGATTTGGCAGTTGGCCAAAAGGTCAATCTCGAGCGTTGCATGCCCGCCAATGGGCGCTTTGATGGGCATATTGTACAAGGTCATGTGGATTTAACGGGCGTTTGTACGTCCATCGTTACACATGATGGTTCTTGGGAATATCATTTCCAATATCCTGCCGGTCATGTGACTGTAGAAAAAGGCTCAATCTGTGTAAATGGGACTAGTTTGACCGTGGTGGAATCGGGATTGGATACCTTTTCGGTTGCGATTATTCCATACACTTATGAACACACAATTTTTCACCAAATGAAGGTGGGTGATCGCGTGAATTTAGAATTTGATATCTTAGGTAAGTATATGCAGAAATTATTGGCGCGCCAATTAGCTCAATAAATCGTCAATCGCATCTTCCACTTTTTCAAAACCAAAGCGGCCCCAAACGGTATCTTTTTGGGCTTGAATTTCGCTTAATCCTAAATTGCCGATACTACCTAAATGTGAGTGATTGATTTCGCGTGAGCTTCCGTTAAATTCACCTGCTTCGATCTTTTTGCCCACTTGCACATAGGCTTCCCGGAAAGGCATGCCCGCAACGACTAATTTATTCACCTCTTCTACGGAGAATAATAAATCATATTTAGCATCTTTCAATATATCAGCTTTCACTTTCATGTGCGAAACCATGTAGTGTGTGATTTCCAGGCAATCTTTGATTTCGTCGATGGCAGGCATCAAAAGCTCCTTGGTCAGCTGGAATTCCCGGTGATAACCCGAAGGCAAGTTGCTCATAAGCAATTGCATTTGGTTGGGAACCGCCTTTAATTTATTCGATTTGCCACGTAATAATTCGGCAACGTCCGGATTCTTTTTATGCGGCATGATTGAGCTTCCCGTTGTTAAGGCATTCGGTAATTCGATGAATCCAAAGTTTTGTGAATTGTATAAACATACATCCATGGCCAATCGACTCAAGGTCGTTGCGATTTGACTGATGGCATTTAATACATAAAATTCAGTTTTTCCACGAGACATTTGGGCGTTCACAACGTTCACGTGCGGCGCTTCGAAACCTAATAAAATTGTCGTTAATTTCCGGTCCAAAGGAAACGAAGAACCATAGCCAGCTCCTGAACCTAAAGGGTTTTTATTGGCCAAACGAAAGGCTGCCTCCAGCAATTCCGCATCTTCCACCAAACATTCCGCATAGGCACCGAACCATAATCCAAAAGATGATGGCATGGCAATTTGTAGGTGCGTATAACCCGGCAAAAAATCGTTTTTATGTGCTTCGCTTTTAGTTAATAAAAGATCAAATAAATCCTCTACCGCATCTGCGATTTCCATGATTTCAGCGCGCATGAATAACTTCAAATCCACTAAAACTTGGTCGTTGCGTGAACGACCTGCATGGATTTTCTTACCTAAATCGCCGAGTTTCTTCGTTAACAAATATTCGATTTGGGAATGAACATCTTCCATGCCTTCTTCGATGACAAATGTCCCGTCTTCGATGGTATCCAAGATGTTTTTCAATTCGACACAAAGGGGTTCCAATTCCTCGGAAGGCAAAAGGCCCACATGCTCAAGCATCGTGATGTGCGCGAGGGACCCCATGACATCGTAGCGCGCCAATTGCAAATCATATACAGGGTCGTTCCCAATCGTGAATTGCTCAATGATTGCGTCTGTTACTTGATTTTCTTTTTGCCAAAGTTTTGCCACGATCGTATTAGATTAATTGTGATAATATATTCTGATAGGTTTGTATGCCCTGTTTCAGTTCTTCTAAATAAATAAATTCATCCGCTGTATGACTTCTTCCAGAATGTCCTGGTCCAATCTTTACCGATGGGAAATTCATCAATGCTTGATCCGATAGGGTAGGTGAACCAAAGGTTGTAATTCCCAAAGACGCCGCCGCTGCTAACACCGGATGTCCATCTGGAATTTTACTCGATTGCAAGCGAATACTGCGCGGTGTTAATTCAGCTTGAACTAAGCTTTGCAATGTTTCAAGGACCTGTTCCAGTGTATAACATTCATTGACCCGACAATCTATCGTATAGTGACATAGGTCAGGTACAACATTATGTTGTTTTCCCGCATTGATCACCGTAACGGTACATTTTACTGGCCCTAAAACGGGTGAAATTTCTGGAAATTCAAAGGACTTGATTTTATTGATATCTTCCAATGCCAAGTATATCGCATTGACTCCTTCATTACGCGCGGCATGTCCCGCGATTCCCTTCACCTCAGCATCCACCACCATCAATCCTTTCTCCGCAATGGCTAGTTGGCAGTCAGTCGGCTCCCCCACAATCGCCCAAGCAATCTCCGGGAATTCCGACGATTTTAAAACAGATTCAATACCACCGGTACCTGAAATTTCTTCTTCTGCCGTGGCTGCTAACACTAAATTGAAGGGTAGAGCTTGCTCGTAAAAAGCACAAAATGTCGTTATCAGTGCTACTAAACTAGCACCAGCATCATTCACTCCTAAACCGATCATTTTACCATCTTCGATGGTCGCCGCAAAGGGTTCGTAAGTCCAAGAGGCATTCGCCTTCACCGTATCGTGGTGGGAGTTTAATAAGATGCTCGGTTTGCTGGCATCAAATTGTTTGTTCGTTGCCCAAACATTATTCCCAAGTGTATGAAACGCAATATTTCTAGCAGCCAAAAAATCCTGAATGATGGTAGCGGTTCCTTGCTCTTCCCGACTTAATGACGGGCAAGCTACTAGTTGGGCTAGTAGGTTTTGAGCATCCAGAAATTGTTGGTCCTTATACATCTTATGCCTGAATCCTTGTGCCTTTATCGGGCTGTGAAACAAAATCTGCATGGCAGAGCCGAACGGCTTGAACGCCTTGTTCAACAGCCTTCAGCGCATTTTCGAGTTTAGGAATCATTCCCGCTGACACGATTCCATCTGATTTTAATTGAGCAAAATTTGCCTGATTTATCTGTGAAATCACTGAATTGTCATCGTTCGGATCCATTAAAACCCCTTGCTTTTCAAAACAGTATGTTAATGTCGTTTCAAAATATTCACTCAAGGCAATCGCTAGTGCTTGTGCCATCGTATCGGCGTTGGTATTTAGGAGTTGGCCCGTCGCATCCGCCGTAATCGGCGCGAAAACAGGACTAAATCCCGCAGTAATTAATCCGGCTAAATCTTTTGCGTTGACGTGTTCAATGTCGCCCACAAAGCCATAGTCAATGGGTTCAGGGTTTCTTTTTTTCGATACAACAAAGGCGCCATCTGGACCCGCTAATCCAATCGAATTGCATTTCAAAGCTTGCAAGGAAGCCACAATGGACTTGTTGATCCATCCTGCATAAACCATGGTCACGATGCGGAGGCTTTCGGCATCCGTTACCCGCCGACCGTCAATCATTTGACTCACAATCCCTAAATCAGCTGCCATGGATGTGGCGATTTTTCCGCCGCCATGCACAAGTAATTTAGGACCTTGAATCGCCGCAAAGTTGGCTAAAAAGGAAGCTAAAGCCTCCGGAGCATCGATGATGTTCCCGCCAATTTTGACAATATGTAAGGCTTGCTTCGTCATTAGAATAAGTATGGACTTTCTACCCGCATTTGGGTTAATAATATTTCTTTTAATACCGTTTGTGCTGCCCAAACCCGGTTGCCTGCTTGTTGGATCACTATCGAATGATCCGAATCGAGTACTGCATCATCCACAACTACATTCCGACGAACTGGAAGGCAATGCATGAATTTGGCATTATTTGTCAATTTCATTTTTTCCATGCTCACGGTCCAAGCGGGGTCAGAGGAAAGGATTTTTCCATAATCCTCGTAGGAAGACCAGTTTTTGGCATAGATGAAATCAGCCCCTTCAAAGGCTTCTTTCGGATCGTAGCAAATCTTTGCATTGCCTGAAAATTCAGGTGCTAATTCGTATCCTTTGGGATGAGCAATGGTGAAGTCGACATTTGCGATGTTCATCCATTCTGCGAACGAATTAGGGACACATTGCGGCAATGCCTTCACATGGGGTGCCCAAGTTAATACTACTTTGGGCCGCTCCACGGTTTTATATTCGGTAATAGTAATCAAGTCGGTTAATGACTGTAATGGATGGCGCGTAGCTGATTCCAAGCTTACAATCGGCTTACCTGTAAACTTCATGAATTGTTTTAATACCAATTCTGAATAGTCATACTCCCGGTCTACAAGCCCAGGAAAGCTTCTTACACCTACGATATCGCAATATTGGCCGATGACCGCTGCTGCTTCGGATACGTGTTCAGCCTTATCGCCATTCATGATGACGCCTTCATTCATTTCCAATTGCCAAGAATCTGCACCCACATTCATGACCATTACGTCCATTCCTAAGTTTTGAGCCGCTTTTTGCGTAGACAAGCGCGTGCGCAAACTGGAATTAAAGAACAACAAACCCATGGTTTTATTCTTTCCCAAATGCTTGTCGGCATAAGGCATCTTTTTCATCAACAAAGCTTCATTGACAAGTTTGTCGATGTTGTACGCGTCTTTAACGGAAGTAAAATGCTGCATAAAAGTGGTGGTCCAAAGACCTTAGGATATTGGCAATTTGGTAAAATTACCATTTTTACGAGATAAATGAAATTTATCGATGTCGTTCCCAAGTGAAAACTTCCATAGGGATTTCGAGCTCCAGTGTTTTTTCGCCCGTTTTATGGAAATTATTTTTCATCAAAACGCGTTGGGATGCGAAGTTGTCAATCGGTGTTTCCGCTCTCAAAACTTGCATATCCTTATCTTCAAACACCCATTTCGATAATGCTTCAACGGCTTCGGTAGCAATGCCCTGTCCTTCGAATTTTTGATCGATGGCGTAGCCAATTTCGGTTGTTCCGTCATTATCTGGCAATCCAGCTAAGCCAATTCCCCCTACAGAGCAGGACGCATCCTTGAGAATAATTTCCCAATTTGTGTACCAGTAATAGTCTAAAGGGAATTTCGCAGTTTGTGGAATCCAAAAGTCACTTAATGCTTGAAGCATTTCTTGTTCATAAAACAATCCCATTTCCCAGGGGTTATGTTTTATCTCAAGTGATTTCGCAAGTTCTTCTCGACCTAATTGCTTCCAAATTAGCAATTGATCATGCGTCAATGGAATAAGTGTTAATTGGGGAGTTTGAACTTGAATCTTCATATTGGGCAACAAATTATCCATTTTGGTCGCAAAATAAAAGACCTTTACTATTTATAAAGCAATTTTGCATTCGTTAAATACGATTTTAAACAACAAACAATGAAACAAATTATTACGCTATTCGCACTGATGAGCCTTTCGTTTTCAGCTGTGTCACAGATTCCGGGTGGGATGGGTGGTTTCGGTGCGTCGCCTAAGAAAGAAGCAGTAATTCCAGGAACAGCTCAAGCTGCTCCTAAAGGTTCTGCCAAAATTATCGGATATATCTTGGACTCTACGGATACAAAGCCCGTTGAGTTTGCCTCAGTTGCGTTAATTAACAAAGCAACAAATCGCCCTGTCGATGGTGCGTCTGCTGATCAAGTAGGTAAATTTGTTTTGAATAAAGTTGCCCAAGGCGATTATAAATTGGTGATTTCATTCATCGGTTATGAAAGCAAGACTTTATTTGTTACAATCAATGCAAAGAATGATGACCATGATTTAGGGGTTATCAAATTGCCATCGAGTACGAAGATGTTGGCAGAAGTAACTGTGGAAGGCCAACGCGCCATGATTGAAGAGCGCGTGGACCGTACGGTTTACAATGCGGAAAAAGATGCAACGAATAAAGGAGGGGATGCAACGGATGTTTTGAAAAAAGTTCCGATGTTATCCGTGGATTTAGATGGTAACCCATCGTTGCGTGGATCTTCCAACGTGAAGGTGTTGATCAACAACAAGCCTTCGACGATTATGGCATCCAGCATTGCAGATGCCTTGAAGCAAATTCCTGCTGATATGATAAAGACCGTAGAGGTGATTACATCGCCATCAGCGAAATATGATGCAGAGGGTTCAGCGGGAATCATCAATATTGTTACGAAGAAAAATACCTTACAAGGTTTGACCTTGAATTTTGATACAAGTGCTGGTGTTCGTGGATCAAATTTGGCTTTGAATGGGAATTTTCGTAGAAAGAATTTTGGAATATCTTTAGGTGGTTTCGGCCGATCAGAATATAATGTTTTGGGAAAATTTGAGAGTACTCAGATAACTACGAGTGGTTCTGGCGTTTCTACGACAAACGTTCAAACTGCAGACACGCGTCGTGATGGTATTTTTGGGAATTATCAGTTGGGTTTTGATTGGGATATCAACAAATACAATTCAATTACCTCAAATGTTCGCTTTGGTTTGCGTAACGGAAATAACTGGCAAGATGGATTGAAACAGATTCGGAATGGGGCATTATCAAGCCTACGAAATACGAACTCATTGGATGAGTCGGCCAACGTAGATATAAATGTGGATTATACAAAAACGTTTGAAAAGCCGCAGAAAGAATTTTCAATTTTGTCCATGTATAGCCGTAATAATCGGACGAATGATTTTTATAATTTGATTATGAATCCGAATTCGACAATGAGTCAAATTATGAGTTCGATTAAGAATGCGAATAATTCATATAATGAGGAGGCTACAATTCAGATGGATTATCAGACACCGATCAATAAAATGTCGATGATTGAGTTTGGTGCGAAAGCGATTACGCGGAATGTAACGTCCGATTATAAGTCATTCACAGCAGGAGCTGATGGAATTTATTCACAGGTGAACTTAGCAACCTTGCCGAGTAATGTGTTTGATTACAATCAAAATATTTGGGGAACCTATGGTTCTTACACCTTAACGACAAAAAACAAGTGGAGTATCAAGGCAGGTGCGCGTTATGAGCATACAGATATCTCGGCAAGTTTCTTGAAAAAAGAAGGTCAAAATACGGTGATTCCTCCTTATGGTGTGTTAGTGCCGAGTTTCAATATGTCTAAGACATTTAAGTCAGGTACTTGGAGATTCAGTTATAACCGACGTATCCAACGTCCCGGAATCGAAAACCTAAATCCCAATGTTAATGCGACTAACCCGTTAAATATTTCTACGGGTAATCCCAATTTGGCACCGGAGTATACCAATAATTACGAAATTTCTTACAGCAAGTTTGTGAAGCAAACCTATATTTCAACGGCATTGTTTGTTCGAAATACAACTGGAGCGATTAACCGCATTCGGGAAGTTCGTGGGGATACTGTCCGTACTACCTCTCAAAATATTGGTAACGAAGATGCTTATGGGTTCAACATCAATTTAAATGTGAATGTGTCGAATAAATTGATGTTAGGTGGTGGAGGTGATTTGGCCTACATGGTTCTTTCAAATAATGTTCCAGATCCTTTGTTAGCGGCTAAAAATCAAGGAATGCAATCGAATTTCCGGGTATTTGGGAATTACAACATAGGTAACGGTTGGGGCGCTCAAGTGTTCTCTTTCTATCGCGTGAATCAGGTGCAACTGCAAGGCTCTCAAGGTGGATTTGGTATGTACAGTTTGAGTTTGAAGAAGGATTTCAAAAACAAATTGGGTAGCATTGGATTTGGTGCTGAAAACTTCTTGACACCTAATGGATTTGTCGTTCGATCTGAAACGAAAACACCTACGATTTCACAGATCTCTGAAAATACCATGCGTAATATGAACTTTAAGATCAACTTGTCTTATCGTTTCGGAAAAATGACATTTGGTCCTGCTAAAAAGAAGAAGTCGGTGAATAATGATGATACTAAAGGAGAAAGCGATGCTGCTCCTGCGGCTCCACAACAACCGATGGGTATGCCGGGCATGCGCATGGGTGGCGGAGGCGGAGGCTTCGGTGGCCCAAGATAAACTGGGGATTTCTAGTTCAAACAAAAAAGGAAGCTGTAAAGGCTTCCTTTTTTTATTTATTACGTTCAATTGTGTAATTGAGTAGATTTCCAAGCGATGTGCGGTAAGCCGAATCCGGGAACTGTTGGAGTATCTCACGGGCTTCTTGTGCAAATTCATGCATGCGCTGTGTTGCATAAGCAATTCCCCCGGTTGATTTAACAAAGTCGATGACCTCCTTCACTTTAACTGGATTGTCAGAATCGTTCTTGATGGTTTTAATCATCTGTTTCCGAAGCGAACGTGTCGTGTTTTGAAGTGCATAAATCAAAGGCAAAGTCATTTTCTTTTCTTTGATATCAATCCCTAGCGGTTTCCCAATCTCGGCATCGCCATAATCAAACAAGTCATCTTTGATCTGAAAAGCAATACCTACCTTTTCTCCGAATTGATGCGCCATGTCAACATATTTTTCATCGGCATCGGTCGATTGAACGCCCACTGCGCAGCATGCGGCGATAAGCGTGGCTGTTTTCTTACGGATAATATCAAAATAGACATCTTCGGTGATATCTAATTTGCGTGCTTTTTCAATTTGAAGTAATTCCCCTTCGGCCATTTCACGAACGGCTGTGGAAACTGACGTTAATAAATCAAAATCCTTGTGGTCAACAGAAAGTAAAAGTCCTTTGGATAATAGATAGTCACCTACGAGTACGGCAATTTTATTTTTCCAAACGGCATTGATAGAGAAAAATCCCCGACGGTAATCCGATTCATCCACGACGTCATCATGGACCAAGGTTGCCGTGTGAAGCAATTCGATGAGCGCTGCGCCTCGATATGTTTTTTCGGTAATTTTACCCACGCATCCTGCTGTTAGAAAAACGAACATGGGACGCATTTGCTTCCCTTTGCGTTGGACAATGTAATTCATGATTGTGTCCAGCAGCATGACTTTCGTCTTCATGAACTGCCTGAATTTCCCTTCAAATGCCTTCATGGGTTCCTCGATGGGCGCCTGAATGGATGAAAGCGAAATGGACATAGAAATTAGTTTGAGTGCTTGTTTGGCACGTTTGGAAATTGTGTAAATTTAATCACATTTTGGGATAAATTAGTCCTGAGAATTAAATAATGCGAAATTTATGAGTAACATGTTGGTCTTAGCTGGAGGTTCCGTCAAAGGAGCATTTCAGGCGGGTGTCATCAAAGCATTGGCCGAAAATGGTTTTCAGCCGGATGTTATTTATGGGATTTCTGCTGGTAGTTTAAATGCTGCTTTTTTAGTCAATGCCTTAGGCCAACAGCAATTAGCAGGGCAGGCCATTTCGTTCAAACAAGCCGCGGATGATTTATGGGATTTTTGGGAAACGCGCATCACGCGTCCCGACTGCCTATCGAAGCCCTTATCAATTTTCGAATTAGGTTGGACTGCTTTAACAAAAAAATTCAAAGGCTTGGTTTCTACGCAACCATTGCGTGAACTTATGTATGAGGTGATTTCTGATCGTAATCTGCACGCGAGTCCCGTAGGACTAAAAATTGGAGCGGTGAATATCATGGAGGGTCGAATTCATTATGTTGATCCAAGCACTCCTGAATTTATGGAATATTTAATGGCATCTTCTGCGGTTCCTATTTTGATGCCAGTCGTAAAGATTAACGGCGAGGATCGTCGAAGCTATTTGGATGGAGGGTTACGTGACGTTACGCCGATTCGTCGGGCATTGGATGATGGCGGGCAAAATATTGTCTGTGTCAGTTGTCATCCGGAAGCCATCGAGGGAGGATTTTTTGATTCAGGCGATTTACTTGCCTTAGTTGATCGTGTGATGGACATTGCTGTCAATGAAATTCTTAATGCAGATTTACGAGAAACCATTTTGATCAATGATTCATTGCCAGCGGATGGTTCCGTGGTTATGGAAGGTCCTTATCAAGGCTATCAGCGCGTTAAGATTGAGTCGATTCGGCCCGAGCAGCCGATATCGATTGATATTCAGCATTTCACGAAGCTGGACATTCGACGGATGTTGGAGATTGGCTATGAAGTTGGACAGACAAAAAAAGCCTGATGTTTCCACCAGGCTTTTGTAAAGGGTGATTAAACCACCATGATATCTTTTTCTTTTTCGACAAATATCTGATCGATTTTGGCTACAAATCCATCCGTGATTTTTTGGATTTTATCTTCGGCGGTTTTAATTGCATCTTCCGAAACTCCTTCACCTTTTAATTTTTTGATGCTATTGTTTCCGTCTTGACGGGCATTGCGAATATTGATTTTCGCAACTTCGATTTCTTGTTTCACACGTTTAACCAAATCACGGCGACGCTCTTCTGTCAAAGGTGGAATTGCCAAACGAATCGTTTCCCCGTCATTCATAGGATTTAATCCCAAGTTTGAGTTACGAATCGCTTTTTCAATCTCTCCGAAAATTCCTTTTTCGAATGGTTTGATGGCAATCGTACGCGCATCGGGTGTGGTGATGGATGCTGCTCCTGAAATCGGTGTAGCCATTCCATAATAGTCAATCATTAAACCGTCCAACATCGACGTGCTTGCTTTACCAGCACGTATTTTAGAAAGCTCAATATTTAAGTGCTTAATGGCGCCCTCCATGGTTTCTTGGGTCGCATCAATATAAAATTCAATTTCTTCCATTGGGTATTAGCTAATTAATGTTCCTACATCTTCTCCCGAAACTAGGTCGGCTAAATTGCCTTCTTTGTTCATATCAAAAACGATAATGGGTAATTTATTTTCTTGGCATAAGGTAAATGCCGTGGTATCCATAATTTTCAAGCCTTTTTGAATAGCATCTGAAAAGCTCAATTGCGTAAAGCGTGTTGCCGTTGGGTCTTTTTCCGGATCTGCCGTATAAACGCCATCTACACGTGTACCTTTTAAAACGACATCTGCTTCTACTTCAATCGCACGCAAAGAGGCTGTTGAGTCTGTTGTGAAATAGGGGTTTCCCGTTCCTGCACCAAAGATGACAATACGTCCTTTTTCAAGGTGGCGAATAGCTCTCCGACGAATAAAAGGTTCGCAAACTGCTTCCACTTTTAAAGCCGTCATCATCCGTGTGTACAATCCTTGTTTTTCTAATGCTGCTTGAACCGCCATGCCATTGATAACTGTGGCAAGCATTCCCATGTAATCACCTTGAACGCGGTCAATGCCTGCTTTCGCAGCACTGGCACCCCGGAAAATATTTCCTCCGCCGATTACTATGGCAACCTCAACACCTAAATCATGTACTTTTTTGATTTCGGCAGCATATTGGCCTAAAATGACAGGGTCAATTACCTCGTCTTTGGTCGACAATGCCTCACCTGAAAGTTTTAAAAGGATACGTTTGTATTTGGTTTCTTTCATGTGTTGTTGAGATTTATGCGGTGCAAATTTAGAAAATAAATTGGCTTCTTGTTTACCTTGAGGGCTTATAATCTTTGGCTTCAGGCAATTTCCACCAAGCTAAATAGGGATGTGCATGGTGTTCATAATGATAACCAAAAAAGTAACAGGAAATAAAGGCCCAGATGTGATTGCGCTTTTGACTTCTTGATTGCGTTTTGTTTTCAGGTGCATGTTCTCCACGGTGTGGTAAATAGGTGCCGAAAAAGAATAATTGCAGCGTACTTAAAATTGCTGGCACTTCCCAATAGACAATCAGGTTTTCCATGGGTATCCACATTTTCAACACATTGTATGCAATCGCCATGGCTAAAATTTGTTGCCAGGTGACGTATTGCCACATAAACTTAAACCACCAAATGAAAAAGTTACCTTGATGGACATCGGGGTCCTGGGAAGTATTAACATAATCGTGGTGCCAATGATGCTTCTTGCGCAACACAGCATAATTATTAAACGCAAAAAGCGTTGCACAAACCCAACCAATCGCGTGATTTAATTTAGGATAATCGGGGGAAACTACCCCATGAATTGCATCATGAGAGGTAATAAATAAGCCTGTGTATAAATGTGTTTGAATTAAAATATGCAAGTAGGTCCAGGGCGATTGAAAGTCCATGGGGTGCAAGAGCATATAGGTCAAATGTGCCGACCAAAGCGCCAGGAGGGCAAAAGCCCAATATAATCCCGTAAAATTGTTTACTTTGTTCACCTGTTTTTGACTGATAGTCAAAATTAATACTAATTAACTATGAAAAATGTTTTCGTCGTGATATTCCTTTGTGGAATTTCATTTATGTCTTTGGGCCAAAAAACCTATTGCAATCCCATGAATTTGGATTATGGTTTTACCCCCATTCCTAATTTTTCTGAACAAGGAAGGCACCGGGCAACGGCGGATCCCGTGATCTCCTTTTTCAAAAATCAATATTACCTGTTTTCGACCAATCAATGGGGCTATTGGGTGAGTTCCGACATGGTCGATTGGAAATTTATTCCTCGTAAATTTTTACAACCCTATCACAAAGTGTATGATGAACTTTGTGCGCCTGCAACTTTGACGCTAGGGGATAGTCTGTTGGTCATCGGTTCTACTTATGAAAAGAACTTTACCTTGTGGTATAGCCAGCATCCCCAAACGGATAACTGGAAAGAAGCTGTTCATGCCTTTACGGCTGGGGCTTGGGATCCTGCCTTTTTTGAAGATGATGATAAACGGGTATATTTATATCATGGTTCAAGCAATACTTTTCCGATGTACGGCCAAGAAATCGATCGTAAAACCTTACAGCCGATCGGGGAGCGGCATGAATTAATTCGTTTGCATGATGATATTCATGGCTGGGAGCGCTTCGGTGAATACCAAGATAATACCTTTCTCAAGCCATTCATGGAAGGGGCGTGGATGAATAAATACAAGGGGAAATATTACTTGCAATATGGAGCTCCTGGGACGGAATTTTCTTCTTATGGGGATGGGGTTTATACCTCTGATAAGCCTTTTGGTCCCTTTACTTATCAGGCTCACAATCCATTTTCATTTAAGCCGGGCGGATTTACCCGAGGTGCAGGCCATGGGGCAACTTTTGAAGGTCAATACGGGAATTGGTGGCATGTTTCCACGATTACCATTGCCGTGAAAAATAGTTTTGAACGTCGGTTGGGTTTATGGCCCACCGCTTTTGATTCAGATGGTATTTTGTACACGAACACGGCTTATGGGGATTATCCGCATCGGATGCCTACGGCCCGAGTGGAAAATCCACGCGATTTATTTACCGGATGGATGTTGTTGAATTACAATAAACCGGTCCGTGTCTCTTCAAGTCTGCCAGGTTATGGAGCTAATTACGCGGTGGACGAGCAAATGAAGACATATTGGTCGGCGAAATCTGCCAAAGCAGGCGAGTTTATCGAATCCGATTTAGGAGAGGTTTCGACCGTTCGTGCGATTCAGGTAAATTATGCTGATCAGGATGTCTATTCGTCGTTTCTGGGTAAGATACCGGGTATCTATCATCAATATGTCATTGAGTCTAGTTTAGATGGAAAACGCTGGTCGGTGGCTGTAGATAAATCCACCAACAAAACGGATGTTCCTCACGACTATGTGGAATTTGCCAAACCCATCGAAGCTCGGTTCATTCGATTGACAAATAAACACATGGCTGCTGGGAAATTTGCAATTAGCGGTTTGCGTATTTTTGGTTTAGGACATGGGGAAAAACCAGTTGTTGTGAAGGATTTAATTGTCTTGCGTGGGGATCATGACAAACGGAGTGCCTGGTTGAAATGGGGACATATCAGCAATGCCACAGGTTATGTGGTTTATTCGGGTATTTCGCCGGATAAATTATATACTTCTGTGCAGGTATTTGGGGCGAATGAATATTATTTCAAATCCATGGATAAAGACCGAACCTATTATTTTCAAATCGAAGCTTTCAATGAAAATGGCATAGGTGTTCGCGGTCCAGTGATTAAATCGGAGTAAGAATCGCCTGTCCCACGGCACATTGCAAGCATTTTTTCTTTTCACAAAAATTTCGATACCAGTGAATGCAGGCTTGTGATTCGCGCGCGGTTTTGATGGGAAGTCCGATTGAACTGAAATAGCGAGTTATTTGATTGTTTTCGCCATGTAGTTCTGCCAACCAGCGCCAAGCCTTTTGCTCGTATTGTGGCTGATTTCGTTCGCGGCTGTAACAAATCAACATGGGAATGAGCGTATTAATGCAAATGGACTGAAAGGCGCTAGCTCCCAAACGCGTATGATGCGGTGCACTTTTTTTACCAAATTGGACATGATTGCCCCAATAACCTTCCAATGGGATTTCAAAAAGTTGTTGGATTGTTTTCAATTCCTGCATTTCGAGCAACAGCGAAATTAAGGCACAATTTGCCCGAATGATTTCTGCGAATTGCGCCAAACGAATCTGCGGAAAATTGGCCGGTCGGAGCCGCAGCATTTTCCAATCCGATTTTTGCAAGTGGCTTTCGGGCCAAGCATGTTTTTTCTTCAAATGGATGTATTCGCGCCTGAGTTCGAATTGGTATTCATCTTGAATGGGTTCTTCCAATAATCCGGCAATTCCAAACAGCGCTGCTTCAATCCCAACATGTCGATCGCGGTAGAGCAAGATGAGTTTCAAAGGCAAGCTTCTTGCCAGTCTAAGCATGGGTTCCGCATTGAGCGAGAATCCAAAACTTTTGGCCAGCGAAATGTAAAAGGCTTCCTCCCAATCACCTTTATTTTCAATCAAAATTTTACGCATGTCTTTGTATTTCTCAAGCATGCGCGCTTGAATCATTTGGCTAATCATGTCCGATTTGATATTCCATGAAACCGATTCGAAAAATGCATGACATGCCAAAGGATGTTGACTTGCGGGGCTGCTCTCGACTTGATCTTTTTGCACCCATTTTGAAAGACAAAGTGTTGGGATAGGTTTCCCAGCTTCGTATTGGATGATTTGATTATCTTCCCAAACGACATGTAAAATGACATTTTCGTAGCTTTTGTCTGCATCGTGTCGGTGCAAAAGCCAGTCGGATGCTTTGACATGTAATTCCACCGCACCGATCCATTCGAGTTCATTGATGCGGATGCGGGCATGTTGGAAATCCGCTCCCGCATGGCTGTTCTCAATTCCCGGAGAAATGATTTGAATAGATTCCCCCGTTGTGAGTTGGGGATTTTGTTGGAAGCGTCGATTCTTCCAAATAACGGCCATGTTAAGTTCATTCATCTTATTTCGGTTCGATGAATGAAGGTAAGGAGCTCAGCTATAAGTAATTTGGTAAAACGACGAAGTGCTACGAATTATCAAACTTTTGATTTATTGACCAAATAAATACCGGCTAATAAAACAAACATGAAGAGGACTTGAGAAAAGTAGATTGCTTCGCCATCCACAAATCCCCAACCTAAAGCAACGATTGGAATCATGTAAGTCACAGAACTCGCCACAATCGCACTTGTCCACTTGATGATTTGGTTGAATGCCAGCATTCCGATTGCTGAGCCAAAAAGCCCTAATGCCATCGCCGAGATGAATGACCAAAGATGTTCATTGTCCAAGGGAATTTCGAAAAAGCCTGTAGAATACAAAAGACCGAGTGCCAAGGGGCCAATCATCATGAAGATGCCTGCTGTGGAAGTTAAGGGATGTAAATCACTCAGTTTCGTTTTGACGATGTGCATGTTAATGCCATATAAAAAGGTAGCTAAAACGACCCATAATGCGTGGACATTGAAGTCGATGTTGAAACCCTGTCCAGCGAAAAGTAGTCCTAGGCATCCTAAGAGCCCAACGAGGATACCCGTCATTTGCTTCCATATGAATGGTTGAGCAAAAAATAAAATTCCGATTCCGAGTGTAAAGAGCGGAGTGAAAGCATTCAGCATACCTGATAATGCACTCGAAAGATGTTGGCCTGCAATGGCGAATAAAATTGCCGGGATTAAATTTCCAGTAAGACCAGCAGAAAGAAAGGGGAGACTGTGCTTACGCTCCATGTATTTGAAGCGTTTGAGGAAAATGGGTATAAAGAATAAGCTTGCTGAGCAAATGCGTAAAGCACCGACTTGGAGTGCGGAATAATGCACAAGGCTTTTTTTGACTAAGATGAAAGAGCTTCCCCAAATGAGTGCGAGTCCTAAGATGGCAAGGAAAATGATGATACTGGGTTTTTTATTCTCCTGCATAATGGATGGCAATTTCGTTTAAGGTTTCTTTGATTTCTTCGAGTGAAAAGCTCGTTACGAGCTTCATGCGGTAGGGTTTGAAATGATCCATGCCGCGGAAGTAATTGGAATAATGGCGACGCATTTCAACGATACCACCGTGGTTCCCTTTCCAACGGATTGAAAAGTCTAGGTGAGATTCACATACGGCAATTCGCTCTGCAATCGTAGGAGGTGCTAAAATATTTCCAGTTGCCAAATAATGTTTGATCTCGTTGAAAATCCAAGGATATCCGATGGATGCCCGACCAATCATAATTCCATCAACACCGTATTTATCGCGGTATTCCAATGCCTTTTGAGGTGAATCAATGTCGCCATTACCAAAAATTGGAATTTTAATACGCGGGTTTTCTTTGACTTTGGAGATTAAACGCCAGTCGGCCTCGCCCTTATACATCTGCACACGTGTCCGACCGTGAATGGTCAAACCTTGAATACCAATGTCCTGAAGGCGTTCTGCGACATCTTCAATATTTTTCGTGGAATCATCCCAACCTAATCGGGTTTTTACGGTAACTGGTAAATGCGTTGCTTTGACAACAGCTTCCGTCATGGCCACCATTTTGGGGATGTCTTGCAATAATGCGGCACCGGCACCCCGACAAGCCACCTGTTTGACTGGGCAACCGTAATTGATGTCAATTAAATCGGGGCCTGCTTTTGTTGCGATTTCGGTACAAGAAGCCATTGTTTCGATGGAGCTGCCGAAAAGCTGGATGCCAATCGGTCGTTCGTATTCGAAAATATCGAGTTTTTGTACGCTTTTAGCCGCATCACGAATTAAACCTTCAGAAGAGATAAATTCGGTATACATCAAGTCGGCACCATTCGCTTTGCAAACCGCACGAAAGGGTGGATCAGACACGTCCTCCATGGGTGCTAATAACAAAGGGAAGTCCCCTAATTCGATGTTTCCTATTTTTACCATTCTGATTAAAAATTGCGTAAATTTACGAGCATTATGGAAGAAAACTATTATCAGGGGCCAACTCGTTGGTTGGGACTAAGTTCAAATCTCCTAAGTCTCTTGGGATTTTTCTTGGTTGGAAGCTTTTTAGGTCAGTTTTTTGGTTTGTTGGCCGTCGTAGCATTGATGGAATTCCCGACACAAAATATTGAGGCCTTTCAAACCCAAATCTTGGATTTTATTGCGCATCCCCAAAAATACGAAGGGGCCTTTCATGCGATGATGGCATTGCAGTGGTTTTCGGCACTATTCACCTTTGTTCTAGGTGCTTGGGCTTATTTAAGGTTCATTGAAAAGCGTTCGATTTTTGATTTGAATCGTGCGGAGGCACCTGGTTTTCAAGTGTTTTCTTGGGCTATTTTGACGGTATTGGTTTCGATGCCAGCCATGGAATATTTGATCGAATGGAATGAGCATATTCAACTGCCAGCAGGTTATGAGGCTTTGGAAAAAGCGATGCAATCCTCGGAGAAAAGCATGGAGGAATTGACTAAATTTTTATTGAATTTTCATTCAGAAATGGATTTTGCATTGGCCGTTATGGTGATAGCGGGGATGGCAGCATTGGGAGAAGAGATTTTCTTTAGAGGGGTATTGCAAAGCATGTTTGAGCGCTACATTGGGAATAAACATGTCGCGATTTGGCTTGCTGCAGCGATATTTAGTTTTATTCATTTCCAATTTTATGGATTTTTCCCAAGAATGTTTTTAGGAGCATTTTTTGGTTATTTATACGTTTGGTTCCGCAGTATCTGGGTTCCTATCGCGGCACACTTTTTTAACAATGGGTGGACTTTGTTGATGCATTACTTATATCAACAAAAAAACATAGCTATTGATCCGATGGACATGGTTAAAGAGATACCTTGGTGGTCTGCGGTCATGTCAGTGGTTTTAGTTGGCTTTTATATTCGTAGATTGCATACCTATCGGACTGAATCTTAAATGGAAGGCTGGATATTAATTGGACAATCGCGGACGGGCATTGATTTAGAGATGCTGAAGGCATTATTGTGGGAGCGTGCTGAGATTCGTGCGGTGGTGATGAATAAGAAATTAAGTGCTTACGACTTGGGAAATTGGGAACTATATGTGCACCAAGATGATGAGGAAGAGGCGCTAAACATAATAAAAGGTTAGTTTATGGGATTACGAAGTTTATCAAATTTGCAACAGCGCGTTATAGCCGCGATTATTGCCGTTCCGTTTTTGTTGTTTTGTGTTTTGTATAGTGATTATACCTTTTTGGTGCTTTTTTTAGTAATCGGAGCATTAGCACAATTGGAGTTTTACAAACTAGTAGGGAGTATCAGCGATAATTTACCATTAACTTTTTATGGAACATTTTGTGGTGCTGTGATGCATGTGTTAACTTTTTTTATTGAAAAGGGAGATTTGGCCTATCAAAATTATTACATCCTGTCACCCTTATTGACGTTGATATTTTTTATCAAATTATATAAATCCAAGGACGAAAAGCCGTTTAAAAACATTGCTTATACCTTTTTAGGTATCATTTATGTGGCATTGCCCTTTACATTATTGACTGTGTTAGCTTACATCAAAAATGACACATATGACCCGAATATCGTTTTGGGTTGTTTGTTTTTATTGTGGGCGAGTGATTCGGGAGCCTATTTTGCGGGTACGAAATTTGGGAAGACCAAGTTGTTTGAGCGTGTTTCTCCAAAGAAATCTTGGGAAGGGAGTATTGGAGGTTTGGTGACAGCAATGCTTGTTGCGACGATAATATCCCGGTATTTTACGAATTATTCAGCTTTTCAATGGTACGCGATAGGTATTATCATTGTGGTGGCAGGTACCTATGGGGATTTGGTAGAATCATTGTTTAAGCGAAGTATTAACATTAAAGATTCGGCGGATACGATACCTGGGCATGGTGGATTTTTGGATCGCTTTGATGGATTATTGTTGTCGATACCCTTTATTATCCCTTTTGTAAAATTATTTCCCTAGTTCGTCGTTAACGAATATTAAGAAATAACCATTCAAATTTTTGTTTACTTGCGTCATGTTTCAAAAACGCCTCCTTGTTGTGATTTTATTGTGCTTGATTGCAAGTGCATCGTTATTCGCACAGGGGCAAGACAAGACGGTTTTATTCAATGCGCGCATCGTCTCGGCGACGAATTCGGAATACCTTCCTTTGGCCTATGTTTATATTCCACAGGCTGGTCGGGGAGCGTTAAGCGATAATTTTGGAGCGGTGGATTTATATGTGTTTCCTGGGGATAGTGTGGTGGTGACTTATGTGGGTTACAAACCGCAGTATTATATTATTCCGCGGACGACGGGTCAGGTGCATCAGGCGATTATTGAGATGAATGATGATGCGCGAATGTTGTCGGAGGTCAAAGTGTTTCCACACGCGAGCGAGGAGGAGTTTAAGAAGGCATTTTTGAATTTACGTTTGCGGGATGAAAAGCAACGTGAAGTTTTGGCGAGGAATTTAGAGCAGTCTAAATTGAATGTATTTGCCTTGCAGGCGGGTTTGGGAGCCAATTCGAATTTTCGAAATTTTTCGGATATGATGATTTCTTCGCAGGCGAATAAATCTTTTGTATCGAGTCCCTTGCTGAGTTTGACGAATCCATTTGCATGGATGAGTTTTATTAAGTCGATTAAGAATGGAGATTTGAAACGGAAGGATTGGAAGGAGGCTTATAAAATTCAGCCAAAACAAGTGGTTTCTCCACAGCAATTTATGCAAGACCTGCGTCGGTAGGTGAAGTCAGTTTATCAAGTTCTTGATAGATTAAATTCTATTATTGTTGATGAACTTGATTTATGGTACGATTTATCAGTATTTAGGAACTGTTTCCGTTCGCCAATTTGTAGCTTTTAGCGTTTAGCTCTTTCGCTGAAACCCAATCACAGCTAGCATCCTTCCCGTTATCCCTTGCTCCTTTCGATGTGAGAAGAATAGGTCATTATTCGCCACCGTGCAATAATCCGAAATTTCAATCTGTGATATACCTAAAGCTTGCAATTGTGCTGCATTGGTGGCTTTCAAGTCCACGTGCCAGCGCGCACCGCGCTTTTCCTTGAATTCAAATTTCTCCGCCACCTCATCGCCTACTTCGAAATGCTTGAAGCTGATGCACGGGCCTATGTAAGCTAAGATGTCTTCGGGATTTGACCCGCTGGAAATCATAACAGAGGTAGTATTGGAAACGATCTGAGCAACAGTTCCTTTCCAACCGGCATGAATGGCAGCGGTGGTTTGACGGACTGGATCAGCTAATAATATCGGGCAGCAATCTGCGACGCCCACGCCGGGGAAAATACCTGGCTCAGGGGCTATAATCGCATCATAGCCACTTTCATAACCCGACGAAACCGAAGTCCAGATTTCAGACCCATGCACCTGATAGGAACGCGCTAATGCGTCCGGCGAAATACCTAAATCGGCGCAAAAAAGTTTTAGATTTGACGAAATCGCCGATGGATCATCGTCGGTATGTACCCCTAAATTTAAGGATTGATAGGCTTGAGTACTCACTCCGCCGTGGCGAGTAGAAATACCCGCCACGAGCTGAGGAATGTTTGAAAATATGTCGGGTCGAATGACTCGATTATGCGTCATAACTTAATCCATATTGCTTCAATACATCATCTGGAACGCCGTTCCATTGATTTGGTGTATTGCCTTTATACTCTAAATCTGCAATTCCCATCTTGGATGAGAAAAATCCCGTTGCCGTTAAATTACGCATCAAGGTGAAAAAACTTACCCCTTGCGATAAATGCTTAGGCGCAGTTCCTGGATAGGCAATGTCATCCACAATATTAATGCGTTGAGCTGCCGTGATTTCAATAAATTTCTTACCAAAACGCTTGTTGGACTCAGAATCCAACCAACGTAATCCTCCGCGCATCGGTGTCTTGAATTCCGGTTTATCTTTCACGATAAATTCAATAAATGCAGTTACGCCCGATTGAGAGGCGCTTCCCGATTTTCCATCGGCCGGAATGATGATGTCCGACAAAATTGTGATTGTATCCAGTTCGTGTTTGTTCAAAAATACCTCCGCTTGTAATCGGGCTTCCATTTCAGCCTCTTCTTGCGTCCGACCATTTGGTCTTTTGACAGGAACTTTCGCGGATTCTAAATTCTCAATCGCCTTTTCATCCGGATTGAAAACGGCTAAGCCCAACGAACTCAAGCCCATATTTTTTAAATAGTCTCTTCTTTTCATTATAGGTTGCCTTTTTTACGTTGATCAATAATGTACTCAGATGTCCGAAGTGATAATGCCAAAATCGTCCACGTGGCATTTTTATCGCCTTGTGACACAAATGGTGCAGCATCTGCTACGAATAAATTCTTCACATCATGTGCTTGGCAATTCGAATTTAACACCGAAGTATTCTTGTTGTCACCCATACGTGCTGTTCCTACTTCGTGAATAATACGTCCTGGATCTGCCAAACCATAATTGCTATCCGCGCCTGGCTTCTTACCCATCGGCTCACCACCCATCGCATGAATGATTTCCTCAAAAGTCTCCTGCATGTGCTTCGCCTGCTTCACCTCGTAATCGCTCCACTTGTAATTGAAGCGTAATACCGGAATGCCATATTTGTCTACCACATTCGGGTCGATTTCGCAGTAGTTGTCCTCGCGAACAACAGGTTCACCGCGACCCGCGAAGCTCACATACGATCCATAGAAACGACGGTAATCTTCTTTCAAGGTCGCTCCATAACCACCCGCTGCTTTTTTCAAGCCATCGCGCGTGAAGTTCTCCCGACCATTCAATCCTTCTATTCCCCAACCGAAACCGTAGTTTGGCATACCCATACCTCCACCGTATTCGATGTGGTATCCGCGTGGGAAATCTAATTTTGCGTTATCCAACCACCATGGGGTGTAAATGTGCATACCACCCACACCATCTTCATTGTACCGCTTACGGTTGAACAAGGAAGGGATAATCGCTGAACGCGACGCACCCGTGGAGTCATTTAAGTATTTTCCTACCACACCGCTCGAATTGGCTAAGCCATTCGGGAAGCGGGAGCTTTTAGAATTCAAGAGTAAACGTGCTGTTTCTCCAGCGCTGGCAGCCAATACAACAATCTTTCCTTTTACAGTATATTCCTGCATCGTACCCGTGTGAATATACGACACACCCGTTGCCAAACCAGTAGCTGGATCTGTCAATACTTCACGCGCCATCGCAAATGGTAACATTGTTAGATTACCAGTCGCTGCTGCAGGTTTAATTAACACAGACGATGATGAGAAATCGGCATAAGCTGAACATCCTCGATTACACTGTCCGCAATAAAAACATTGCCCACGTTCGTTGTTGATCGGTTTGGTCAACATCGACATCCGCGAAGGATAAGTTGGGATACCTAAGGCTTTGTTCGCCTTTTTGATCATCAACTCATGTAAACGGGGTTTTGGGGGAGGTAAGAAAAATCCATCTGGATTGTTTCGCAAGCCTTCATTGGTGCCAAAAACACCAATCATTTTATCAACTTTGTCGTAATAAGGTTTGACATCGTCATAGCCGATTGGCCAGTCGTCACCTAATCCGTCAATACTTTTTCGTTTAAAATCATCTGGACCAAAACGCAAGGAAATACGTCCCCAGTGGTTTGTACGTCCGCCGACCATCCGAGAACGGAACCAGTCGAATTTTGTGCCATCTTTTCTTGTGTAAGGTTCCCCTTCAATGTCCCAACCACCATAGGCTGCATCGAAATCGCCGAAATTACGCAATGAACTGCTTGCACCGCGGCGAAGTGATTCGTAGGGCCATTTGAGTTGGGTCATATCTTTCGGGTCTGCCGGATCAAAGGGTTGGCCCGCTTCTAGCACACAAACTTTGGCTCCCGCCTTCGTTAATGTATGCGCAGCCATTCCACCGCCGGCTCCAGAACCGACAATCACCACATCGAAAACTTCTTGTTGGGATTGAATGTAAATAGACGAATTAATCATAGTTTGAGGTATCGGTTTAAAGAATGGTAAATGTATAAATTTTGACTTATTTTTGTCTTCATTAGCGATAAAAATTTTGGCCAAAAAAACACCCGATGGGCAAGAGCCCTTGAAAAAAGGGGAGACCCCACTTTCCAGACAGTTTAATCAGATTAAAGCCAAGTATCCGGGAGCCATTTTGCTATTCCGGGTAGGTGACTTTTATGAGACGTTTGGGGAAGACGCGGTGAAAGCATCCAAGATTTTAGGAATTACCCTAACGCGCCGCAATAATGGGAATGCTGATGATCATTTGGCGGGATTTCCGCATCATTCCTTGGATACTTATTTACCCAAATTGGTTCGTGCCGGCCAACGCGTTGCGATTTGTGATCAATTAGAAAATCCAGCAGAAGCGAAAGGAATTGTGAAGCGTGGCGTAACGGAATTAGTAACACCCGGCGTTTCGTTTAATGATCAAGTGCTTGATAATAAGCGGAATAACTATGTAGCATCGATTAGCTATCAAGAAAAAGATGCACAATTTGGGGTGGCATTTTTGGATATATCCACCGGTGAATTCATGTGTTCACAAGGGCCTTTGGCCTATGTGCAAAAACTGATTCAAAGTTTCATGCCATCTGAAATTTTGTTCCCCAAAAAATACAGAGCTGTCTACCAAGAAAATTTCGGAGATCAATATCATTCTTTCTCCATGGAAGAGTGGATTTTTTCACATGAATTTACGTATCCGCTTTTGACGGAGCATTTCAAGACCAAAAACCTGAAGGGCTTTGGGATTGAAACGATGCCGCTTGGAATCATAGCAGCGGGGGTTATTTTACATTATTTAGCTGAAACGGAACATAAGCAGGTGGGGCATATTGCCACGATTCAGCGAATTGAGGAAGATAAATTCGTTTGGTTAGATCGTTTTACGATACGAAACCTGGAATTAGTCTACTCAGTACAAGAGGGTGGGGTGCCTTTGATTGATTTGATGGACCAAACGATGACGCCCATGGGTGCGCGTTTGTTACGTAAATGGATGGTTTTGCCTCTGAAAGAGTTAGCAGCGATTCAAGAACGTCAAGCGGGTGTTGCGGGTTTATTGGAGGTAGATGAGACGATGGATTTGCTCATTTCGCTCTTGAAGCCCATTGGCGATTTGGAACGTTTGATTTCCAAAGTAGCGGCTGGGCGAATTAATCCGCGGGAGTTGGTGCAGCTGAAGCGCGCGCTCCAACAAGTTCCTGCAATTAAGGAATTACTAGCTACACATCCTGCGCCAATTTTACAGAAATGGGCAGATCAATTGAACCCATGTTTGCATTTGGTGCAGAAAATCGAATCAGCTTTGCGCGACGATGCACCGATGCTCGTTCATCAAGGTGGTATCATCAAAACGGGTTATTTGCCGGAGTTGGATGAGCTTCATCTTTTGTCAACAAACGGCAAGGATTACCTGGCTGCCATGCAGAAACGGGAGATTGAACGAACGGGAATTACTTCCTTAAAAGTCGCTTATAATAAAGTTTTCGGCTATTATTTAGAGGTTACAAATGCACATAAGGATCGCGTACCGCCCGAATGGATTCGCAAGCAGACCCTTGTGAATGCGGAACGCTACATCACGGAGGAATTGAAGGGTTATGAAGAGAAAATTTTAAGTGCGGAGGATAAAATATCGACAATTGAATTCGGGATTTTTCAAGAATTGGTGCGAGAGGCTTTGGAATATTTGGAACTGATTCAATTGGATGCGCTCGGAATCGCAACCTTGGATGTGTTGACTAGCTTTGCCCAGGTAGCGAAACGCAATCAATATGTCCAACCGGATTTGCATACGGGGGATTCGATTCAAATTGAAGCGGGTCGCCATCCGGTTATTGAACAACAATTGCCTTTAGGGGAGCTATATGTTCCGAACGATGTGTATTTGGATAATGAAACCCAACAAATCGTCATGATTACAGGGCCCAACATGGCTGGTAAGTCGGCATTGTTACGCCAAACGGCTTTGATTGTTCTGATGGCTCAAATGGGGTCTTTCGTTCCCGCATCTGCAGCTTCAATTGGACTTGTGGATAAAGTATTCACCCGTGTAGGCGCGTCGGATAATTTATCCAAAGGCGAGTCGACCTTTATGGTGGAAATGACCGAAACGGCTGCGATTTTGAATAATTTGTCGAATAAATCCTTGGTTTTATTGGATGAAATCGGTCGGGGAACGTCAACCTATGACGGTGTTTCCATGGCTTGGGCAATTGCGGAGCATCTGCATAATCATCCGAAGAGTCGGGCGAAAACCTTATTTGCAACCCACTACCACGAGTTGAATGAATTAACGGAAGATTTTCCGCGCATCAAGAATTTCCACGTTTCTGTGAAAGAGGTGGGAAACAAGATTATCTTCTTGCGTAAATTGGTTCCAGGCGGTTCTGCACATAGTTTTGGTATTCATGTGGCCCAAATGGCCGGTATGCCTACATCTTTAGTTTTGAGGGCGCATGAAATTTTACAGAATTTGGAGAAAGATCATGTATTGGAAGACAATGTCGAGAAGTTGAAAGAAATGCCGAAAAACAACTATCAATTGAATTTATTTGGTGCAGAGATTCCGGAGGGCTTGAAGAAAATCGAAGAGCAATTGGGGTCGTTAGATGTGAATACACTTTCACCGATTGAGGCGCTGTTGAAATTGAATGAGTTGAAGCGGTTGTTGTAGAGACGCGATACCTCGCGTCTATTTTTCAAACGGTCATTCTAGAGACGCGATACCCTCGCGTCTAAAACAAAAAAGACGCGAAGTATGAACTGCACCCAAAAAGTTGGACAACTTATTGTGTGTTTTTTTATGTCAAGAAAAATCAAGTACTCTTTCGATCTCAAGCTTTCAAGTGTTAAAGAATTTATTGATGATCATCAGCCAGCACGGGTTATTGCTAATCAGTCTGGTGTTCCATTACGCATGTTATATCGTTGGATATTTCGTTATCGGCATTTAGGTGCTCAGGGATTAGAATCAAAACAGAACGATTCTTACAGCCCTGAATTTAAACGCAAGGTTTTACGAGCAATTGAAAAACACGGATTATCTTTACCTCAAGCCTGTGTCAAATTTTCGCTTGGTAGCGATGCCATGATTATCAATTGGCAACTTAAATTCAAGGAATTTGGGATTGACGGCTTAGCTAATAAACCTATAGGTAGCAAGCGCATGGAAAAGCCTAAATATGCTAAAAAACTGAAGTTTAAACATCCTTTAACGCGCGAGCAAGAGTTATTACTAGAGCTTCAAAGTCTTCGTGCAGAGAATGCTTTACTAAAAAAGTTGCAAGCCTTAATTCAAGCCGAAGAAGAAGCCAACAAGCGCAAGCCATTCAAGAATTAAGGCAAGAACATCCCCTGGAGCTTTTGCTTCAGCATGTTCAAATGGCCAAGAGTAACTTTCATTATTATCAATATCGTAGCTGCTTATCTGATAAGTATCAGGAAGCCAAGCATGCGATAAAACGCATATTTCATGCTCATAAAGGCCGATTGGGTTATCGGCGAATAACGGAGTTGTTGAAACAAGAGGGTTTTATTATCAACCACAAAACGGTATTAAGTCTCATGGGTAAGCTAGGCTTAAAATGTTTAATTCGCATGAAAAAATATCGTTCCTACAAAGGGGAAGTGGGTAAAGTTGTAGCCAACGTATTAGCTCGGAATTTCAAAGCAGAAGCTCCTAATCAAAAGTGGGCAACAGACATGACTGAGTTTAAAGTAGCGGGTAAGAAGCTGTATTTGTCGCCTATTATTGATCTATTTAACCGAGAGATTATAAGCTACGAATTAGCTGAAAGCCCCAGCTATGCGCACGTTGTCAAATTACTAGATAAAACATTTAAGAAACACCACCTAACACAAGAGTTAATCTTACATTCTGATCAAGGCTGGCAGTATCAAATGAAACATTACCAAAAAAAATTGACTCTCCATCAAGTGACACAAAGCATGTCAAGGAAAGGTAATTGCTTAGATAATGCTGTTATAGAGAACTTCTTTGGAATCTTAAAATCAGAGTTATTTTACTCAAATAAATTTCAGTCAATCCATCAGTTGAAAAAAGAAATCAAAAGCTACATTAAATACTATAATCATGAACGAATAAAAATGAATCTAAATGGAATGAGCCCAGTAAAGTACCGAGCTCATTATCTAAAATCTATTGTTTAATTTTGTCCAACAAAATGGGTGCACCTCAGGTATCGCGTCTCTACATCCACCGGGATTTCGTCGCAAAATTCCCCCCAAAGGATACATTTATCAAAAAGGATTCCTATACTTGAGTTTATAAACCTTTACACCTATGAAAAAGAATTACAATCACTCCCGTCGGCAGTTTTTAGCCGCTGGTTCTCTTGCCTCTTTAGGCCTTTTATTTGCCAAACCTGCCGCTTTTGCCTTTGGTTCAGCTAAACCAGATTCCAAATTTGGAGGCGTTCAAATCGGTTGCATTACCTATTCATACCGCAGCATGCCAGGCTCCATCGATGATATCATCGGATATTTAGTACAGAGTGGAATCTCGGCAACCGAATTAATGGGAGACGCCGTGGAAGATTACGCAGGAAAGCCTGTCAATCCCGTGCAAATCAAATGGGTACCAGGCCAACCGCGTCCCACATTCACCGACGAGCAACGTGCGGCAATGAAGAAATACCTAGAAGAGGTCAAAGCATGGCGAGAAAGCGTTTCCATGGACAAATTCAAGGAAGTTCGTGCTAAATTGGATAAAGCGGGAATTAGCGTTTATGCCTACAAACCGAATGCCTTTGGCCCAAACAATTCAGATGCCGAAGTTGAATATGCATTACGTTCTGCCAAAATATTAGGGGCAAAATCGGTAACTGTTGAATTGCCGACAGACCCGAAACAAACCCAAAGACTAGGTGATTTAGGTGCGAAACATGGCATCTATTTCGGTTACCATGCGCATTTACAAGTGAAGGATACTGCCTTTGATGAGGCTTTGGCACAATCCCCATACAATTCCATGAACTTGGATGCGGGTCACTACATTGCCGTGGGCGCTCCACATACGACTGAAAGTTTATTGGCATTACTTGAGGCGAAGAAAGATCGCATCACTTCCCTTCACATCAAAGACCGTACATCGAAAGAACACGGTGCAGGAAACTTGGTTTGGGGAACAGGTGATACGCCTTTGAAGGAGATATTAACGGCCATGAAGAAAAATAAATACAAATTCCCTGCTACCATCGAGCTGGAATACGATATCCCTGCAGGTTCTGATGCCGTCGCAGAAGTTAAAAAATGTGTGGAATTCGCAAAGGCAATCTTAGTCTAAGAGCCTTATTTCACTCAAATGATCAATCAAGTCGGAGGCCACTAAACTGGCCTTCGATTTTTTTTGTATCGCCAAATCGCCCGACAATCCATGAATATATGCGCCTAAGCGAACAGCAACATCGGGAGCATATTCTTGCGCACACAAGGCGGCGATAATACCCGTCAACACATCTCCGGATCCGGCTGTAGCCATCCCATCATTGCCGGTACTATTCATGTACAAAACTCCTGAATCAGTCACGACCAACGAAGGAGCTCCTTTTAATAACAATTGACAAGCATAGCGCTGCACAAAATCCACCGCCTGCTTTTCGCGACCTAGCGGATCAAACTCTAAACTTCCCAAGCGAGCAAATTCTCCCGGATGCGGCGTCAAAATATGATGCGGTTTAACTTGGGAAATTAAGGACTCATAAGAGCCTAACAAGGTCAAAGCGTCCGCATCAAATACAATAGGACCAGCATAGTTTTGCAATAAAAACTCCAAATTTCGACGAACCTGAATGGAGAATCCTAATCCTGGCCCGAAAGCAATTGCATCATAGGGTTCCAGATTAATCGTGGATAAATCGGCTTCCGTGCGGTACATAATTTCGGGACTATGGGCCAATAAGGGGCCCACTCCTTCTTCCGGAATCATGGCTGTCACCATGCCGCAGCCTGCATGCAAAGCGGCACGCGCACACAAAAGTGCAGCTCCCACTTTACCTGAACTTCCGGCGATAATCAAGACATGCCCGAAAGACTTTTTATGTCCATCGGGCTGTCTGTTATGTTTAATTTGATTGATCCAGGTAAGGTCTATTCGATTCATAGACCTAAATATAAGGAATTAATTAATAGGCCGTTATCGTTTCGATAGATCCATCAGGACGATATTTCAATTCCGTCACTTTAATGTTGCGTAAATGCGTTTTGCCTGATAATTGTACATCATGAAAATACAAATACCATTTTCCATTTTGTTCAACAATGGAATGATGGTTTGTCCAACCTTTCACCGGTTTTAAGATGACACCTTGATACGTAAAGGGTCCATAAGGACTTGAACCTGTCGCATAAGCAATGTTGTGGGTATCCCCAGTCGAATAGCTGAAATAATATTTGCCTTGATATTGATGAACAAAGGCCGCTTCAAAAAACCGGCGATCATGGTCGGAGGATAAAAGTATTTTCCCTGAAGCATCTAGAATTTCCACATCGCGCGGCTTTTCAGCTAATATTTTCATGTTCTTATCCAGACGAGCGACTTTGGCCATCAAAGCAGGCTGCGTGTCCGCCGGCTGGCTATCGTCATTCGCCATATAATGACCCATTTTCCAGCGTTGCAATTGGCCGCCCCAAATTCCACCAAAATATAGATAATGTGAACCATCTGAATCCTTGAAGACACATGGGTCAATGCTAAAAGTACCCGGCATATAATTAGGCTCCGCTTTGAAAGGTCCCTCAGGTTTGGTTGAACTCGCTACTCCTATGCGAAAAACGCCATCCTTGTCTTTGGCTGGAAAATATAAGTAGTATTGCACATTTGCCTCTGCTGCATCAGGCGCCCAAAGCATTTTGCCTGCCCAAGGAACATCGGCTAATTTCAAAGCGACTCCATGATCCGTCACGGGACCTGCCGGATTGGTTTGTGATAAAACATGGTAATCATTCATCGCAAAATGACTTCCCATATCATCTTCTTTGACACCCGCATCGATGTCATGCGAAGGATAAATGTAAATTTTCCCTTGAAAAAGATGTGCTGAAGGATCAGCTGTATAGATATGAGAAACCAAGGGTTGCTGAGCAAACGCTCCAAAACTAAGCAAAGTAAAAACGAGTATTTTTTTCATCAGTATAGGTTTGTATTTCAAAGCACTAAATTTCCTATTTTTACTTTATGAAAGCAATTCAAAGCGCATTATTATCTTATGGGATGTCGGGCCGCATTTTTCACGCGCCATTCCTCGAAATACATCCCGGATTTGAACTCGTAGGCTCCTTTGAACGGAGTCAAAAAAACATCCAAAAAGCCTATCCAGGAACTCATTCCTATGATTCTTTGGAGGAGGTGATACAAGACCCTGACATCGAATTAATCATCGTCAATACTCCGATTCCAACACATTTCGACTATGCAGCCCAAGCCTTAAAGGCCGGCAAACATGTTGTTGTGGAGAAAGCATTTACGAACTCTACCGCAGAGGCTTTGGAATTGCAAAAAATAGCTCAGGAAGTTGGTAAGCATATTTTCGTCTACCAAAATCGCCGTTGGGATTCCGATTTTCTAACCGTCAAAAAAGTTTACGAATCGGGTGAATTAGGCGAAATCGTGGAAGCTGAATTTCATTTTGACCGGTACAATGGTGCCAAATCGCCTAAAATGCATAAAGAAGTTCCAGGACCTGGTGCGGGAATTATCTTCGATTTAGGCCCTCACATCATTGATCAGGCCCTGCATTTGTTCGGAAATCCCACACATGTATTTGCAGATTTGCGAAAAACGCGACCAGGAACTGAAGTGGAGGATTTGTTTGAAATTTTATTGTACTACCCTGACATGCGTGTGCGATTGAAGGCTGGATATTATTTCAAGGTACCCGTTCCTGCGTTCCAGTTGCATGGCAAATTGGGTAGTTTTATCAAAACGCGTTCTGACCGCCAGGAGGCCGATTTAGATGCAGGAAGAAAACCACAAGGTGATACATGGGGACAAGAAAGCCCGCAGGATTTTGGAGTCATGCAAGTAGATGGAGGAAATCCGGAACGCATTCCATCTGAAAAGGGGAATTTCATGGCCTTTTATGAAAATGTTTTCCAAACTTTACGCGGCAATGAATTACCGGCTGTTTCCGTACAAGATGGAATTAACAGCATGCGGGTGATTGATGCAGCGATGGAGAGCAGTCGGGAGAAAAAAGTAATCGCTTATTAGAAATCTCCCCAGGCTGAAGCCTGGGGTTAAGAAAACACAGATAATAACCCCAGACTTTAGTCTGGGGATTTAAAAAACATCAGCACAAATAATAAGCCCAGACTTTAGTCTGGGGATTTGAAAAAATATCAGCATAAACGATAACCCCAGACTTTAGTCTGGGGATTTGAAAAAACATCAGCATAAACGATAACCCCAGACTTTAGTCTGGGGAATTAAAAAACATCAACACAAATAATAACCCCAGACTTTAGTCTGGGGATTTGAAAAAACATCAGCATAAACGATAACCCCAGACTTTAGTCTGGGGATTTAAAAAAACATCAGCACAAATAATAACCCCAGACTTTAGTCTGGGGATTTGAAAAAACATCAGCATAAACGATAACCCCAGACTTTAGTCTGGGGATTTAAAAAAACATCAGCACAAATAATAACCCCAGACTTTAGTCTG
>Ga0228699_1000405_pt1 | contig 33233 bp, 32 predicted proteins | sample McNCre217_Aug_MG_FD_178016 | JGI IMG/M metagenome (GOLD analysis project Ga0228699, IMG submission 178016) | Freshwater microbial communities from McNutts Creek, Athens, Georgia, United States - 2-17_Aug_MG | ecosystem: Environmental > Aquatic > Freshwater > Creek | place: USA: Georgia... | reverse complement strand
TTTAAAATTTAGTCCAGTCTATTAGGGGGTTAGTACAATAGCAATCAATCTAAATAACTGTTTTCAAGAATATCTGTCATATTTGAGAAATTCTAAGAATTTTACAGCAGAAACTAATAATCAAAAAAATAAATTTGCCATTGAACTTAATAAGTTAAGAGAATCACTTAATGAAATAGATGATGGTCTAAATAAGTTGTATTAAAAATTCATGATTCTAGAGAAAATTGAACGCAAACATCAATCTATAAAAATAAATAACATACTAAATTATGGGTCTTAACCTAGTTTATTTCATTTTATCCATGGAAATAGAAATCAGTACTTCCTCCCATAAACTAAATCCTCCATCTTTATGCTTGTGAACTTTAAATGTTAAAGTTGTCTCACCTCCAGGCATAATATCAGAATCGTTTGGAAGTTTTGTAATTCCAATGAGTGTTTCTAAAGTTAACTCCCGATTTATTTTATGCGGAATTGTAATTTCAGTAATAATATTCCCTCCTGTATCAATTATCAACAATTGACGAAAACCCTTTTCAGTTGATATCGCCATGTCAACTCCCTCACATTGTTCCCAAAAGATCTGAAAAGGAACATTCAATTTATCAAATGCACTATTGCTAGTTAATTCTATCATAAAACTTCAATTTATTAAAAGCCAAGACCATCCATCATATTATCCCAATCTCCACCATTTTCTCTAAAATCATGATAGCTCCCATACTGTCCATCCGTTAATGCATCAAATGTATCCTGCTCCCAATCAGCAGAACAATCATAATCTGGTTCATCATACTCGAAATATTCCTCTGCATCAATTTCATCATACCAGTTATCTTGAAGTTTACTAATCGCATCCTCTGAAAACTGAAAATTAGGATTTATCTGTTGAAATTCACCAAAGACATCCTCATCAACATTAAAGTGATCCAAATTTAAAATACACCATTGAATATAGCTTGGTTTTTCAATAAGAATTTGATACAATGATAAACCCTTATACTTTCCAAAAGTGAAAATAGAATCTAATTTGTAGTTCTTCATAATTTATTTAGTATTTCTAATAGTTACAAAACCATTGTTTATTTGTGCATAAAGCAATTTGGAGGAAATATATCGATAGAGGGTACGTTCGGAAATCCCTAAATGAGAACATATTCTACGTTTAGAAACGGGTTCCCATCGATTAGCATGTAAAAACATGACTACCTTAGCAATTCGGAGATCTTTCGATTTTTGCATATAAAAATGAGGTTATTAAGCTGCCAGACGACGTGATAGTTCTTTTGATTTATGCTTAATCCACTGAAAAGGATTACTATTTCGATAACAGGTAACAATTTGATCACCATTGGAGCCAATAATTACTATGGTATTTTCAAACTTACTAGCTTGTTTTCTTAAGGCTGCCGGAACATCTTTTTTCCCTAATACATAATAGGCAAGTCCCTGCCCATGAATGCATGTCCCATATTCCGTAACGATTGCGATTTGCTCACGAGTTATTCCACGTTGCTTCGAACGTTGCATCGAATGCCATGAATGATGTAGAGCATACTCTAAAACATGACCTTCCCCTTCAGTTTGAAATAAAATTTCATTGGGGGTACTTTTCAACATCTGTGTCTTGATTTCCATAATTGCTGTGTTTGTTTGTTGAAACAAAATTCAGCATCACCTGTGCAACCAATTTGCACAGATTGGGGAAACAAGAAAAAATTAATTACTACAAGTTTTAGGATGGTCCTAAAATACCTTTTTCTTAGAGAAAGTTTAAATCAAAGGAGGGTGGGGATAAATTATTTTATTCGAATTATCAGTATTTTAAAAATCCAGGTTAAAGGCTATTTATTTTTTGACGTCCATTCATCACCATAAAATTCCTCTTCGATAGAAATAAGCCTAACATTTTCTGGAGCATTTTTTAACATGACTCTTAAAAATGAATCAAAAGGTACATGCCCAAATTCAGGTATAACTCTAACAAGGTCAAATTTGTACATGAATTTTTCTGGTAAGGGGACAATTAGTACACTTTGTTCAAACTCAAGAGTTGATCTTATCCAATCTGATGAGGTCGTGGTTAAATAATAGATGTGAGTAACATCTTCAGGCATTTTAACATAAAGCGGAATATTTTTACAGGAAACAATCTCGTTTGATTTCAAATAATACCCTTCAATATACCCAATAAACGACTCTTTGGCAAAGTCATTCACTTTCTCATATCGGACATTTGAATTTAGTTTTTGAAGTTTCATCATTTTCTAATCTATATTCTTTTAAAAAGAATGCACATCGTTTCAGCTAAATGTAATTACCACTCCCAAATTTATATTTAGAGAAAATAACAAATTAAACCTAATTTTAGGTATCACCAAAAACTAATTTTTGGGGAGAAAAATTACTTAAAAAAAGCCTCCCAGCTCACGCTGAAAGGCTTTGTAGAGGGGAAGGGATTCGAACCCTCGGTAAGCTTGAGACCTACACACGCTTTCCAAGCGTGCTCCTTAAACCACTCGGACACCCCTCTGAATGGACTGCAAAACTACGACTTATTTCGAAGAATCGAAAAAGCTGTCGATATCCTTTTTGAATTGCACCAACGAGGGTTTGTGGATGTAGTACATGTGGCCCGACTCATACATTTTGATATCCACGCGGCTCCGCTGCTCCGGACGTAAAAACATGTGCTCGATGTCATACAAGGCCGTGAAATACGGCGTCGCGAAATCATAATAACCACAGCCCAAATACACCTTCAGCGCCGGATTCTTCGCCATCGCATCCCGCAAACTCTCCGCCACATTCAAATACTTATTCTGCACATTCTTGTACGACCACGGATACACATCCCCAAACACATTGTACACCTTCTCCTCCTTGAACTTCAATTCCTTTTGTAAATAATCATTGACCGTCGACGTGAATGGCCCGTCAATGTTCGCAAAGGATGGATCAAAATCCACATACTCGCCAGCATCATCGAAGTCCCGACCGGTGAAACGGGCATCTAAGCGGCCGACCGACAAACCATCTGCCCGACGTAAGGCTTTATAAAAACGATTCTCGTCCACACGCAAGTTGGCCTGCAAACACAACTCTTTGGAAAGTCCTGTCCAATACGCCAACTTACCCGCGATGGCATCCTTCTCAGCCGCCGACATCCATCCGCCCTTAATCAAGGCCGACGCATATTCGCCAATCGCCCAAGCTTCTGATTCTTTTAAGATATTTGCCAAAGGACGCGCCTGCAAAGCCGGGCTCAATTTCTTATGGTACCAGGCCGCAGCGGTATACGAAGGCACATACAAAGCGCGCGGCAAATCGTTTCCAATTGCATAATCATTCGTTCCAAAATTCAAGACAGCAGAAATCAAAATCACCCCATTGATGTAAATCCGATGACGATCCTGCAAATGCTTCGCCAATCCCGCCGCACGCGTCGTTCCATAACTCTCACCCGCCAAAAACTTCGGCGATGACCAGCGCTCATAACGACTCAAAAAGTTTGTCACAAAAGAACCAATCGAATTAATATCTTCCACATAGCCATGGTAATTGCTCGCATCCTGCCCTACCGCACGGGAAAAACCGGTAGACACCGGATCGATAAACACCAAATCCGTTTTGTCCAACCAGCCATATTCGTTATTTACATAAGTATACGGTGGCGCCGTTGCCGTACCATCTTCTTTCAAGACCACGCGCTTCGGACCCACGCCGCCCATGTGCAACCACAAGGACGCGGAACCCGGACCGCCATTGAACGTAAAGGTCAACGGACGTTTCGCCGCATCTTCGCCATCCTTTTGGTAATAGGTAAAAAAGATTTTAGACAATACCTTCCCCGTATCCGCCTTCATGTGCATATAACCCGTATAAGCGGTATAGCCCAAAGGCTTGCCCGCCAGCGTCATCACATGCGAAGTCTTCACCACTTCCACACCTTGAATGTCCATCGTAGGCTTCTGTGCAAAAAGCCCCATAAAACTCAAAAACAGGATTCCTGTAAAAATTGATTTCATCGTAAAAAAATTTAGAAACGAATATAAAAATTCTTTGGCAATAAACCTGTTTTGACTTACTTTTGCCTTTACTCTATATATTATATAGACTTTATTAATTTACCGAGATAAAATTATGCAAAGTTTCCGCTCTGAGATAGAAAACCCCATCGTCGAAAAAGACATCCTGGATTTGGCCAAAAAGATTGCTCAATTCAAGGCTGGCGAGATTCACGAGGAAAAATTCCGCAGCCTGCGTTTGGCTCGTGGGGTGTATGGTCAACGCCAACAAGGCGTTCAGATGATCCGGATCAAATTGCCTTATGGCAAGATTCAATTCCACCAATGGAAGCGCATCGCGGATATCTCCGACGAATACTCAACCGGAAACTTGCACTTAACCACCCGTCAAGACATACAAATCCACTTCGTTTCCTTGGACCGCACACCGGAACTTTGGGCGAAATTGGAACAAGACGATATCACCTTGCGCGAAGCCTGCGGAAACACGGTACGTAACATCACCGCCTCTCCCACGTCCGGCATCGATCCGAAAGAACTTTTCGACGTAAGTCCGCATGCAGATGCTGCCTTCCGTTATTTCCTACGCAATCCCATCTGCCAAGAAATGGGGCGTAAAATCAAAATGTCTTTCTCAAACACCGAAGAAGACACATCACTCGCGTATCTACATGACGTTGGATTTATTCCCAAAATCGAGAACGGCACACGCGGCTTTAAAGTCGTGGTGGGTGGTGGCTTGGGGGCCCAACCGATGTTGGCACATACCGCCTATGAATTCCTTACGGAAGACAAAGTGATCCCATTCATCGAGTCGGTGCTTCGTGTATTCGATCGCCACGGCGAGCGTAATTCACGCCACAAGGCCCGCATGAAATTCTTGATCCAAAAAATCGGTTTTGAGGAATTCATGCATTTGGTGAATGCAGAAACCAAAGCCTTGAAAAACCACAGCTTCGCGATTGCGGATGCATCCGCGTGGGAGGTTTCAGAACCTACGTTAACAGCAGACATCAAAGCACCGGAAACGGTGGAATACCAAACCTGGTTGGACACAAATACCTTTGAACAAAAACAAAAAGGTTTCCACGCAGTCTATGTACGTATCTTAAATGGAAATATTTCCAGCGATACATCCCGTTCCCTAATCGAGGCGTTAACGGGGTATGTTGGGGATGATGTACGAATCACAATCAACCAAGGATTGATGTTGAAATTCGTCCCTACGGCGAACCTACCTTACGTATTCCAAGTATTGAACGCGCACGGTTTAGCGGCGCCAGGTGCGAATTCGATTGCGAATATTACGGCATGCCCAGGAACGGATACCTGTAATTTGGCCATCTCAGATTCGACAAACATTACGTCGAAATTGGAGCAGGTCATCAACGATGAGTTTCCTTCCTTGATTCATGATTCAGCGATGAAAATCAAGATTTCGGGTTGTATGAATGCCTGTGGCCAACACAGCATGGCGTCCATCGGATTTCATGGCTCGTCGTTAAAAGCAGCTGATAAGCGTGTTTTACCAGCTTTGCAGGTCTTGATCGGCGGAGCAACCTTAGGAAATGGCGATGGTCGTATCGCAGATAAAGTCATCAAAGTTCCTTCTAAAAGAGGTCCAGAAGTGTTGCGCGTGTTATTGAACAATTTCGAAGAAAATGCGCAAGACGGCGAATACTTCCACGAATATTACGATCGCCAAGGCGAGAAATATTTCTATAATTTGTTAAAACCGATTGCGGATTTGACCACCTTGGTGGATTCAGACTTCATCGATTGGGGTGCGACAGATACCTTCGCAACGGAAATCGGTGTGGGTGAATGTGCGGGTGTGATGATTGATTTGGTCGCGACTTTGTTATTTGAATCGGAGGAAAAATACGAATGGACTGCTGCGGCTTTGGAAGACAAACGCTGGGCAGATGCCATCTACCATGCATATTCAGTCTTTATTTCAGCGGCGAAAGCCTTGTTATTAGATAAGTCAGTGACGGTTGCCAATCAAAATGCGGTCATCAACAAGTTTGAAGAGCATTTCGTAGCAACGGGAGAATTTGCGATTGAGACTGCGACATTCCCAGAATTGGTTTTGCAGATCAACCAAAATGAACCCTCAGAAGCCTTTGCGCATAAATTTGCCGCACAAGCGCATAACTTTTTAACTGCTGCCACTTCATTCCGTCAAGCCATCGCATGAAAAATTTAAGTCACTTCAGAAAATTAGAACCGCAACCTCGCCTCACGGTGGTGGGTGCAGGCCCTGGTGATCCCGAATTGATCACGTTGAAGGCGATCAAAGCGATTGCTTCCGCGCAAGCGGTCTTGTACGATGCCTTGGTCGACAAAAGTTTATTGGAGCATTGTTCTGAGAACTGCGAACAAATCTACGTGGGCAAAAAACCAGGTGAAAGTCATTCTCAAACTGCGATCAACGAACTCATCGTGGAAAAGGCGTACGCTTTGGGACATGTTGTTCGCTTAAAAGGCGGCGATCCCTTCGTATTCGGCAGAGGACAAGAAGAAATCGAATTCGCGAAATCATATGGTCTTTTGACCGGATATATCCCAGGCATCAGTTCCTCCTATGCAGCGGCAGGCGCAGCGGATATCCCGTTGACAGTTCGCGGCGTGAATGAAAGTTTTTGGGTGATGACCGGTACCAAATCGGACGGCAGCTTGTCGGAAGACCTGAAACTCGGCCTACAATCCTCAGCAACTTTAGTCATTCTCATGGGGATGAATAAATTAGGTGAAATTGCTGCTTTATGCCAACAATTCGGCAAAGGCGAAATCTCAGCAGCCATCATTCAAAACGGTACGATGGCCAATCAGCGCATTGGTATTTCTACTGCAGCAGAGCTTGAAAATTTGGCAAAAAAAGAAGACCTTCGTAATCCTGCCATCATCGTAATCGGCGAAGTGGTTCGCCACGCAAAGCCGGAGTTGTGGGAGAAGATTGTAAATTTGAAATAGCGACGAGATACCTCGGCGATGCTTGTAGAGACGCGATACTCGCGTCTAAAAAAAACGATGTAGAGACGCGATACCTCGCGTCTAAAAAAAAACGATGTAGAGACGCGATACCTTGCGTCTAAAATAAACAAGACGCAAAGTATTGCGTCTCTACAAAATAATGACGCAAATTTTTGCGTCACCAAAACAAAAAGACGCGAAGTATCGCGTCTCTACAAAAAATGTAATAATCCAACATAAAAATATGTCACAAAGACTCAACATCTCATCCGGTTCCCCATTTGAAGACGTTTTCGGCTATTGCCGTGCCGTAAAAACAGGAAACTTATTGGAAATATCAGGTACCGTTGCCATCATCGATGCGGAAAAAGTAACAGCCGATGATTTCTATGCACAAACCTATAACATCATCGAGCGCATCGCGGTTGTTTTAGAAGAAGCAGGTTCATCCATCAACGATGTGGTTCGTACACGTATTTTCACGACGGATATATCTCAAAATTTGGAAATCGCCCGTGCACATGCACACTTCTTTAAAGATGTTAAACCCACCACAGGTATTTACGAAATCTCAGCCCTAATCGCTCCACAGTACAAAGTGGAAATCGAATTCACGGCGTGGGTAGCATAATGTAGAGACGCGATACCTCGCGTCTAAATAATGACAATGACACGATAATTCGCGATAAAAAATGTAGAGACGCGATACCTCGCGTCTCCAAAATAATAAAAGACGCGAAGTATCGCGTCTCTACAAAACAAAAAGACGCGAAGTATCGCGTCTCTACAAAACAAAAAAGACGCGAAGTATCACGTCTCTACAATGCGATTGCCTCTCTTTTCAATAAATTCACCTCAATCGGCACCACGCCTAAAAACTCACACACCAAGCCACCGCCCAGATTCGCAAGTTCAGCGATTTGTGCCGGACTAGCACCCGCCGCCAAAGCGCAGGCCGCAATCGAAATCACTGTGTCACCCGCACCTGAAACATCCGCGATCTGACGAATGTGCGCCGGAATGGCAACCTGCTCTGACCGGAAATCCATGTAAACGCCTCGTTCCGAAAGTGTCACAAACAATCCCTCAAAACGCTGCGATTCTTTAAACTTTTTGACTGTCGCAGGCAATGCCAAAGCGCTCAAATCCGAAGCATCCAAGCCCAAACCATCCCGCAACTCATGTAAATTTGGCTTAAACAAAGTTGCCCCTTGGTAAGCAAAGAAATTCTTTTTCTTCGGATCCACGACCGTCGGGATACCCGCCGATTTCGCCATTCCCATCACTTCCTGAATCAAGCCTTCGCTCAATACTCCCTTATCGTAATCTTCAAAAATAATCACATCAACCGTTGAAATAGCCGCTTTGACTGCCGCTACTAAAGATGCTTCTGAGGCAGATGAAATCGCCTGCTCCGTTTCCGAGTCCACCCGAATTAATTGTTGGGACCCTGCAATCACACGCTCTTTGACGGTTGTAGGCCGACCGGCCTCCTGAATAATTCCATCCACCGACAAGCCTGCATCTTTTAAAATATGCAACAAAGAGGCACCCGTCGCATCATCACCTATCACGGAAAAAACCAAGGGTTTGGCACCCAAACTCGCCACATTCAACACCACATTTCCGGCGCCACCTAAACGCGATTCGCGCTTCACAACATTCACCACCGGCACAGGTGCCTCCGGCGAAATACGCGTTACCTTTCCCCAGGTATAGGCATCTACCATGAGATCCCCAATCACCATGACCCGCAGCTTCGAAAAGCCATCAATAATTTCAGCTAATGCGCTCATAACTTAACCTCCTATGGTCGTCATCGATTCATTGATAACGCCCTTTCTATTATTTTCCGCCTCAAAACCATCCAATGGCCTTTTGGCATATAGTTCTAAAAACACTTGTCGGAGCTCCTCATCCGTCACACCCTTGCGAATATACGCTTTCAAATCAAAAACGCCATCATCATATAAACAGGTTTTCACCTGCCCTTTGGCAGTCAATCGAACCCGATTACAAGTCCCACAAAAGGTTCTCGTAAACGCAGCAATAATCCCCACGTCCCCCAAATGCCCCGGAATCTCATAGCGATTCGCCGTTTCGCCTCCCTGCATCAAAATTGACTTAAGCGAAGGATATACGGTTTTCAACTCATTCAAAATCCGTTCATGGTTCCAAAACAAGGTTCCTTCCACCAAACCCGAACCATTAAATGGCATCTCCTCAATATACCGAACCGAAACGGGCAGGTCTTTGGTCAAAGCTGCCAAAGCCAAAATATCTTGTTCATTCTGCCCCTTCATCACCACCGCATTGATTTTTACCTCAAATCCCTCAGCCACCAAGCGCAATAAATTTTGGAAGACAATTTCATAATCATCCCGACGGGTTATCTGCTTAAATCGATTGCGATCCAAGGCATCCAAACTCAAATTCACAGAACGAATTCCTAAGGCTTTCAACGATTCAATATACTCCCCAATCAACACCCCATTGCTCGTCAAACAAATCTCCAAACCCTCCAAAGCCGATATTTCCGTCAGAAAATCCATCAGACCATTTCGCACAAAAGGCTCTCCACCCGTAATCCGAACCTTGTTAATTCCCATGCCATGCATCACCCGCACCACCCGCGACATCTCTGCCCAGGTCAACAATTCCCGCTCCGGCATGTAGACAATCCCTTCGGCAGGCATGCAATACGAACAACGTAAATTGCATCGATCCGTCACAGCCAGACGTAAATACGTCATCGGCCGACCGTGATTATCCAAGAGTTGATTATCTTTATACATTCGACCTGCAAATTACAAAATTAATGGCCACCTATACCTTACTCCTCTTCGGCATTTGTCGAGATTTATTAAAAAAAGATGAAATATCCATTGTGACGGAGCAGCTGGTGGATGCACAAACACTCTTGCGCATCGTTAAAAACGCGCACCCTGAACTTCAAAATCTACCTTCGTTGCGCCTTGCCGCCGACCAGCATTTTCCAAAACCCAATTTCATCATCGAAGAACGCATGGAAATCGCCTTAATTCCCCCTGTTTCTGGTGGATAATTAGCCTTGATTCCCTACAAAATCAGTAGATTATTTTATCTTTGCTTCCTTAAATACTTTTATGCCGATACAAACGATTTTTTTAGCGCTACTCATCCTGCCTTGGCTTTCCGCCGGCTTGGTTGCGTTGCTCCCTAAAAAAGTCCAAGTCAATGCATCCATCCTACTCGCGGGTCTATTTACCTACCTCGCATTTCAAGTAGGACACATGCCGGAAAATACCACGAGCTTCCCGTGGTTCAACCTAGGGGGCAAGGCAATTGTAGCGAGTTTTTGGGTAACCAAATCTGCCCAATTATTGCTTTTATTAGTAAGCATTGTCGCATTTTTTGTACAGATTTTTTCCAAATCCTACCTCGCGGAAGACCCCAACATCGGTCGTTATTACAGCTATTTACATATCTTCATCGGGTCGATGACCTTGCTTGTTCTCACCGACCAGATCTACATTTTTTACGGTGCTTGGGAATTAGTAGGAGCTTGCTCTTATTTGCTGATTAGCTTTTGGCACCAAAAAGAAGCAGCCATCAAAGCTGCCAAAAAAGCTTTCTTATTGAACCGAATAGGGGATATTGCATTGCTCTTTGGGCTTGTAGGCCTTAGTCAATACTTTGGAACAAGTGTTTTTTCAGGTATGCACGGAAGCGCTCCCGCAATGATTGGGATCGCCGTAATTCTCGGGGGTATCGGTAAATCTGCCCAATTCCCCTTGATGTCCTGGCTTCCAGACGCCATGGAAGGACCTACGCCCGCTTCCGCTTTAATTCACGCAGCAACCATGGTCGCGGCTGGCGTATTCGTTGGCATCCGTGTTTTCCCGTTCATCGGTGAGGAAGCCCATCTATTCATGGGAACGATCGGAGCGATTTCCTTGGTGTCCGGGGCGTTTTTTGCCCTGTTCCAAAACGATATTAAGAAGGCTTTGGCCTATTCGACAATTTCCCAACTCGGCCTAATGTGGCTCGGAATGGGCTGTAGCGCTTCCCTATTTCACTTGTATGCGCATGGCATTTTCAAGGCGGGGCTTTTCCTAACAGCGGGTTCGGTGATTCATTATTTGCATCATCAAAAAGCGACACATCATGCAGATGCGCAAAGTCTTCACAACATGGGTGGCTTGCGGAAACAATTGCCGCTGAGTTTTATTGCCTACCTGATTTTTGGCGCGGGGATGCTGGGTATACCCTTTACGAATGGCTTTTACAGCAAGGAAAACATCGCAGGTTTCTTATGGGATTCGGCGCAACATAGCGCCTATGCGAATTATTACTATGTGCTTTTAGGCACATTGGCATTGGGGATGGGCTTAACTGCGACCTATATGTGCCGACAAATTTATTTGATTTTCTTAGGCCAAAACCGTGGTGGGCACATACTCGAAAAATCGCACACGGAATGGTTGCAAGTTATTCCGATTAGCTTCCTGATTTTCTTGAGCTTATTTTTTTGGATTTCCATGAATCCGATGGACGCGCATGATTCCGTATTTCTGTCTTTTTTCCACATTGCAAATTATCATATTCCTGGATTTTGGTTGGGCATTACCGCTGGTTCATGGATGGTTGGCTTAGGCATCACCTACCTGACACGCCGCTGGGTTCCTACCAAAAATTATCAATTTCTTGGATTTATTTGGCCTTCAGCTTATCGATTGGCATGGTACATCGGCCAACAAATGCAGCGATTTGATGCGCGTATCGTCGACAGAATCGTCGTTAAATTCACGGAATTACAAGTTGTCATCGCCCACCTAAGCGCATGGACCGACCGTCATCTGGTTGATGGTTCTGTGAGCCTAATTGCTTCCACAAGTCGCGCTTTGGGCGCTCGATTACAAACCTGGCAGTCGGCGCAATTGCACCGTTACTGGTTCTGGGTATTCTTTACTTTGGTTTTCATCCTAATTTACCTTTTGTATTAATGGGAAACTTATCATACATCATTCTATTGCCGCTAATTGCCTCCCTCGTGGTTGGGTTTGGAAAATTAGGCGCAAGCTATGCAAGGCTAATAGCCATCGCGGTGGCAGGCATTCAGCTTTTAATTTTGGCCAAAATCGCCTTGGTTTTTGACCCTGCGCAGGCTGGATTTCAATCAACAGAATCCTTCGACTGGATCCACCTAAACCTGGGAAGTCTAGGACATTTTGTCTCCCATTATTCCTTGGGTGTGGATGGATTAAGTATCGGATTGATTTTACTAACGGGTTTGATAAGCTTTGTCGCATTATGGAATTCAAAAGACATCCATGAGAAACTCGAGGGCTATTATGCCTTGGTGTTGCTATTGAACGCATCCTTAATGGGTTGTTTTTTAGCGCGAGACATGTTCTTATTCTATGTCTTTTTTGAATTCATGTTATTACCGATGTATTTCTTAATCGGAATTTGGGGCGGGCCGCGTCGGAATTATGCGTCGTTGAAATTCTTCATATACACGTTAGTAGGCTCGCTATTCATTCTAATTGTAATGTTGGGAATCGCTTTGGCCTACATGGATCCGAATGAAACGGCATTAGCCTTTCCAAACTTGGGATTTCATGATTTATCATCCATACAAACGGCTTTAGCTGCCCATGAAATTGCACCCAACCAAATCGTACATAGTTTTGATTTGCAGATTTTAAGTGATCCCAAAAACTGCCAACCCAATAACATTTTCAGTCCACAATCAGGGTTCTTATTAGGCGGGTTATCGGGACGTGCCTGGGGATTTTGGTTATTGTTCATCGGCTTTGCGATCAAATTGCCTTTGGTTCCTTTGCACACGTGGTTACCGGATGCACACGTGGAAGCCCCTACGCCTATTTCAGTTTTATTGGCTGGTGTCTTATTGAAAATTGGGGCTTATGGTTGGTTGCGTATGGCCATTCCATTCTTTCCTACGGAGGCTGTAGACGCGGCGAGCATCATGGCGGGATTAGGCGTTTTGTCCATCATTTATGGGGCATACAATGCCTTAGCCATGACGGATTTAAAGAAATTAGTCGCTTATTCATCCGTATCACACATGGGATTTGTGTTGGTCGGAATCGCATCCTTCACCCCAGAAGGCTGGCAAGGTGCCATCTTCCAATTACTTTCGCATGGAATCTTATCATCCCTACTTTTCTTGATGGTGGGTGTGTTGTACAATCGGACAGGCAATCGTCAAATCGATAATTTCTCAGGCTTGGCAACAAAAATGCCTTGGTTCACCGTCGTATCCGGCATTGCGATTTTTGCTTCATTGGGGTTACCGGGATTCTCTGGATTTATTGGCGAATTCTTCAGTTTGATGGGAGCCTTCACGAGTACCCATTTGACACCAATTTATGCGATACTCGGTGGCTTGGGCATTTTATTAGGTGCAGGTTATTTATTATGGACTTTCCAAAAGATCTATTTGGGTAGCTATTTTGTTCGCGAAAGCACGTGGGAATTACCTGATTTAACGATCCTTGAGAAGTTCAGTCTTTTTGGCCTCGGCATCTTAAGTATCATTTTCGGAATTTTCCCAGGAATCATTTTTGAGCTAAGTGAAATTTTTGTAACTAACAGCTTGAATCTACTATTTCACTAATGAACTCGAACATCCTTCCCCAGTTGGCTAGTTTAGATTTGGCTGAAGCCAATAGCCTCACGCCAATCTTACAAGGGATGTCGGAGGAGCAACAAACCCAATTCATGTCAATCTACTTGAGCAAGCGCCGCGATCCGGTCTTGATTCTCATCTGTACTTTGGCAGGATTTGTTTGCTTTGCAGGTTTACAGCGTTTTATCACGGATCGCATCGGCCTAGGCTTACTGTATTTTTTTACGGGGGGATTCTTATTGGTCGGCACCATCATCGACCTATTTCGCTATAAATCCATTGCACGTACATACAATGAAAAGATTGCTTACCAAACGGCGAGCATCCTTTCTAATTTCAATTAAACCTATCAAACAAAGACTATGAAAAACAATTTGAGTCGGAGAGAAATTCTAAAAAGCTCGGCAGGATTAGCCGGTTTAGGATTATTCGGTTCGTCCATGGAGGATCGCTTCAAGAAAGCGGATATCGCCGTGGGGGCAGACCTTAAAGGCAAAGTACAGCATTCAGCCTGTCGCTGGTGTTACGACAAAATTCCGTTTGAGGAATTGATTGTGAACGCCAAACGCATTGGCTTGTCATCCATCGAATTAACGGGTCCTGAAGAATGGGACATCTTAAAAAAATACGACATGACCGCGGCAATCGGTTGGGGTAAATACCCAGCGGGCATGAACATTCCGAACTTCTTTAATAAGGTCAAAAACCATGACGCTTTGGTAGGCTTTTACGAAGACATCATTCCGAAGGCGGCGAAAGCAGGCGTAAAAAACATCATCACCTTTTCGGGAAACCGCGATGGCATGAGTGATGAAGATGGTTTGATCAATTGCAAAAAGGGTCTACAACGTATCATGAAGACTGCGGAGCGGTACGATGTAACGATTTCGATGGAACTTTTGAACTCCAAAGTAAACCACAAAGATTACCAAGCCGATACCACCGAATGGGGCGCGGCACTTTGTGAGATGGTGGGTTCCGATAAATTCAAATTACTTTACGATATCTACCACATGCAAATCATGGAGGGAGACGTAATTGCAACGATTAAGAAATACTATCCATATATCTCGCACTACCACACAGGCGGCGTTCCAGGACGTAATGAGATCGATGATACGCAAGAGTTGAATTACCGCGCGATTATCAAAGCGATTTATGATACAGGGTATAAAGGATACATTGGCCAGGAATTCATTCCGGCTCGCGAAGATAAGATGGCTTCCCTTGCGCAGGCCGTTGGCATCTGCGATATCTAAAAATATCAATTGATTGATTTCCCTGCCAGCCTCCGTCCAACGGGGGCTGGCTTTTTTTATGCCAAGTAGTTGATAATCGGTGGTGGATTCATTTTGGGAATGAGGTTAGTTGGACATTTGGTTTAGTTTCGCTTTGAAGTCCTCAGACTAAAGTCTGAGGTTATAAATAACTTATAACCCTAGGCTTTAGCCTAGGGTTACAAAGGCGAAAAAACTAATAACCCTAGGCTTTAGCCTAGGGATACAAAGGCGAAAAAACTAATAACCCTAGGCTTTAGCCTAGGGATACAAAGGCGAAAAAAACTAATAACCCTAGGCTTTAGCCTAGGGATGCCAAAGGCGAAGAAAACCTAGATAACCCTAGGCCTTGGCCTAGGGAGCGCCGAAGGCGAACAAACCTGATAACCCTAGACTTCGGACTCCGGACTTCGGACTCTTTTAAGTCTGGGGCTATAAAACCTAACCCTAATAAAATGAAACTTCTCCTTCTCCTCCTCCTCCCCTTCCTCGCATTCTCCCAATGCCCCACCATAACCCAACAACCCCAGTCGCAGGCCGACTGCGATGGTAACTCGATTCGGATGATCGTGGGGAGTAATGGGACAACTTTCCAATGGGAGAAGAAAAGACCTCAGGATGCGAATTTCTCAGCAATTACAGGGGCAACACAAGCGAATTACCAAATCATGCCCACGGGAAATACAGCTAATCCAACAGGGACGCAATACAGGGTGAAAGTGGGTATCGGGAGCTGCTTCGTTTATTCAAATCCCGCAAGCATACAACTACGCAAAATCAATTCCATCCTGAACCCCGCAATTTGCGAACGAGGAAATGGAATTTTAGAATCCATACAAACCGAAGGTTCAACGCAATTTCAATGGATGCGCTCAGTCAATGGAGGAGCATTCAGCGATTTGGTAGATGATAACCAATTTCAAGGGAGCCAACAAAATCAATTACGCTTCACGCAGGCCAGCGCGAATCTGGATGGACAGAAATTCAAAATTCGCATTGACTTTACCGTCAGCCCGAATAACGATAATGAAGGTTCAACAAGTAATCAGAATCAAACCGCCACATGCCCAAGGACTTCACCCGAAATCACCTTACAAATCAAACTTAGCCCCATACCCCGCCACGCAGCAAACACCTATTCAGGGTGTATCAATCAGGCCTTTTCCGTCAATGCCTCCGGCTGTTCACCCTATACAACACAATGGTATGATGCCCAGCGAAATCCCATCGGATCAGGCGCGCGCTTACTCGTAACACATACCGACGAAAATCCGCGAACCTACTTCGCCGCTTGCAACAACGCCGGATGCGAAAGTCCTCTATCTGCTGGAACGCAAGCACAAGCATTTCCAAAGCCAGCACCACCCGAAAATGCAGGAACTGTCTCAGAAATTTGCCCAGGCCTTATGATTACGTTTAAAGCAAGTGGAGGGGTTAATAATATTTGGTATCAGAATGCCACAAGTACTAGCCCAATGAGTACTGCAACGACCTATTCCTCCGCCGCAAATCCTGAAAATAGCACCTTAACTCGCTATGTATCTCAAAAAATCAATGGATGTGAAAGTGATCGTACTGCCATAGCTGTCCGAATTCGTTCGGCCGCAGCATGTAACCCCGTAGATACTACAAACACCAACCCGCCCCCAATTGTTAATCCACCTCCCGTTGACACAACATCAAAGCCATTACCACGCGTCCAATTAAGTTATCAACTCCGCCAAAACTGCGGAGCGTCGACATATAATTTGCATGTAAGCGGCTGCCCCATGAATACGCAAATCACCATAAACCGACAAACAACCTTAGTAAGCAATGATTTCGAATCCTACATTCCCGAAAACACGGAACTCCATATCACCTGTCCTGAAAGCATCAGCGAACCTTTACATATTTTTCTTCCCGGACTGAATCCACCTGAAATAAACATACAGACCAACTACCAGAATTTCGTTTGTGAGGGCGAAAAAACTAGCCTAGGTATTCAATTACCGAACGGCGCCAACATGATTGGATGGGAATATAATGGCCATCTTTTTACACAGCAAAACTATCTAAACGAAGTACTCGCACCGGGCAATTACCAAGCCATCATTCAGCGAAATAACTGTACCTATCGAAGCGAATCCATTTATATCGAAGTACATCCCAAACCTGCACAGCCAGCACTCGTCAGTACTGTCAAACATATTTGCGTCGGAGATTCCACCCAAGTCCGTACGGTTGATTCACATCCCTTCTATTTATGGAATGGACAAAATGTTGAATCAACATTCATTGTGTTCGGCAAACAAGCCGGCAATATTGAAGTTCATGCCCAAGTGTCAGATGATGGAACTTGTTGGTCAAATCCCAGCAAAACATTAAGTATCCAAGTGAACCCAACACCCGAGATACCTAAGATCCTTTTACAAAAAAACGGAGGATTTTGTCGGGGTGACTCGACAAAATTGACCCTAAATAAAACCGGCATCAATTACCGTTGGTCCTCAGGAGAAACGAAACCGAATATCTATTCCCATAATCCTAGCACCTACGAAGTAGCTTGGCAGGATTCGATGGGTTGTTGGTCTGCACCCAGCACCTCCATAACAACCTTCCATTTCCCCGACGAAAAGCAGCCGAGCATTCATGCAAGCAATCAGCAATTTTGTTTAGGTGAATACATTATTGTGCATGCATCACCGGCATTCGAGTACCACTGGAGTACCGGCGCAAAAAGCGATTCCATCAAAGTCGCAACGAGTGATGTCATCTACCTAAAAACACAGAACGAATATGGCTGTTGGTCCCCACCTAGCCTTCCCATTCGAGTCATAGCCCAAGAAAACCCTTGGATGCCCAAACTCATTCGTTCAGGGATTTACTTTATTATAGCATCCAACCAAGAACCCATTTCTAGGTATGAATGGATATTAAATAAGAATCGACTTTGGGATACAACGGCTCAAATCAAAATGAGACAATCTGGATTATTTCAAGTAAGAGCCATTCGAAAATATGAAACCGCGGATGCCACACCCATTCAATGTTATTCACCCTTTCAAGTAGCAAGTTTCGGTATTCCTACCGATGATCCAGGAATACACGTATATCCGAATCCAAACAAAGGAGAAAAAATGCAAATCGAAATACAGGAATCCCTTCAAAACATTGAGGTCGAATTATATAATCTACAAGGTACAAGTATCAAACATTGGCAACTGAGTGACTCCATGCAAATTCAGCGCATTGAACTCGCAGATGTCATATCAGGCACGTACATGTTGAAGATGTTTACGGAAAAATGGTCAAGTGTTAGACGAATATTCATTGTTTCAGATTGACAAAAATTACCGAAACATACCATTACATAAAATCGGATTGAAGCGCTGTCCGGTGCGTACACTTCTGGACGGCTTTTGGTCGCAGGCTCACATGTCATCTCAACCAACAAAAAAGGCCAGCTTTCGCTGGCCTTTGACTTATTCATAAATCCCTTTGGCGACTTTTTCGCTGATGGCTTTGGGTGCGACCCAGGCCAGAAATGCCCCTAATTTATTGACCATACCCGTAATCACTTCGATCTTCTTCGCAAACATCCCATCCACCGCTAATTTGGCTACCGCAGCAGGTGTCATCGTCACCTTTTCAGCAGCCTTGCGTGCCTTATCTTGTAAGTTTGCACGATCATTGAAGTTGGTCGTTGTAGCCCCCGGACTCACCACCGTAACCGAAATTCCTTTCTCTTTCCACTCATGGAATAAACCACGAGAGAAGTTCAAGACAAACACTTTCGTTGCAGCATATAAACTCATATTGGGAATCGCTTGGTAAGCTGTCGAACTCGCAATATTCAATACATAGGCTTGACCTTTCCCAACCAAATAAGGGTAAAACTTTTGGCACATCTCAACCAATGCTTGCATATTAACCTGCATCATTTTTTGATTCTCTTCGAACGTATATTTTTCGAATTGACCTACCAAGCCATAACCTGCGTTATTGACTAAGATGCGTAAATCAACTTGCTTTTCTTCGACCCAAGTAACGATACGATCGACAGAACCCACTTCCGATAAATCGGCGACTAGGTAATCCACCTTCAAGCCATACTTCTTTTCAAATTCCTCCTTGACCATTTGAAGTTCATAGGAATTTCGTGCGATGAGCAATAAATCATATCCTTTGATCGCTAGCTCATTTGCAATCTCTTTCCCAATGCCTTTACTTGCTCCTGTAATTAATGCGTAAGCCATAATTCATGTTCGTTAAAAAAAAGAAGCCCATTGCTGGGCTTCTTAAAATCTTATTTTTTAGGTGCAACTGGAGCACCCGCTGGGGCCGGATTAAAGTAAGCTTTGATGTCGGCATCGTCAGGCTTAATCTCTTGCGCTTTCGTGAACAACTCTTTCACTTTGGCTTCATCCTTTGTTACCGATAAATGATAACCACCTAAGAACTTATACGCCTCAAATAATTGGTTTTTATCTTCTTTGTATTGTCCTTTTTCAGAACGTTGTGTTTCCACCGCAGCTAAGAATTTCTCATAATAAGGAGCACCTAACCATTTTGTACCTGTGTAATCAATTAGGTTATTGGCACGTGCACGGTTGATATAGAATGGAGGCCATTTGTCATTGATTTCAATCGCCTTCGCAAACATTGTATCAGCACGCATCGCCATCGCTGGACGAGCAATCGTATCCGCCTTATTGATAAATGCAGATGTCAAGTAGTAATCCATGGCAACTTTGAAATAATCACCAGAACCAACAGTCTGTGACTTTTTCACTTTCCATTGAATTGCATTCATTCCTGCTGCTGCTGCGTCCGCATAACGCTTTTGCTTGTAACGCACATCATGAATGATTGAATAAACGTTATTGTTCGTATCCAATGGTGCAGCACGCTCAAGGTAAACTAATGCCAATGAATCTTTTCCTAATCCTTGGTATCCTTTTCCAAAATACAAATCATCCATGAAATAAGGCTTAACACCTTTCTTCACCATACCGTCTAGGTTGTCGATACCTTGTTGGAAATTACCCATCTCCACATTCGAATATCCACGCATACGGTAGATGTCATTATCTTGAACTCCTTTCTTATCAGCTTCATCCGTAAATTTCATTGCTCCTTCGTAATCTTTCGACAAGAACAATAATTTTGCGGTTTCTAAAGTAACCTGAGGAGTAGCTTCAGCTTTTTCCAAATAACGACGGAAATAACGAGAAGCATTTTTGTATTGGCTACCTACGATCAAATACTCACCATACTTACGCAATGCTGGTGCATAGTTAGAATCCAAATCAATCGCCTCTTTGTAGCGAGCTTGAGTTTCCTTGTAGTTTTTACCACGTAAGTAAACCGTACCGATTTTCACTTTTGCCTTGATGTTACGTGGCTCTTGTGCGATTGCATTTTCGTAAGCAGTTACCGCATTTCCACCATCATTCTTGATCAAATAAGCATCTCCTTTTACAATGTAATGATCGGCTGTAGGTAATTTCTTATCCTTCATCATACGATCCTGAATCAAATCGATCAAACGAATTGCCTCAGCAGGATCATTGTTATTCGCATTGAATGAATCTTCTTTACCCAAAATATAATACATCGAATATGCTTCAGCAATTCGGTACATCACATCAACGTTTTTATTCTTAGTCTCCGCCAAAATACGATCAAACTCAGGCTTTGCCTCATTAACCTTATTTTGACCTACCAAAATCGAAGCCAAACCTACTTGATTCAAATAGTTCTTAGGATCAGCCGCTTTACCTGCTTCAAATGCCTTACGAGCATTATCCCAATCGCGTTGATTCAAGAAATAATATCCTAAATAAAAATAATTTTCACCTGTAGGTTGAGCAGCAACTAAACCCTCAAAAACCTGTTTCGCACGGCTCGGTTGATGGCGATCCATCATATGCAAACCATCTTGAACTGTCTGCCCGAAAGCCAAATTGGTCAACAACAAACCAACTCCCAAAAGCCATGATTTCATTTTCATCATTGTTAATTAAAATTTTGTTTAAATAGTATTTTTCTTAGGCGTAAACATTGAAATAATTCAACTAATTACTTTAAAAGTTTAATAATTTTAGAATCACAAATATACTAATAATTCTCCTAAAAATTCAAAATTCAAGGCCATAAATTAGCCATTATTGACTGATTTGATACTGTCGAATCGTGATAGGTCGGGTCAAAGGAATTAAGCCTGATTTCAAAACAATCAGCTGCCCCATGTCACCACAGACATAATTGACAAATCCAGTCCCTAAACCTAAATAAGATTCCTTTAATATAATCTTCACTTCACGACGTAAAGGATATTTCTTTAATGCCAAATTATAGCCAAAGGGTTGATAAAATTCAGCCTTGGGTAACGAAGATTCCTTCGCGACCGACATCACATTGACCGAACGAATAAACCCAAGGGAAGTAGGATTATCCCCATCACTAATCCAATTCGACCCAATAATTCCCATTGCATTCGGATGTGATTTAACATATTCGATTACCTCTTTGTTGGAACCCGCAGCAGATACCGACAATCCTTTATTCCCTAATCCAAACAGGTCAACAAGAAACTTAATGTTACTCGAATTCGCCTTATCTACCACTAATTCAACATCCCCTCCGCGCGAAGAACCGATGGATTTCCATGATTTTTGTTGGCCTGAAAGCAATGCCTTCAATTGATCTAAACCAATTAAGGTGTCTTTGTTTGAAGGATGAACCAATAAGGCAATACCATCTGCTGCAAACTTAAAACTACGGTAGGTAATTTTCTCGCGTGTAAACACAGCCTTCTCAGCATCAGTCAATTCCCGCGTCACAACAACACCTCGAACCTTGTCATTGAGTAAATCGGCAATCGCTTCATTCTCAGGCTTGAATTGCAAATTGATATTCGCAAAATGGTAGTTGTCGCGAAAAGCCACTTTTTCTGCCTCCACTACCCGTTGGAAAGACTCATCTACCCCAAGACTTATCGTCCCAGTTGTAGGACCATCTTTCACTTCATTTTTTTTCGTACCGCAGCCCATCATGACAATTGCAGTCAATAAGCCGGCCATTAATTTAGTCTTCATATTCAGCATAATTAGATGATTCATCAGCTTCTCGAAAATACAAATAAGCGCGCCAAATCCGAAACAATCCATACAACATAAATAGGATTCCTAAGAAAAGGGTAATCTGCACGCCCCCCCATTCACCTAAATCAAATGAAGACCAAAAGGCAACATAAGCACCCAATAAAGTATATGCTAAGGCGACAAAAACACGAAAAGAAATATTAACCCAAATGGCCATGGAACGTTTCATAATGGAATTTAAACAATCAGACCTGCCAAATAACATTTAGCAGGTCTGACATGAATCTTCAAATAAAAATTACTCAGATAACACGAACGTGATCGGCTGTGTAAAGCGAGAACGCACTGGGCGACCCGATTGCTTACCAGGAGTCCATCTTGGTACCGATTTAATTACACGTACGGCTTCTTCGTCGCAACCGAAACCTACAGATTTCAAAACTTGGACGTCTTGGATAGTACCGTCTGTGTTCACAACGAACTGAACGTATACTTTACCTCCCACGTTTGCACGTTGTGCAGCAGATGGGTAACGTAAGTTTTTCTGCAAGAAGGATCCGAATGCACGGGGTCCTCCAGGGAATTCTGCTTGCTGCTCAACCGCTGTAAAGATTTCATCTTCAGCTGGTTTAGGCGGCTCAACTGGCTCAGTTCCTTTAGCATCTGGATCCACTGGTGGTTCATACGTTTCCGATTCACCTTTAACAGATTCAGCTGCCGTGTTACCACGAACTTCTTCAGGTGGCGGCTCAGGCTTCGTCACTTCCTCATCATGCTTGATTTCAGGAGGTAAGAATTTCGTCGTTGTCACCTTAGGAATTTCTTTGGGTGGTGGCGGCGGTGGCGGTGGAGGCAACTCAACCTTCTTGGTTGGAGCTGGCTTATCCAGTTTCATTACTTCAGCAGTCACCTCAGTCTTTTCTTCTGATTCTGCAGTCAACTGTTTCCAGAAAGCTGCGATTAAAAGAGCACCGACAAAGAGTGCAGAGCCTAGTAATACCGACCGCTTCATTACTTTGGGATACGTCTTACGAAGAACAAAAGCACCGAATTCACGGTTTTTGTCTTTGAAGATAATATCGTCCAAAGTAGCATTTTGGCTTATTACTTGTGACATAATATTCGTTTAATTTAAAATTAATTTAATAGGTCTATTTACCTGATCGTTTAATCAAAGCTTCCGTATCCGGATCAATCTCCAACAAAGCATAACGCTTGTTGTTGGTAATCGCACACTCATCAAGCATATCAATCATATTACGATATTTTGCTTTTTTCGTAGGCTTAATTACGATGGTAAAATTAGAACCAACCTTCGCCTTAAGATCCGCAATCACTTTGCGAATGCCTGTCTCAGAATAGTTGGTCACCTGCATTACTGTACCTGCTTCAGTAGGAATACCTTGGTAGTAATACACCTTGTCAACATCTGGACACACGGTAAGTGTTTCCGATAATTTAACAGGTGAAGTTTCCTTCGTATCCGTTTTATCAGGCATGTTTAATTGCATGGTAACGGGTTTTGCTAACGTAGTCGTTAACATAAAGAAAGTAATCAACAAGAAGCCTAAGTCCACCATAGGTGTCATGTCGATTTTGGTCGACATCTTTTTACTACGCTTCTTCCCGCCTTTCTTCCCGCCGCCGGAGCTATCTATTTCTGCCATTTCTGTTTGTAATTAAAAATGAAAACTTATTTCGGTTTATTTTCCGGACCAGTTACCAATTGAAAGATATTGATGTTCTGAGCTTGCAAAGTACCGATGATATCAGCAAACACTTTGTAATTAGACTCCTTATCTCCTTTAATAGCAACCTTTAACTCTGGATTAGACAATTTCGCATAACCCACCCAATACGATAACTCGTTATTAGCTGAATCAATTGGAATTCCCTTGCTTAGCTTTTTAGCTTCTGAAGGTTTCATATTCAACACCTGACGCATAGCTCCAAGAGGATAGCCTACAATTTCCGAAGCCATAAAGTTCTTCTTCATTTCAGCCGTTACAGCGATACCATAGCGATTAGCCATACGCTCTAACATAAACTCTCTTGCCATTTGATCATCAGTTGCCAAATAAACGCCTCCTTCTGGTGAAACACTAACCATCAGCATACCATCTTTCGTATTCAAAGGTTTCTCTGAGATAGATGATGGTGGCGTGATTGTAACTGCCTCTTCTGGACGGAACTTCGCGGTTAACATGAAGAACGTCAAAAGAAGGAAAGCCACATCACACATCGCTGTCATGTCGAGTGAGACACTATGTCGTTTAGCTTTAACTTTTGGCATAACAATTATTTTTTTGAACAGTGAATAAAATTGAATGAAAGGGCAAAGCCCCTAAATCAGTTCAAATATTAATTGTGATGTGTAGCGTAGTTTTGGTTAACACTTAAGCCGATTTCATCAATGCTGTAAGTTAACTCATCAATTTTCGCTGTAAATACGTTGTATGCAATGATACAGATCGCTGAAGTACCGATACCTAACGCAGTGTTAATAAGGGCCTCAGAGATACCATTCGCTAACGCTGATGAATCTGTAGATCCACCTGAGTTACCTAATGAAGCAAAGGCCTTGATCATACCAACTACCGTTCCTAATAGACCGATCAAAGTAGATACTGATGCCAATGTTGCAATGATAGTCAAGTTTTTCTCTAACATTGGTAATTCCAATGAAGTAGCTTCTTCAACTTCTTTGCTCAATGCAGCTAATTTTTGCTCTTTGTCTAAAGAAGACTCAGAAATTAACGCTTTGTATTTTTTGATAGCAGATAAAGTAACGTTACCTACTGAACCTTTTTGCTTATCACAAGCTTTCAAAGCTCCTTCAACATCGTCTTTGTCTAAAGCCGCTTGTACTGAACGTACGAATGCGTTAACATCACCAGTACCTTTTGCTTTACCGATTGTGAATAAACGCTCAATAGAAAATGTTAATGCAGTTAAGAAACAAGTCATCAAAACTGGCACAATTACTCCACCTTTGTAAACGACACCAAAGTAATCGCCTGGTAGTGGGTGTCCTTCTGTAGTACCTCCTTCAAAGTGAGAAGGATCTCCCATTACAAAGTTGTAAATAGCTAATGCAATGGCAAAAAGAACAATTAGAATTAAACCGGCAGAAATTCCACCTGATTTTTTTTCAGTTGCAGCTGGCTTAGCAGCTGGCTTTGGTTGTTGTGTACTCATTAGTTTGGTAATTTGGGGTTAAAGAATTATTTTTTTGTTAATAAAACTTGTTGAAAAATGCGGGAGTAGTTTTCATAGGTTTTGCCTCCACAACTTTTTTCGGTAAAGGCAAAAGTAATAGAATTCTCAATTAATTTGCACACCTGCATTTATCCTCCCTTGCCAAAATTCCCCCCTATCCCACATCGCTATTGTATTATCTTGATATTTTAACCAAAAATCCCCCCATTATTAGGTACTTTTTTGAGAATTATTTTTTTAAAAAATTTTCAAAAAAAATTAATTTAAACCTATTTACACGCCATAAAGTACCAAAATACTGTACATTTGTCTTCCCAAATTTGTTTCCATGGACTCGCCATTTAGCCCCAAAGGACCCCGTGCTGCAACGCGTAAAAACGATAGCCAACCGCTAAAAGACGCGATTGACGCACTCCTACGTGTCTATAAACTCCAGAACCAGTTCGACGAAACCTCGATCGAAGCGAATTGGGCCGAAATTATGGGCAAACCCATCGCCGCCAGAACCACCAAAGTCTACGCGAAAAACCAGAAATTATACCTGCAAATCGACTCAGCCCCGCTGAAAAAGGAACTGGTCATGGCGAAACAAAAAATGATTGAATTAATTAATAAACATGCCGGCAAAACCGTCATCAAAGAAGTAATCTTCCTTTAATCCTCCTGCAAAGGCTTGCGCAAATCCCACAACAAGCTCAGCCACACAACAAATAGAGGCAATATCATCAACGCATAGCGATTCACATAGGCCTCACGCAAAAACCTCGGGAACAAATCTGTCGGAGAAAAACTCGAAATCAACAGAGTGATTACAAACAATATCCAGCGCCCACGCGATTTTTCGCCCAAAACAAACCAAAGTCCTACACCCGGAAAGGCCATAATTAAAGTTGGAGATTCTGTGCCTGTACTGGCCAACATTAAATAAATCAACACCAGAGCCATCAATCGCAACTGAAAATCCACATGAAACCATTTCTTCGGCTGAAAATATACCCAAGCCGATAGCAACATAGAAGGAATCAAAAACCACATATTCGACAAAGTCCCATCCCCCGTGATCCGTCGGAACACGCCCATCACACATACATCCGTCCTTAAATTTCGTATATCTACATTCAAGGTGTTTTTATGCGACAAAACCTCCATCCATTCCTGGTAACATTGCCAGGTATAATCCCAACCGCCAAATAGAAACGGAAAAAGAAATACCACCACAAACCAAAACAGCAAATAGGCCGCATAGCGAAAACGCTCTTTGGTGAAAAAGAAAAATGCTAAACCTACAATGCCATAAAACTTAATGAATACTCCCAAGGCAATCAATAAAGCCGACCAACCTAATTTGCCTCTTTGCATGAGGATATAACTCCACAAAATCATCGCCACACACAAGGCGTGAAACTGGGTATTCAACAGCGCCGTGATCGTAGAATTCAGAATAATCCATAATATCCAAGCACGCTGCTTTTGGACTAAAGGCAAATTCCAAACCGCCCAAAACAACATCCCCGCATTCAAAGCATTCCACACCACCACACTCCAGCCTAAAGGCAAATAAGCAAAGGGTGCCATCAAAATAGCAAAGGCTGGACCATATAGATACAAGTCAAAATACTCCCGAGGATACAAGGGATACAAATGCATGCCTTGAACAAAATGCCCAAAACTCGCCCGGAAAATCTGAAAATTATTGATGTGTGAGTTTACCTCTGAAAGCGAATACTGCTTCCAACCTGTAAAGATTCCCGCCCCTATCCAAATGAAGAGTAAGACATAGAATCGCGCATACCACGGATTACGATTTGCTGATTTGACCGACATAAGTATCCATTGTTATAAAATCGCCTAAGTCCTCCGACTTCAACCAGCGTAAATATCGCTCCATTTTCTCCAACAATCTACCCTCATGACCGCGCTTTACGTGCCCTGGCAAAGGATAAGCATCCAAATTCGTAAATTCCCAAGGATGGAAATACAAATTCAAAAAACCATTTTGCAAGGAAGCGCGCGTGAGGTACTTATATAGTAAGAGTGGAAAGTTCTTAAAGGCCAACCAAAACAAAGGTATCCGAAACCGCGGCGTGACCGATGCGGGAACCTGCCAAAGCCCCTTTTCAAAAAAAGCTTTCATAGGCTTATCGCGGTGATCATAACGACCTGGAATCCAAGTCGGATTTAAGGAAGAATGGTAGGTATAGCCCGACTTCACAATTTCTTCCTCAGGAACATATTGCATGCGCGCCATCCGAAAGCCGTATATAGGCTTTCCGCTGAGCTTTTCCAATAAATCTTTGGACGACTTCAAATCCGTCTTCGGGTCAAAATGCCCATGGTAATACCCATGTGAGGCTAAAGCATGTCGGGGATGTAATGCCTTAATCCAATCCGCATTCGCCTCCGCATAAACGCCCGTACAAAATATTGTCACCGGAATTTCATATCTATCCATCAAATCCATGAAAGATTCTACCCCTTTGCGCGAAACCGATAATTGTTCCTCCAAAGGCAAATCATAGCCATACTCTGTGGGGATATCGCACTCCTCTACATCCAAGGTAATCATGATTTGCGGGCGCATAGATTTAGATTAATCGGCGAATTAAGATCGATGTAAAATTGAACAACTCGGTCAAAATCGTCTTGAATTTCATGCTCGAAAATTGAATCCCGTCTCGCAGCTGGACATAAATCCATTCAAAACGAATGTCTTTAGAGCGACTGACCAAAACCAAAAATTCCATATCGAACAGAAAAGCAGAGATTTGAGTCTTTAAAAACAATTCCTTTCCACGCTGATTGAAGCCTTTTAAACCGGATTGGGTATCCTTGACTTTCAAGCGAGGGAAAAACAGGTAATTCATCAACTTCAAACTCAAGGAAAAAATCTTCCTACGAAGCGGCAATGAGTCATAATATTGCTCATCACGTACGCCCACCACAACATCCACATTTCCCGTAGCTAAGCGGCGATACATTTCAAGTGCGTTTTCCATTTTATATGGGTAATCTGCATCGGTATAAATGATCAAATCGCCTGTTGTTTGCTTAACGGCCTCACGCAATGCAGCACCCTTACCTACATTTTTAGGTAAATCGATGAAGTGAAACGAAGCGATACCTGCCTCAAGCAAGAACAAATCAGAAGCTTGAATTCCCTGCGAACTCCCATCATTGACGAGATATACAGATACCTGCAAATCTGCAGGCAATTGATCACGAAATTGCTGAAAATAGTATAGCAAATCCTCCGCCCAGCCCGTATGTGGGTTGTAACAAGGATGTACCAAATCTAAAGATCTTGAGGAAGCCAAGCCGTTTTTTTTACAATAATACGAAATTTCAGGCTTTCCTTTGACGAAAAAAAAGGACATATTTGTAGCTCAACCCAATAAACCCTACATGCAGATTCCCGCGCTATTAAAAAAAGGTGACCGCGTAGCCATCGTTTCCCCAGCTTCCCCGCCCAGTTCCGACCAATGGAAAAAGGGTATTGAAGTATTGGAATCCTGGGGCTTGGAGGTCGTATTTGCGGAGAATTTTCTTGCCAAACACTTTGGCTTGGCAGGCACCGACGAGCAGCGTCGGGCCGATATGCAACAGGCATTAGATGACCCAAGCATTAAAGCTATTTTCCCTTTACGCGGGGGCTATGGCAGCAGTCGTTTTTTAGACGCCTTAGACTTTTCTCATTTTGTAGAATCGCCCAAATGGATGGTCGGCTTTTCAGACATCACGGCTTTATTATGCCACATTGACAACTTGCAAATTGCGGGCATTCACGGCCCAATGCCAAATAATTTCTGCCAAAAAGGGGGCGATGAGGCCTTAGAATCCTTACACAAACTCCTTTTTGCAGGAGAAACGCATATTCAAATTCCATCCCATGAAGCCAATCGTGCGGGTGAAACAACATCCACACTTGTAGGTGGAAATTTATCGTTGCTGGCCCACCTCATCGGCTCGGAAAGCTTCCCAAATCCCGAAGGTAAAATTTTATTTATTGAGGAAGTCGGAGAGCGCTTGTACCACGTAGACCGAATGATGGTCCAACTGAAACGTGCTGGTTACCTTGCTAAACTGAAAGGTTTAATCATCGGAGGATTTACTGATTGCGAAGAGGCCAAATTAGAAATAGGAAAAACCGTCGAAGAACTTGTCCTCGAACATTGCGCAGGGACCGATTATCCCATCGCATTTGATTTCCCTGCAGGTCATATCCCCAACAATTTCGCCTTGCCATTTGGCGCAAAAATCAAGTTCTTGGTAAATAATGAAAATGTCCAAGTTCTTGGACAGATTTAAGTCTTTTCAGAATTGAAATCTTCTAGTTTTGGTCAAAAAAAACCATGCTAGCAAAAACCTTTGGCTGTTCCGTTTTTGGGATAAACGCGTCGCTCATTACCATTGAAACCCATGTAGGACAAGGAAGTAAATGTCATTTGGTAGGACTTCCTGACTCCACGATCAAAGAGGCCATTCTTCGGGTAGAATCATCCATGAAACAAATGGGCTGTTTTTTCCCGCGACGAAAAGTTGTCATCAATCTCGCTCCTGCCAATGTACGCAAAGAAGGATCCGCCTACGATCTGGCCATTGCCTTGTCGGTCATTCAAGCTTCAGAGCAAATCTTCCTTCCCGATTTAGACAAATATGTAATCATGGGCGAATTAGCACTTGATGGCATCCTTCGGCCCATCAAAGGGGCATTGCCTATTGCCATGGAAGCCCGTAAAAATGGCATTCGTAAAATTATTCTGCCATTGGAAAATGCGCATGAAGCCGCTTATGTGGAAGACATGGAGGTTTTTGGGATGGAAACCCTGCAAGAAACCGTCCAATTTTTGCGCGGAAAATCCTTTCACAAACCTATACAAGTTAAACAGCACAAGCGTGAATCAAGTGTTCACAAGCTCGACTTTTCACAAGTTCAGGGGCAAGATATGGCCAAAAGGGCGCTCGAAATCGCTGCCGCGGGAGGACACAACCTGATTCTGATTGGCCCACCAGGTGCCGGAAAAACCATGCTTGCGAAGCGTATACCTAGTATCCTCCCCCCGCTAAGTCTTCAAGAAGCCATGGAAACAACGATCATTCATTCCATTGCCGGAAAATTGGGGGCCCAACAATCCTTACTAGCCGAGCGACCCTTTCGGTCTCCCCATCATACCATCTCATCGACAGCATTAATTGGCGGCGGTTCAAATCCACAGCCCGGCGAAATTACCCTAGCGCATCACGGCGTATTATTCCTCGATGAGCTTCCTGAATTTTCCAAACATGCCCTTGAGGTCATGCGACAGCCCCTGGAAGACCGCATTGCAAACATTTCAAGGGCCCGTTATGCGGTCGAATTCCCTGCAAATTTTATGTTAATTGCCAGCATGAACCCATGTCCTTGCGGCTATTACAATCACCCATCGAAAGATTGTACTTGCGGGCCTGAAATAGTCCAGCGCTACTTAAATAAAATTTCAGGACCCTTATTAGACCGGATTGACCTGCATATTGAAATTCTTCCCATCCAATTTGAAGAAATGCGCAAACAGAACACGAATGAAACAAGCCAACACATCTATGAACGAGTAATTCGTGCGCGAAAAATTCAAGAAAATCGCTTTGAGAAATTCCCGATGGTACGAACAAATGCCATGATGGATGGAGGCATGATTCGAGAAATGTGCCCATTGGATGAGCATTCAGAAATACGTTTAAAATCCGCCATGAACCGATTATCCCTCTCCGCGCGCGCTTATGATCGCATTATTAAAGTTGCCCGGACCATTGCTGATTTAGCTGAAAGTGACAAAATAGCATTGGAACATTTAAGTGAAGCCATCGCGTATCGAAGTTTAGATAGGGAAAATTGGGGAGGATAATGTATTTTTGAAAAAAAGAACCTGTATGAGAATTTTATTCGCCTTTGTACTAAGCACTTTCCTTCATTTTGGGGCTGATGCCCAAAACCCTTCCTTCAAACCCATGGAAAGTTTTGATGCCATTTTTGCCCGTGCGAAAAAAGAAAACAAACCTATATTCTTCGAGGCCTACCTACCCAATTGCTCACACTGCATGGCTTATGATGTGACCTTGAAAAACCCGAAAATCAAACAGTTTCTTGACAAGCATGTCTTGGCTTACCAACTAGACATTAGCAAGCGTGAAAATGGAATGTTCTTGCGTAAACAAAAAGTGTATATTCCCTCCACGCCGAGTTTCATTGTGCTGGGTCCAGATGGAAAACCATGGGATATTCAAAACATGGGCGATGAATTAAATTCAGTCAGTGGAATTCTTGCCACATTACAAAAAGCGATAGATCCTCAAAAAAGAGATGAGGCAACTTTAAAAAAATACTTACAAGGCGCACGCGAATTTAATGAGATGATTGGCTTGGCCAATTTCACTCGGATGACCTTGGACACCGTTCAAAACATTGAAATCGTTCAACAGCTCGCAGAGGCTTTACCCAAAGACAAATACGAATCAGAATTGGGGTTTTTATTAATTCGGAAAGTGATGCTCGACAATAACAATCCCTTGTTTGATCATTTTATCAACAACTTGGCCACCTACCGAAAGTCCAATGACTCGGTTATAGTCAGACAAGCAGCCGAAAATACCCTCATGTCGACTTTATTTTCTAGTCGGGCACGGAAATTCAGCCCCGAACGCATCGCGGGAATTAAATATGGCTTACAAAAAATCGGTTTGACTGATGCGCAGATTGCGAATCGTTGCATTGTCTTAGAAGTTCTCATCGACCTAGATAAAGACCAATTGGATGTTGCTACGAATCGAATCAAATCCTATTATCAGGGCAAAGAAATTCCAGCCAAAGAAAAGGAATTTTGGTGCAAATGGTTAAGTCGAAAGTCGGACCCAAAAAATCCTTGTCCGCTTCCTTAATACTTCTTGTTTAATTCTGTAAAATCGAGTAATTTTCAGGATAAGATATGCCACACAAACCATCAACAATGAAAAAAACCTTACTATTCTGTTTAACTGCATTAACGCTTGTTGGATTTACAAACGCCATCCCTTTAGTAGGTGAAGAATCGTTAGAATCCGTCTTCAAGCGAATCAAAGAAGAAGTAGATGCTAACTCACAGGCATATTCAAGTTTGGGTACGGCATGCTCAACCATAGGTCACCGCTTAACCGGTAGCGAAAATGGCAAAAAAGCAGAAGAGTTCGCATTTCAGTTGTTCAAAAAATATGGATTTCGTGACACCAAATACCAGGGTTTTCAAGTAGAAGCTTGGGCTCGTGATACGGTAACTTTATCGGTGGCTCCTCCCAAATCGGATGACTTCCGTGAGATCCCTGTCGTTTCACTTGCATTAACACCCGTTGAATCCAAAATTCAAGGACAAATTGTGGATTGTGGAAACGGCTTAGATGCGGATTTTGCCGCGAAAAAAGAATTGGTCAAAGGTAAAATCGCCTTAGCGAATATCGGATTAATCGACGCCCCAGCTGGAAGCAAAAACCTACACCGTTCCGAAAAAACAGCTTTAGCCATCAAATACGGTGCAGCTGGCGTTATTTTCGTTAATACAGTAAAAGGCCAAGTTTTATTAACGGGTACGGCGTCAGTAACGGGAAATTTAATTTCGATTCCGGCGGTTTGTATCTCCTTGGAAAGCGGTACCGAAATAAGAAAATGGCTTGTTGATCAACCGGGCTTATTGAGTATGATTGAAATGCATAATGTAAGCCAACCGATCAAAGCGCGCAATGTAGTGGCAACCCTAAAAGGTGAAAGTAGACATTTACGTCATGAGAAAATTATCATTGGTGGCCACTTAGACTCTTGGGATTTAGCGACAGGGGCAATCGATAATGGAATCGGATCATTTTCGGTGATTGACATTGCCCGTACGTTCAAAGCCCTGGGATTAAAGAGCAAGCGTACAATCGAGTTTGTCGCATTCATGGGCGAAGAAGAAGGACTTTTAGGTTCAAAAGCCTATATCGAACGTGCGAAAAAAACGGGCGAGAT
>Ga0228699_1000404_pt1 | contig 33240 bp, 33 predicted proteins | sample McNCre217_Aug_MG_FD_178016 | JGI IMG/M metagenome (GOLD analysis project Ga0228699, IMG submission 178016) | Freshwater microbial communities from McNutts Creek, Athens, Georgia, United States - 2-17_Aug_MG | ecosystem: Environmental > Aquatic > Freshwater > Creek | place: USA: Georgia... | reverse complement strand
CCGCACGGACGAAGTCACGGTTTCCTGATACCGTGTGCGTGCGCAGAGGGTGATGTCTGTGGACTTCACCCTCTTCTTGTTTCAGACAACCACGAGGTGACCATGCAACGATCACACCTGCCTCTTTGGGCCGCGGCACTGGCCCTGTCCTGTGTGCCCGCAATGGCGCAAAAGACCGCCAGCCAGGGCATTGACGAATACCGCGCCATGCTGCAAGACGGCAACCCATCCGAATTGTTTGAAGCCAAAGGCGAAGACCTCTGGAAACAAAAGCGCGGCCCGAAAAGCGCTTCACTTGAAAAGTGCGATTTGGGCAAAGGGCCAGGGGTGGTCAAGGGGGCGTTTGTCGAATTGCCGCGTTTCTTCGCAGACACCGGTCGTGTGCAGGACCTGGAGTCGCGTCTGTTGACTTGCATGGAAACGCTGCAGGGCTTCAACGCCGCAGACATCGCCAAGACCGGTTTTGGCAAAGGCGAGCAAAACACGGTGACCGCGCTGGCCACCTGGATCGCTTCTGAATCGAAAGACATGCGCTTCAACCTGTCGCAAAGCCATCCGCAAGAGAAGACGTTTTACGAAGTGGGCAAGCGCCTGTTCTTCCAGCGCGGTGGTCCGCACGACTTTGCTTGCGCCTCCTGCCACGGCGAAGACGGCAAGCGCATCCGCCTGCAGGATTTGCCCAACCTGACCAAGAACCCGGGTGATGGCGTGGGCTTTGCCGCCTGGCCGGCCTATCGGGTCTCCAATGGTCAGATGTGGGGCATGCAGCAGCGTCTGAACGATTGTTATCGTCAGCAGCGCTTCCCCTACCCCGGCTTCGGCAGCGATGCCACGATCGCGCTGGGCGTGTACCTGGGTGTGAACAGCAAGGGCTCGGCATCGATTGCCCCGGCCATCAAGCGTTGAACGCGAGGAGATGCACATGAACAAGACAAGCGCATGGACTCTGACGGCGTTGGCCGCCGTGGTGGTGGCCGGTTGTGCCACCGGCCCCAGCGTGGCCGAACTCAATGACCTGGCCCGCCAGGTGGCCAAGGCTTCCTTCCGCGACGAAGGCATTGTCAAAGCCGACAAGGTGCTGAACACCGACGAAACCAGCCGCCTGTGCAGCGAGGCCGATGTGGCCGGCAAGCCGCTGGACGAAGCGACTGCCAAGCGCATCGAGGAAACCAACCTCAAGGCGATCAAGTGGCCCAGCGACGGCAAGTTTTTGGGCGACTGGAAGCAGGGAGAAGCGATTGCCCAAAGCGGTCGCGGCCTGACCTTCACCGACACGGCGGACACCGTGAACGGTGGCAACTGCTACAACTGCCACCAGATCGACCAGAAGGAAATCTCTTTCGGAACGATTGGCCCGAGCCTCTACAACTACGGCAAGATCCGTGGCGTCACCGACCCCAACAGTGAAGCCGCCAAACCCATCGTCGAGTACACCTGGGGCAAGATCTGGAACTCCAAGGCCTACAACGCCTGCTCCAACATGCCACGCGCTGGCCACATGGGCATCCTGAGCGAAGCACAGGTTCGCCATGTGGTTGCCCTGCTGCTCGACCCCAATTCGCCCGTCAACAAATGACGCGGCGCTGAACCCGGCCTGGCCGGGTTTTTTTGTCCTGTATATATCAGTCAAAGGCAATTCATGAACCTCTCCAAACGCGAATTCCTGCAAGTGATGAGCGCTGGCACCATGGCCGGCATGAGCCTGGGCCAGTACGCCGAAGCCAGTGCGGCCACAGCGGCCAACGGCCTCTACGACATTCCCAAATTCGGCAACGTGTCCTTCCTGCACATGACCGATTGCCATGCGCAGCTCAAACCGATCCACTTTCGCGAGCCCAGCATCAATCTGGGCATTGGCTCGATGAGAGGCAACTTGCCCCATCTGGTGGGAGAACACCTGCTCAAGGTGGCCAAGGTGCGCCCCGGCACGGCTGAGGCGCATGCGTTGACCTACCTCGATTACGAGAAAGCGGCGAAGCGTTACGGCAAGGTCGGTGGTTTTGCGCACCTGGCCACGCTGGTCAAGCGCATGCGGGCCAGCCGCCCGGGTGCGTTGCTGCTCGATGGCGGCGACACCTGGCAAGGTTCGGGCACCTGCTTGTGGACCAACGGCCAGGACATGGTTGACGCCTGCAAGCTGCTGGGCGTGGACGTGATGACGGGCCACTGGGAGTTCACGCTGGGCATGGAGCGTGTGAAAGAGATCGTCGAGAAGGACTTTGCGGGCAAAGTGGACTTTGTGGCGCAGAACATCAAGACCGCTGACTTTGGCGATCCGGTGTTCAAGCCCTATGTGATCCGCGAGATCAATGGCGTGCCTTGTGCCATCATCGGCCAGGCGTTCCCCTACACGCCGATCGCCAATCCGCGTTACATGGTGGCCGACTGGGAGTTTGGCATTCAGGACGAGAACATGCAGAAGATGGTCGACGAAGCCCGCGCCAAAGGCGCTCAGGTCGTGGTTGTGCTCAGCCACAACGGCATGGATGTGGACCTCAAGATGGCCAGCCGCGTGAGCGGCATTGACGCGATCATGGGTGGCCATACCCATGACGGCATGCCGGTGGCCACACTGGTGTCCAACAAGGGCGGCAAGACCATCGTGACGAACGCCGGCTCCAATGGCAAGTTTCTCGGTGTGCTGGACTTTGACGTCAAGGACAAGAAGGTCTCTGACTTTCGTTACAAACTGCTGCCGGTGTTCTCCAACATGCTGCCCGCCGACAGGGACATGGATGCGCTCATCACCAAGATCCGCGCGCCCTATGAAAAGCAGTTGAACGAAGTGCTGGGCGTGAGCGAAGGGCTGCTGTATCGACGTGGCAACTTCAATGGCACGGGCGACCAGCTGCTGGTCGATGCACTCATGGATGTACAAGGTGCAGAACTCGCGTTCTCGCCGGGCTTCCGCTGGGGCACCACGCTGCTGCCCGGACAGGCCATCACGCGCGAGTGGCTGCTGGACATGACCGCCACCACCTATTCGTACGCCACCGTGACCGAGATGACGGGCGAAACCATCAAGACCGTGATGGAAGACGTGTGCGACAACCTGTTCAACCCCGACCCTTATTACCAGCAGGGCGGCGACATGGTGCGCGTGGGCGGCATGAGCTACTCGGTGGATCCGACGGCGAAGATGGGCAGCCGCATCAGCGACATGCGTCTGAAGGGTCAGTTGATCGAGGCGGGCAAAAAGTACAAGGTGGCCGGTTGGGCGCCTGTGGCCGAAGAGGCGCGCAGCGCTGGCAACAAGATGGTCTGGGAACTGGTGGAGCAATGGCTCAAGGCCCAGCAAGGCGGCAAGGTTGGCGCGCGCAAGCTCAATGCGCCCACCGTGACCGGTGTGGTGCCCAACCCGGGCTACGCGGCCTGAAGGTACTGGGTATGAAAGGGGTCATCATGAAACGCCGTCACTTTCTTGCAGGTGCGACCACCATCGGGGCTGCGGCCCTGTGGCCGGAAATGCAGGGTTTTGCCCAGCAGGCACAGGACTTCATCATGGGGCCTCCGATGTACGACATCGCCCCGCAGCAGATCTCCAGGCATGTCTGGATCATCTTCGCGCCGGACGGTTTTCCGACCCCCGAAAACCGCGGCATGATGTCCAACGTGACCTTTGTGGTCACGAGCGCTGGCGTGGTCATCCTCGACTCGGGCAGTTCGCTGCAGATCGGCGAGATGGCCATCCGCATGATCCGCAAGGTCACCGACAAACCGGTCATTGCCGTCTTTAACTCGCATTTCCATGGTGACCATTGGTTGGGCAACCATGCCTTCGTCAAGACCTACGGCGCTCAATTGCCGATCCACGCGCTGGCGGCTACCCAAAAAACCATCGCAGGTTATGAAGGCAACACCTGGCGCACGCTGATGGAGAAATGGACCAACCAGTCCACCAGTGGCACCGAGGTGGTGCCCCCCAACCGGACGGTTGAAAGTGGTCAGGTGCTCAAGTACGGCGATGTGAGCCTCAGGATGCACCACTACGGCCGTGCCCACACCGATGCCGACCTGTGCGTGGAGGTGGTGGAAGACAAGGTCACCCACATCGGGGACATTGCCATGGCCAACCGCATTGCCAACATCGACGACGGCTCTTACCCCGGCACGTTCAAGTACTACGACACTTTGCAGAAGGCGGCAGGCGAGCAGCTGTGGACGCCAGGGCACGGCATGCCCGGCAAGGACATTCTCCAGACCTATGGCACCTTCCTCAAAGGCATCTGGGAACCCTGTCTGCAGGCCGTCAAGGATGGCAAAAGCGAAAACGAAGCCAAGGCCATGGTGCTCAAGGACCCGCGTGTGGCATCGCGTGCGCAAACGATGCAGGGTTTTGACAGCAACATCGGTAAATACACCAGCCTGGCGTATCTGGAAGCCGAAAAAGAAGCTTTCTGACGGCGTGCGATGGATGGGGTTTGGTGATCAGAGGAGTTGAAAGTGACTGATTCAAATGACATGTATCCAGTGAGATCATGGACACAACTGTGGTTCAGAAATCCAAGTGACCCATCTCCATTGATCAATGACACGGCGGTGAGAATTCGCGCAGGCCTCATGCTGGTTATCCCGCTGTTCATGGCATTGACCTTGCTGGATGTGATTTTCGGCAGCCGTTGGGTCGTGACTGGTGATGTCATCAAAGACACTTATGAAACAGACTTCGACGGGCGCATCCTGTACATGGTTGAAGCCGTCAGGCGAACATACGATTACACGGTCCAGACATGGGTGCTGTTGTATGCCTTGTTTGAAATGCTGGCTGGCATGACGGTCAGAACCTCTTATCTGTCTCCCACCATCTGGTTGGCAACTGCGCTGGCCCGGTACAGCCAAGTGGTCTGGAAACCGCTGGCTCCCAAGCGGTTTGCCTGGACGATTGGCGCTTCGATGATCAGTGTTTGCCTTGTGTTTTTCCATCCTGAAAAATTTGCTGCGGCGATCAATTTCATGGCGCACGCCCAGGTGCTGCCCTCGGCCGAGCAGTACATGCCTCGCTGGTTGCCTTTGGTCATGGTTGGTGTTTGTTTGGGCTTCATGTGGATGGAAGCAGTGCTTGGATATTGTCTGGGCTGTGAGGTGCATGCGATCCTGGTCAGGCTGGGTGTTTTCAAGGAGGAGTGCGAGGCATGCAACAACCTGAACTTTGGGCCGCCACATTGACCCTCGGTTTTTTGGCGTTGCCTTGCGATGTGTGTTGAAGAAACCCTGGTTTGGCAGGAGGTATGCCAAACGATCGATATTCACCGCGCAGATCTCTGCGGCACAATTCAGGGAGCAGGCGCTGCGTGAAGGGGAAATGCTGGTGCTGACCCCGCGCAAGGCCCGTGTTTTTGTCGAGTCCTGAATGACTGCTCCTTCCATCCGTGTTGCTGGTGTTGATCTGACGGTTCAGCGCGTGTTCGCGCTGGTGGTCCTGGCGTGCGTGGGCATGCTGGCTTTTGGTTTGTACCTGCAACATGTGGTGGGATTGAACCCTTGCCCCATGTGCATAGTGCAGCGTTATGCGTTGGTCGGGGTGGCGGTGATTGCGCTGGTCGGCTCGCGTCTGAACCGGCCAGTCTGGCAGGCGGTCTTTGCGGTGCTGATGGCGCTCAAAGCCGGGTTTGGGGCGTTCACGGCGGCTCGCCAAAGCTGGATCCAGTGGTATCCTCCGGAGATTGTCAGTTGCGGGCGTGACTTTTACGGCATGGTCGAGAACTTTCCTCTTCAGCGCGCCATCCCCATGATCTTCAAAGGCAGTGGCGACTGCACCAAGGTGGACTGGACCTTTCTGGGCGGCTCGATCGCCAACTGGTCTTTTGTGGCTTTCATCGTCCTTGCCTTGACCGGGCTGGTGCTGGCCTGGGCCGCCTGGCGCGCCCGCTGAGGCAACTGGCCCTGGAGGGTGGGGCGTTTCAGGTTATAATTTCAAGGCTTTGCATGGTGCAAGGCGCACGCTGTCAGCACTTCCAGCCGCCAGCGCAAGTCAACAACATCGCTCATGTGCCTTCGGGTGCTGGCGAAAAAAGGAAAAATCATGATCGCTTCTTCCATCAAAGCCGAGGTCGTCAAGGCCAACGCCCGCGCTGCCAACGACACTGGATCCCCAGAAGTCCAGGTGGCCCTGCTGACAGCCCGTATCAACGAGCTGACTCCTCACTTCAAGACACACGCCAAAGACCACCACGGTCGCCGTGGCCTGTTGCGCATGGTGAGCCGCCGCCGCAAGTTGCTGGACTACCTCAAGTCCAAAGATGCTGACCGTTATGTTGCACTGATCGCCAAGCTTGGCCTGCGCAAGTAAACGCAAGCACAGATGAAAAGCGCCTGAGTTAGGTCACTAGCTCAGGCGCTTTATTGTTTTTTATTCGGAATTTGTCCGGGCGTTCTCGCGCTGTGTCATTCCACAAGGCTTTCAAACCAAGGTTTTGTGGAATGGCATCGAGTTCAGAAAGTCAGGTTCCGGGCCCCGGGTGCAGCCTCATGCCCCTTGATTTTCAGGAGTTCTGAACATGTCCATTTTCAATAAAGTCACCAAAACCTTCCAATGGGGCCAGCACACGGTCAAGATGGAAACCGGCGAAGTCGCTCGTCAAGCCGGCGGTGCTGTGCTGCTCGACATGGAAGGCACTGTGGTGCTGGCCACTGTCGTGGGTTCCAAGATCGCCAAAGCCGGTCAAGACTTTTTCCCACTCACGGTCGATTACATCGAGAAAACCTACGCTGCAGGCAAGATCCCCGGTAGCTTTTTCAAGCGTGAAGCCAAGCCCAGCGAGCACGAAACCCTGACCAGCCGCCTGATCGACCGCCCGATCCGTCCTCTGTTCCCCGAAGGTTTCTACAACGACGTGCACGTGGTCATCCACACCGTGTCCTTGAACCCTGAAGTTGACGCCGACATCGCTGCGATGATCGCTGTGTCCGCCGCCTTGTCCATCTCGGGCATCCCGTTCAATGGCCCCATCGGCGCTGCTCGCGTGGGTTACATCAACGGCGAATACGTTCTGAACCCCGGCCAGACCCAGCGCAAAGACAGCGTGATGGATCTGGTGGTGGCCGGTACCGAAGCCGCTGTGCTGATGGTCGAATCCGAAGCCCAGCAATTGTCCGAAGAAATCATGCTGGGTGGTGTGGTGTATGGCCATGAGCAGGCAGCCATTGCCATCAATGCCATCCATGAACTGGTGCGTGACGCCGGCAAGCCGGTGTGGGACTGGCAAGCGCCTGCCCGCGACGCCGCTTTCGAAGCCAAGCTGGCATCTCTCGCCGAAGAAAAGCTGCGTGCTGCTTACCAGATCCGCAACAAGCAAGCCCGTACACACGCTTGCCGCGAAGCCTACGCTTCGGTCAAAGTCGCTTTGGCTGAAGAAGGCGTGGCGTTTGACCCCGTCAAACTCGACAACCTGCTGTTTGAAATCGAAGCCCGCATCGTGCGCAGCCAGATCCTGGCCGGTGAGCCCCGCATCGACGGCCGCGACACCCGCACGGTGCGCCCCATCGAGATCCGCAACAGCGTGCTGCCCCGTACCCACGGCTCGGCTTTGTTCACCCGTGGTGAAACACAGGCCCTGGTCGTGACGACCCTGGGCACCGAGCGCGATGCGCAGCGCATCGACGCGCTGGCAGGCGAGTTCGAAGACCGCTTCATGTTCCACTACAACATGCCTCCCTTTGCCACTGGTGAAGTGGGTCGCATGGGTTCGACCAAGCGCCGCGAAATCGGCCACGGCCGTCTGGCCAAGCGTGCCCTGGTGGCGGTGCTGCCGAGCAAGGAGGAGTTCCCCTACACCCTGCGCGTGGTGTCCGAGATCACCGAGTCCAACGGTTCCTCGTCCATGGCTTCGGTCTGCGGCGGCTGCCTGTCGCTGATGGACGCTGGCGTGCCGATGAAAGCCCATGTGGCCGGCATCGCCATGGGTCTGATCAAGGAAGACAACCGCTTTGCGGTGTTGACCGATATTCTGGGTGACGAAGACCACCTGGGTGACATGGACTTCAAGGTGGCCGGTACCACCAACGGCATCACCGCTTTGCAGATGGACATCAAGATCCAGGGCATCACCAAGGAAATCATGCAAGTCGCTTTGGCCCAGGCCAAAGAAGCCCGCATGCACATCCTGGGCAAGATGCAGGAAGCGATGAGCGAAGCCAACACCGAAGTGTCTGATTTCGCGCCCAAGCTCTTCACCATGAAGATCAACCCCGAGAAGATCCGTGACGTGATCGGCAAAGGCGGCGCCACCATCCGCGCCCTGACCGAAGAGACCGGCTGCCAGATCAACATCGAAGAAGATGGCACCATCACCATTGCCGCCACCGACGGCGCCAAGGCTGACGTGGCCAAGCAGCGCATCGAGCAGATCACCGCCGAAGTCGAAATCGGCAAGGTCTACGAAGGCCCTGTGACCAAGATCCTGGACTTCGGTGCCTTGATCAACCTGCTGCCTGGCAAGGACGGTCTGCTGCACATCAGCCAGATTGCCCACGAGCGCGTTGAAAAAGTGACCGACTACCTGAGCGAAGGCCAGATCGTCAAGGTCAAGGTTCTGGAAACAGACGAAAAAGGCCGTGTGAAGTTGTCGATGAAGGCCTTGCTGGACCGTCCAGCCCAAGGCACTCAGCAGCAGTGATCCCACATCCTGCGCGGGCGTCGAGCTGTGTCGACGCTTTCGCGGGATGTTCATTTTTAGGCAGGCCATGAAAGTTGTTGAGATTCAAAGCTACGGCGCTCCCGACATGCTGGTTCCTGGCACGCGCCCGGATCCGGTGGCGGGTGCCGGAGAGTTGCTGATCCGCGTGCTGGCCAGTGGCATCAACCGTCCCGATGTGTTGCAACGCACGGGCAATTACCCGGTGCCGCCAGGTGCCTCGGACATTCCGGGCCTTGAAGTGGCCGGTGTGGTGGTGTCGGGTGATGCCCAAGCCATGCAGCAAGCAGGCTTGGCTGTGGGTGACCGTGTGTGCGCCCTGGTGGCCGGTGGTGGCTATGCTGAACTGTGCGTGGCACCCGTGGCCCAATGTCTGCCGGTGCCCAGTGGGCTGAGTGACGTTGAAGCAGCTTCTTTGCCCGAGACATTCTTCACGGTCTGGTCCAACGTGTTCGACCGTGGTCATTTGCAAGCGGGTGAGACCTTGTTGATTCAGGGTGGTTCGAGCGGCATTGGCGTGACGGCCATCCAGATGGCCAAAGCAGCCGGTGCCCGTGTGATCGTGACCGCAGGGTCGGATGACAAGTGTCAGGCTTGCCTGGCGCTGGGGGCCGACCATGCGATCAATTACAAAACGCACGACTTCGTGGAAGAGGCCAAGCTCCTGACCGGCGGGCAGGGCGTCAATGTGATTCTGGACATGGTGGCGGGCAGTTATGTGGCCCGCGAAGTCGAGGCCTTGGCCGAAGACGGTCGTCTGGTCATCATCGCGGTGCAGGGCGGTGTCAAGAGCGAGTTCAATGCGGGCCTGGTGCTGCGCCGCCGTTTGCAGATCACAGGCTCGACCTTGCGTCCGCGTCCTGTCGCGTTCAAGGCTGCGATCGCTCAGTCGCTCAAGAAGCATGCCTGGCCCTGGCTCGAATCGGGCCAGATCAAGCCGGTCATCCACAGTGTGTTTGCTGCGCAAGCACCTGCCCATGGTCACCCCAGCGGGGCGGCTGCGGCGCATGCCTTGATGGAGTCGAACCAGCACGTGGGCAAGATCGTCCTGACCTGGGAGGCAGCATGAGCAGCAAGCTCATTGTGGGCAACTGGAAGATGAATGGCGGTCTGGCTGCCAATCAGTTGCTGCTCGATGGTCTGCGCGAAGGGCTGGGTGCTGTGCGCAGCCGTTCTGCGGTTTGTGTGCCTCATCCTTATTTGGCCCAGGTTCAGCTTTTGCTGGCGGGCTCGCCCATTGCGCTGGGTGCACAGGACGTGTCTGCCCACACGGCAGGGGCCTACACCGGCGAGGTGTCTGCGGGCATGCTGCGGGACTTTGGTGTGCGCTACTGCATCGTGGGGCATTCCGAACGTCGCCAGTACCACGGCGAGAGCGATGAGCTGGTGGCCCTGAAGGCCAAGCAGGCGCTGGCCCATGGCATCACCCCCATCGTGTGTGTGGGTGAGACTTTGGTGCAACGCGAAGCAGGGCAAACCGAGGCGGTGGTCAAGCGCCAGCTGGCTGCGGTGATCCATGAAAACGGCCATTGCATCAGCGAGATCGTGGTGGCTTATGAGCCCATCTGGGCGGTCGGTACCGGTCAGACAGCCACGCCTGAGCAGGCCCAGCAGGTGCATGGTGTGTTGCGTGCCCAGATCAAGGCGGCAACTGCGCATGCCGAGCGTGTTTCGATTCTGTACGGCGGCAGCATGAATGCCGCCAATGCCGCTGATTTGCTGGCCCAGCCCGATGTGGATGGTGGCCTGATCGGTGGCGCCGCCCTCAAGGCGGCTGACTTTTTGACCATTTTGCGGGCCGCTTCGCGCTGAGCCTGTTTGTTCTTGATTTTCGGAGAGAGTGATGAGTGTTGCATTGACTTTGATTTTGGTGGTTCAGATGCTGTCGGCGTTGGCCATGATTGGTTTGATTCTGGTCCAGCATGGCAAAGGGGCCGATATGGGTGCCGCCTTTGGCAGTGGCACTTCCGGTAGCCTGTTTGGGGCGACCGGTGGGGCCAACTTCCTGTCGCGCACCACAGCGGTGCTGGCAGCTGTCTTTTTTGTGTGCACTTTGCTGTTGGCCTACCTGGGCAACAGCCGTCCACAGTCTTCAGGCAGCGTGCTCGAAGGTACTGCCGTGACGGTGCCTGCGCCGGCCGTTGACAGCAGCACGGCGGCTCAGATTCCTGGTAACGCAGCACCTGCTTCTGCGCCCGCCAAGTAAGCTGGCCATCAGCTTTGCTGTCCTGCGCAAATTTCCGTTTTTACGCAAGGATTTGCGAGGTTTTGAGGGTAGAATCCGGGATTGTCCGGAGAGCAATAACACCTATAAAACGGTGTGCCTCACGCAAACCGGGACAAAACATACCGCCGTCGTGGTGAAATTGGTAGACACGCTATCTTGAGGGGGTAGTGGCGAAAGCTGTGCGAGTTCGAGTCTCGCCGACGGCACCAGACAAACAGATGGGTTCTGACCTGCGTCAGAACCCATCTACAGGTGATCCGTCAGTCTCAAGATGAACCTCGGCCAATACCTCCCCATCCTCTTGTTCATACTGGTCGGCCTTGCTGTCGGCGTGATTCCCCAGGTCCTGGGCTACATTCTTGGCCCCAACCGTCCTGACGCGGAAAAGAACTCCCCCTATGAATGCGGCTTCGAAGCTTTCGAAGACGCCCGCATGAAGTTTGACGTTCGCTACTACCTCGTGGCGATCCTGTTCATTCTGTTTGACCTTGAAATTGCATTCCTGTTTCCCTGGGCTGTGGCGCTCAAGGAAGTGGGGGTGGCCGGCTTTGCGGCCGTCGTGATTTTCCTGGCCATTCTGGTCGTGGGCTTTGTCTACGAGTGGAAAAAAGGCGCACTGGACTGGGAATGATCCCGTTCACTGACAACCCATTCAGCCTCTGAGGACTACGAGATGATTGAAGGCGTGATGAAGGAAGGCTTTATCACCACGAGTTACGACTCGGTGGTGAATTGGGCCAAGACCGGTTCGCTGTGGCCCATGACCTTTGGTCTGGCGTGCTGCGCGGTGGAAATGATGCACTCGGCCACGGCGCGTTACGACCTGGCCCGCTTCGGTGCAGAAGTGTTCCGTGCCAGTCCACGTCAGGCCGACCTGATGATCGTGGCCGGCACGCTGTGCAACAAGATGGCGCCAGCCCTGCGCAAGGTTTACGACCAGATGTCCGAACCCCGTTGGGTCATCTCCATGGGTTCTTGCGCCAATGGCGGTGGTTACTACCACTACAGCTATTCGGTGGTGCGTGGTTGCGACCGCGTGGTTCCGGTGGATGTGTACGTGCCAGGCTGCCCGCCCACGGCAGAGGCCCTGATCTACGGCATCATCCAGCTGCAGCAGAAAATCCGCCGTACGCAAACCATTGCGCGCGTCTGAGGGAGCACGAATGACCGACTTTGCCATCCGCCCCGAAGACCTGCAGGCCAAGCTGGCTGCTGTGCTCGGTGACCGCGCACAGACTTCACTTGCCTTGGGCGAGGTGACTGTGCATGTGAATGCCGCGAACTACCGCGATGTGATGCAGACCCTGCAAACCACAGCGGGCTGCCAATTCGAACAACTGATCGACCTGTGTGGCGTGGACTATTCCACCTACCGCGATGTCGGCACCGACGGCCCCCGTTTTGGCGTCACCGTGCACCTGCTGTCGGTGAGTCTGAACCAGCGTGTGCGCGTCAAGGTGCTGTGCCCTGATGACGATCTGCCACTGATCGACTCCGTCAATGACCTGTGGAATTCGGCCAACTGGTACGAGCGTGAAGCGTTTGACCTGTTTGGTATCGTGTTTGAAGGTCATAGCGACCTGCGCCGCATCCTGACCGATTATGGCTTCATCGGCCACCCCTTCCGCAAGGATTTCCCGCTGTCGGGTCACGTCGAAATGCGTTACGACGCCGAGCGTCAGCGTGTGGTGTACGAGCCGGTGAGCATCGAGCCGCGCGAGATCACGCCGCGCATCATCCGCGAAGAAAACTACGGAGGCCTGCACTGATATGGCCGAAATCAAGAATTACACGCTGAACTTCGGACCCCAGCACCCGGCCGCCCACGGCGTGCTGCGTCTGGTGCTGGAACTCGATGGCGAAGTGGTGCAACGCGCCGATCCGCACATCGGTCTGCTGCACCGCGCCACCGAAAAACTGGCCGAGAGCAAGACCTACATCCAGTCGCTGCCTTACATGGACCGTCTGGACTACGTGTCCATGATGTGCAACGAGCACGCTTACTGCTTGGCCATCGAAAAGATGCTGGGCCTGGAAGTGCCCATGCGCGCCCAGTACATCCGCGTGATGTTCTCGGAAATCACCCGTTTGCTGAACCACCTGATGTGGCTGGGCTCGCACGGCAACGATTGCGGCAGCTCCACCATCCTGATCTACACCTTCCGTGAGCGTGAAGATCTGTTCGACATGTACGAGGCTGTGTCGGGCGCCCGCATGCACGCGGCGTACTTCCGTCCCGGTGGTGTCTACCGCGATCTGCCGGACAGCATGCCGCAGTACAAGGCCAGCAAGGTCAAGAACGCCAGAACCATTGCCGACATGAACAAGAACCGTCAGGGTTCCTTGCTCGACTTCATCGACGATTTCACACAGCGCTTCCCCAAGTGCATGGACGAATACGAAACCCTGCTGACCGACAACCGCATCTGGAAACAGCGCACGGTCGGTATCGGCGTGGTGCCGCCTGAGCGTGCCCTGAACCTGGGCATGACCGGCCCCATGCTGCGTGGCTCGGGCATCGCCTGGGACCTGCGCAAGAAGCAGCCTTACGACGCCTACGACAAAGTCGAGTTTGACGTGCCTGTGGGCAAGACCGGTGACAGCTACGACCGTTACCTGGTTCGCATGCAGGAAATGCGCGAGTCCAACCGCATCATCCAGCAGTGCGTGGCCTGGTTGCGCGCCAACCCCGGTCCTGTCATCACAGACAACCACAAGGTGGCGCCGCCTGCGCGTGAAGGCATGAAGTCCAATATGGAAGACTTGATCCACCACTTCAAGCTCTTCTCTGAAGGTTTCCGCGTGCCCGAAGGTGAGGCCTACGCAGCCGTCGAGCACCCGAAAGGCGAGTTCGGTATTTACATGGTGAGCGATGGTGCCAACAAGCCCTACCGCCTCAAGATCCGTGCCCCGGGCTTTGCCCATCTGGCCACCCTCGATGAAATGGCCCGTGGCCACATGCTGGCCGATGCGGTCGCGATCATCGGGACCATGGACATTGTGTTTGGAGAGATTGACCGATGATCTCGGAGTCCACAAAAACACGCTTTGCGCGTGAAGTCGCCAAGTTCCCTGCGGACCAGAAGCAGTCGGCCGTGATGGCCTGTCTGTCCATCGTGCAGCAGGAACAAGGCTGGGTCAGCCCCGAGAGCGAGCAGGGCGTGGCCGACTACCTGGGCATGCCTGTGATGGCCGTGCACGAAGTCACGACCTTCTACAACATGTACAACCAGAAGCCGGTGGGCAAGTTCAAGCTGAACGTCTGCACCAACCTGCCTTGCCAGTTGCGCGGTGGCCAAAAAGCCCTGGAGCACCTGGAGCACAAGCTGGGCGTGCACGCCGGTGAGACCACGGCCGACGGCCTGTTCACATTGCAGCCCAGCGAATGCCAGGGTGCTTGCGCGGATGCGCCGGTCATGCTGGTCAACGACCGCCACATGTGCAGCTTCATGAGCAACGACAAGCTCGATCAGTTGATCGACGGCTTGAAGAAAGCGGAGGCGGTCTGATGAGCGTCGAGCAAATTCTCAGTCAGTTCCAGGCCTCGGGTGTGGAAACCTGTTTCCACGACCGCCACATCAACCCGCAAATCTATGCGGGCCTCGATGGCAAGAACTGGAGCCTCAAGGACTACGAAGCGCGCGGGGGCTACGCTGCCCTGCGCAAGATCCTGGGCAAGGATGGCGGTGAAGGTCTGACTCAGGACCAGGTCATCGCCACCGTCAAGGAATCCGGCCTGCGTGGCCGTGGCGGTGCGGGCTTCCCCACCGGCCTCAAGTGGAGCTTCATGCCTCGCCAGTTCCCGGGTCAGAAATACCTGGTCTGCAACTCGGATGAAGGTGAGCCGGGCACGTGCAAAGACCGTGACATCATGGAGTACAACCCGCACACCGTGATCGAAGGCATGATCATTGCGGCGTATGCCATGGGCATCAGCGTGGGCTACAACTACATCCACGGCGAAATTTTCCACACCTACGAACGCTTCGAAGCGGCGCTCGAAGAAGCCCGCGCAGCAGGCTACCTGGGTGACAACATTCTGGGCAGCACCTTCAGCTTCCAGTTGCACGCCTCCCATGGTTTTGGCGCTTACATCTGCGGCGAAGAAACCGCTTTGCTCGAATCGCTGGAAGGCAAAAAAGGCCAGCCACGCTTCAAGCCGCCATTTCCCGCGAGCTTTGGCCTGTACGGCAAGCCCACCACCATCAACAACACCGAAACCTTCGCGGCCGTCCCCTGGATCATCCGCAACGGTGGCCAGGCCTACCTGGAATGCGGCAAGCCCAACAACGGCGGCACCAAGATCTTCTCGGTCAGCGGTGACGTGGAGCGTCCCGGCAACTACGAAGTGCCCATGGGCACACCGTTTGCCAAGCTGCTCGAGCTCGCTGGTGGCGTGCGCGGAGGCCGCAAACTCAAGGCCGTGATCCCTGGCGGCTCGTCGTCGCCTGTCATTCCTGGCGACTTGATGATGACGTTGACCATGGACTACGACAGCATCGCCAAAGAAGGCGGTTCGATGTTGGGTTCGGGCGCTGTGATCGTGATGGACGACACCCGTTGCATGGTCAAGTCGCTGCAGCGTCTGTCCTACTTCTATTCACACGAATCCTGCGGTCAGTGCACACCTTGCCGCGAAGGCACAGGCTGGCTCTGGCGCGTGGTCGATCGCATCGAGAACGGCCAGGGCCGTGCCAGCGATCTGGAGCTGCTGGACAGCGTGGCAGGCAACATCATGGGGCGCACCATCTGCGCGCTGGGTGACGCTGCAGCCATGCCTGTGCGCGGCATGCTCAAGCATTTCCGTCACGAATTTGTACACCACATCGAGCACAAGACCTGCGTGGTCGGTGCCGGTGTTTGAGGTTAAGGCCGACCATGGTTGAAATCGAACTCGACGGCAAAAAAGTGGAAGTGGCTGAAGGCAGCATGGTGATGCATGCTGCTGAAAAAGCCGGTACCTACATTCCGCATTTCTGCTACCACAAGAAGCTCTCCATTGCCGCCAACTGCCGCATGTGCCTGGTGGATGTGGAGAAAGCCCCCAAACCCATGCCCGCCTGTGCGACCCCGGTCACGCAAGGCATGATCGTGCGCACCAAGAGCGACAAGGCCGTCACGGCCCAGAAGTCGGTCATGGAGTTCCTGCTGATCAACCACCCGCTGGACTGCCCCATCTGCGACCAGGGCGGTGAGTGCCAGCTGCAGGATCTGGCCGTGGGCTACGGTGGCACCACCTCGCGCTACGAAGAAGAAAAACGCGTCGTGTTCCACAAGGAAGTCGGTCCGCTGATCTCCATGGAAGAGATGAGCCGCTGCATCCACTGCACACGCTGCGTGCGCTTTGGACAGGAAGTGGCCGGCCAGATGGAGCTGGGCATGTCCAACCGTGGCGAACACGCAGAGATCGAGACCTTCCTCGGTCAATCGGTGGACTCGGAACTGTCGGGCAACATGATTGACATCTGCCCTGTGGGCGCCTTGACCAGCAAGCCTTTCCGCTACCACGCCCGCACTTGGGAGTTGTCGCGCCGCAAGTCGGTGGCTGCACACGACTCTTCGGGTGCCAACCTGATCGTGCAGGTCAAGAACAACCAGGTTCAGCGCGTCGTGCCTCTCGAAAACGAAGAGGTCAACGAGTGCTGGATCGCCGACCGTGACCGCTTCTCTTACGAAGCCCTCAATGGCACCGAGCGCCTGACACAGCCCATGCTCAAACAGGGCGGCCAGTGGAAAGAAGTCGACTGGCAAACGGCCCTCGAATACGTGGCCAATGGCCTGAAAAACATCCAGCGTGACCACGGCGCCGCCAGCATTGGCGCGCTGGTGAGCCCGCACAGCACCGTCGAAGAAGCGTACCTGGCCGGCAGTCTGTTGCGTGGCCTGGGTTCCGACAACGTGGATGCCCGCCTGCGCCGTGCCGAGTTCGTGGCAGGTGAAGGTGTGCAGTGGCTGGGCACCAGCATTGCTTCGTTGACTGTGTTGCAGCGCTTGCTGGTCGTGGGTTCCAATCTGCGCAAAGACCATCCGCTGTTCGCACAGCGCATTCGTCAAGCTGCGCGCAATGGCGCACAGATCAACGCCATCGCTTCCGGCGCACAGCTGGCCAAGGCCGATGCCTGGGCGCTGCCGGTGGTCAACAGCGTCGTGACCGACGCATCGGCTTGGGTACAGGCCTTGGCCGATGTCGCCGCTGCGATCGCCGCAGAGAAGGGTGTAGCCGCACCTGCTGCCGGTACCGCCAATGCACAAGCCCAAGCCATCGCCAAGTCCCTGCTGGGCGGTGAGCGCAAGGCCGTGCTGCTGGGCAACGGTGCTGCGCACCACGCCAATGCATCGAGCCTGCTGGCCCTGGCCAACTGGATCGGCGAGCAGACCGGCGCGAGTGTCGGCTACCTCACCGAAGCTGCCAACACTGTGGGCGTGCAATGGGCCAAGGCCCAGCCACAAACCGGTGGCAAGAACGCCGCCCAGATGCTGGACGGCAGCCTCAAGGCCGCGATCTTGCTGAACACCGAACCCGAGTTCGACACCGCTGCCGGCGCTGCCGCTGTGGCTGCCCTGGACAAAGCCGAAATGGTCGTGACGCTCAGCCCCTTCAAGGCCAACATGGCGTTCAGCGATGTGCTGCTGCCGATCGCGCCGTTCACCGAAACCTCGGGTAGCTTCGTCAACGCCGAAGGCCGTCTGCAGAGCTTCCACGCCGTGGTCAAGCCTTTGGCTGAAACCCGTCCTGCCTGGAAAGTGCTGCGCGTGCTGGCCAACCTGCTGGACATCCCGGGCTTCGCCTTTGAGACCTCGCAGGACGTGCTGGCCCGTGCCACCGCACAGCCTCTGAACCTGTCCAACGCCATCCGTGTCGATGTGCGTCTGGGTGGTGCCGTGAGCGCGCCCGAGAACACTCCCGTGGTTGCCGCCATTTACCAGCTTGACAGCATCGTGCGCCGAGCACCGTCGCTGCAATTGACGGCTGACGCACGCCGTGCACAGGAGGTCACAGCATGATCGACGCGCTGTACAACGGCGGCCTGAACCTTCTGGCCGATGCCTGGTGGACCACGATGGCGTGGCCTGTTCTCTGGATCCTGATCAAGATCGTGGCTGTGCTGGCCCCCTTGATGGGCGCTGTGGCTTACCTGACGCTGTGGGAGCGCAAGCTGCTGGGCTTCATGCAGGTGCGCATGGGACCCAACCGCGTGGGCCCATTTGGTTTGCTGCAACCGATCGCCGATGCCCTGAAACTGCTGACCAAGGAGTTGATCAACCCCTCCGCAGCCAGCATGGGTCTGTTCCGCCTGGGCCCGATCATGGCCATCATGCCGGCACTGGCCGCCTGGGTGGCGATCCCCTTCGGTCCTGAAGTGGCACTGACCAACATCAACGCTGGCCTGATGCTGGTGATGGCCATCACCTCCATCGAGGTGTATGGCGTGATCATCGCGGGCTGGGCCTCCAACTCCAAGTACGCCTTCCTGGGCGCGCTGCGTGCCTCGGCCCAGATGGTGAGCTACGAAATCGCGATGGGCTTCTGTTTCCTGGTGGTCCTGATGGTCACCGGCAGCATGAACCTGACCGACATCGTGCTGGCGCAAGACAAGGGCAACATGGCCCGCATGGGTTTGAACTTCCTGTCCTGGAACTGGCTGCCTCTGCTGCCCATCTTCGTCGTCTACCTGATCTCGGGTGTTGCTGAGACCAACCGTCACCCGTTTGACGTGGTCGAAGGCGAAGCCGAAATCGTGGCCGGCCACATGGTCGAGTACTCGGGCATGGGCTTTGCCATCTTCTTCCTGGCCGAATACGCCAGCATGTGGCTGGTGTCCATCCTCGCCGTGATCATGTTCCTGGGTGGCTGGCTGTCTCCGATTGACAGCGCCTTGTTCAACATGGTTCCGGGCTGGATCTGGCTGGGCCTGAAGACTTTCCTGGTGGTGTCCATGTTCATCTGGATCCGCGCCACCTTCCCGCGCTTCCGTTACGACCAGATCATGCGTCTGGGCTGGAAGATTTTCATTCCGGTCACCCTGGTGTGGCTGCTGGTGGTGGGGGCCTGGTTGTTCTCGCCCTGGAACATCTGGAAATAAGCGGTTGACGATCATGACCACAATGACTGCTTCCTCCTTCTCGATCAAGGACTTCTTCAAGAGCTTCATGCTCGTGGAGTTGCTCAAGGGCATGGCCCTGACCGGACGCTACGCGTTTGCCCGCAAGGTGACGCTGGAGTTCCCGGAAGAAAAAACACCGCTGTCGCCCCGTTTTCGTGGCCTGCATGCGCTGCGCCGTTACGACAACGGCGAAGAGCGCTGCATCGCCTGCAAACTGTGCGAAGCCGTGTGCCCTGCGATGGCCATCACCATCGAGGCCGGCCAGCGCGATGACGGCTCACGCCGTACCACGCGTTACGACATCGACCTGACCAAGTGCATCTTTTGCGGCTTCTGCGAAGAAAGCTGCCCGGTGGACTCGATTGTCGAGACCCACATCCTCGAATACCACGGTGAAAAGCGTGGCGACCTGTACTTCACCAAGGACATGTTGCTGGCCGTGGGGGACCGGTATGAAAAAGAGATCGCAGCCAACAAGGCCGCTGACGCTCCGTACCGCTGATCATTGAACCTACCTACAAAGATATCCCCCATGGACGTCAAGACCGGTTTCTTCTACCTCTTCTCGGTGGTGCTGTTGTTCTCAGCCTTCCGGGTGGTCACGGCCCGCAACCCAGTGCATGCGGTGCTCTTTCTCATGCTGGCCTTCTCGCAGGCCTCGGCCGTCTGGCTGCTGCTCAACGCCGAATTCCTGGCCATCACCCTGGTGCTGGTCTACCTCGGCGCGGTGATGGTGCTTTTCCTGTTTGTCGTGATGATGCTGGACATCAACGTGGACACACTCAGGCAAGGCTTCTGGAAGAACTTCCCGCTGGCCGCCACTTTGGGTGCCGTGGTCGCGTTTGAAATGACGGCCGTGCTGATGAGCGGTTTCCGCCTGTCGCAAGCGCCTGTGGTTGCAGTGGCCGCTGGCACGGCACCGGTGTCCAACAGCAAGGCGCTCGGCATCTTGCTTTACACCGAGTACCTGATGCCCATCCAGATCGCTGCGGCCATCCTGCTGGTGGCCATGGTGGCCGCGATTGCCCTGACCCTGCGTCACCGCAAGGACAGCAAGGCGATCAACCCGTCCATCCAGGTGCGCGTGCGTGCCGCTGACCGACTGCAAGTGGTCAAGATGGCCGCCACACAGGCTGCGCCCGCACCGGCCCCCGCCGCTGCAGAGGAGAACAAGTGATGTCATTGACCCTCGGACACTACCTTTCACTGGGCGCGATGCTGTTCGCCCTGGCCGTGATCGGCATCTTCCTGAACCGCAAAAACCTGATCGTGCTGCTGATGGCCATCGAGCTGATGCTGCTGGCCGTCAACATGAACTTTGTGGCCTTCTCGCATTACCTGGGTGACATGCACGGACAGGTGTTCGTGTTCTTCATCCTGACGGTGGCGGCGGCCGAGTCGGCCATCGGTCTGGCCATTCTGGTGCTGCTGTTCCGCAACAAGAACAGCATCGACGTCCAAGACCTCAACACGCTCAAGGGTTAATAAAAAAATGAGTCAAACCCTCAACGCAAGCACGCTGCTGGTTGTGCCGCTCGCGCCCCTGGTGGGTTCGGCGCTGGCCGGTATTCTGGGCACCCAATTCGGTGGCAACTGGATCGGCCGCAAGCTCTCGCACACCCTGACGATTCTGGGTGTGCTGGTGGCTTTCATCATCTCCGCCATGACGCTCAAGAGCGTGATCGACGGTGCCCGCTTCAACGAAACCCTCTACACCTGGATGGTGGTCGGTGGCCTGAAGATGGAAGTCGGCTTCCTGGTCGACGGCCTCACCGCCATGATGATGTGCGTCGTGACCTTCGTGTCGCTGATGGTGCACCTCTACACCATCGGCTACATGGAGGAAGACGAAGGCTACAACCGCTTCTTTGCCTACATCTCGCTGTTCACCTTCTCCATGCTGATGCTCGTCATGAGCAACAACATGCTGCAACTGTTCTTCGGCTGGGAAGCCGTGGGCCTGGTGTCCTACCTGTTGATCGGTTTCTGGTTCAACAAACCCACCGCCATCTTCGCCAACATGAAGGCCTTTCTGGTCAACCGTGTGGGTGACTTCGGCTTCATCCTGGGCATCGGCCTGATCGCCGCCTACGCAGGCACGCTCAATTATGCAGAAACCTTTGCCAAGGCGGCCGAGCTGGGTGCACTGACTTTCCCTGGCACCGACTGGATGCTGGTGACCGTGGTCTGCATCTGCCTGTTCATCGGCGCGATGGGCAAGTCGGCCCAGTTCCCGCTGCACGTGTGGCTGCCGGATTCGATGGAAGGTCCCACGCCTATTTCGGCGCTGATCCACGCCGCCACGATGGTGACGGCAGGTATCTTCATGGTGGCCCGCATGTCGCCGCTGTTCGAGCTGTCGGACACCGCGCTGAACTTCATCATGATGATCGGCTCGATCACGGCCTTGTTCATGGGTTTCCTCGGCATCATCCAGAACGACATCAAGCGCGTGGTGGCTTACTCCACCTTGTCGCAGTTGGGCTACATGACGGTCGCTCTGGGCGCATCCGCTTACTCGGTGGCCGTGTTCCACCTGATGACGCACGCTTTCTTCAAGGCCTTGCTGTTCCTCGGTGCCGGCTCGGTCATCATGGGCATGCACCACAACCAGGACATCCGCTGGATGGGGGGCGTGCGCAAGTACATGCCCATCACCTGGATCACTTCGCTGCTGGGTTCGCTGGCCTTGATCGGTACGCCGTTCTTCTCGGGTTTCTATTCCAAGGACAGCATCATCGAAGCCGTGGCCGAAAGCCATCTGCCTGCCGCAGGTTTCGCCAACATCGCCGTGCTGGCTGGCGTGTTCGTGACCGCTTTCTATTCGTTCCGCATGTACTTCCTGGTCTTCCACGGCAAAGAGCGTTACGACCAGAACCCTGACGCACACCACGATGACCACCACGGTCACGACGACCACGGCCATGGCGACCATGGTCCGCACGAGTCGCCCTGGGTGGTGACGGTGCCGCTGATCCTGCTGGCCATTCCTTCGGTGGTGATCGGCTACATGACGATCGATCCGATGCTGTTTGGCGAGTTCTTCAAGGACGCGATCTTTGTGAACGCCGACAAGCACCACGTGATGCACGAGTTGGCCGATGCCTTCCACGGCCCGGTGGCCATGGCAGTGCACGCCGTCAGCTCCGCACCGTTCTGGCTGGCCCTGGCCGGTGTGGTGGTGTCCTGGTACATGTACCTGATCAACCCCGCCGTGCCTGCGTTCTTTGCCCGTGTGCTGCGTCCGCTGATCGTCGTGCTCGAGAACAAGTATTTCCTCGACTGGATCAACGAAAACATCCTGGCCCGTGGCGCCCGCATGTTGGGCACCGGTCTGTGGCAAGTGGGTGACCGTACCCTGATCGATGGCCTGGTGGTCAATGGTTCCTGGAAAGTCGTGGGCTGGGTCTCTGGCGTGGTGCGCTGGTTCCAGTCGGGCTTCCTGTACCACTATGCCCTGGTGATGATTCTGGGCGTGTTCATGCTGATGACGTATTTCGTCTGGCTGGCTTAACGATTACAAGGAAGTCATAAAAATGGGATTGTTGAGCCTTGCCATCTGGACGCCGATTGCTTTTGGCGTCGTCTTGCTGGCCCTGGGACGTGATGACCAAGCCCGCGCTGTGCGCTGGTTGGCCCTGATCGGTTCTGTGGTCAGTTTCCTTGTGACCTTGCCGCTGTACTCGGGCTTCCAGCTGGGCACATCGGCCATGCAGTTCGTCGAAAAGGCGAGCTGGATCGAACGCTTCAATGTGAACTACGCCCTGGGCGTGGACGGCATTTCTTTGTGGTTCGTGCTGCTGACCGCTTTCATCAATGTGATCGTCGTGATCGCGGGTTGGGAAGTGATCACCCGCAAAGTCAACCAGTACATGGCCGCCTTCCTGATCCTGTCGGGTCTGATGATCGGCGTGTTCAGTGCGCTGGACGGCATCCTGTTCTACGTCTTCTTTGAAGCCACGCTGATCCCGATGTACCTGATCATCGGCATCTGGGGTGGTCCGAACAAGATCTACGCGGCCTTCAAGTTCTTCCTGTACACCTTGATGGGTTCGCTGCTGACGCTGATCGCGCTCATCTACCTGTACACCGCCTCCAATGGCAGCTTCGACATCCTGGCCTGGCACCAACTGCCGCTGTCGGGTCATGTGCAGACCCTGCTGTTCTTCGCCTTCTTCGCCGCGTTTGCGGTCAAGGTGCCGATGTGGCCTGTGCACACCTGGTTGCCAGACGTGCACGTGGAAGCGCCTACCGGTGGTTCGGCTGTGCTGGCCGCCATCATGCTGAAACTCGGTGCCTACGGTTTCCTGCGTTTTTCGATGCCCATTGCGCCCGACGCTGCACGCGAGTGGGGCACCTTGATGATCGTGCTGTCTCTGGTGGCCGTCATCTATGTGGGCCTGGTCGCCATGGTCCAGCAGGACATGAAGAAACTGGTGGCTTACTCTTCGGTGGCGCACATGGGTTTCGTGACGCTGGGCTTTTTCATCTTCAACCCGCTCGGCGTGTCCGGTGGTCTGGTGCAGATGATTGCCCACGGTTTCGTGTCCGCAGCGATGTTCCTGTCGATCGGCGTGCTGTATGACCGTGTGCATTCGCGTGAGATCTCCAGCTACGGCGGTGTGGTCAACACCATGCCCAAGTTCGCTGCCTTTGCCTTGCTGTTCTCGATGGCCAACTGCGGTCTGCCAGGCACAGCCGGTTTTGTGGGCGAGTGGATGGTGATCCTGGGTGCGGTCAAGTTCAACTTCTGGATCGGCCTGATGTCGGCTTCGGCCCTGATCTTTGGTGCGGCCTACACCCTGTGGATGTTCAAACGCGTCTACCTGGGTCCTGTGGCCAACGACCACGTCAAGGAACTGACCGACATCAACAGCCGCGAATTCCTGGTCATGGCCTTGCTGGCCGTCGCCGTGCTGGCCATGGGCCTGTACCCGAAACCCTTCACGGACGTGATGGACACCTCGGTGGCTGAACTGCTCAAGCACGTGGCGCTGTCCAAGCTGCCCCAGTAACGAACGCAAGAATAGAAAGAATGATGATGGACACCACCAGCTGGATGACGATCTATCCTGAAATCGTGTTGCTGGTCATGGCCTGCGTGATCGCGCTGGTCGACCTCTTCGTCAAGAGCCCACGCCGCACGGCCACCCACGCGCTGACCTTGCTCACGCTCGGCGGTGTGGCCCTGCTGCACGCCCTGTATGCCGATGCCGGGCAGACCCTGTACGGCTTTGGCCATCTGGTGGTCAGCGACCCGCTGGGCCACTGGCTCAAGTGCTTTGCCAGCATCGCGGTCATGGTGACCCTGGTGTACTCGCGCCCTTACGCGGCTGACCGCGACATGCTGCGCGGCGGCGAGATGTTCAGCCTGAGCATGTTCGCCTTGCTGGGCATGAGCGTGATGATCTCCGGTCAGAACTTCCTGGTGCTGTACCTCGGTCTGGAACTGCTGACGCTGTCGAGCTACGCCCTGGTGGCCTTGCGCCGCGACCACACACAAGCCACAGAAGCGGCCATGAAGTACTTTGTGCTGGGCGCCATGGCTTCCGGTTTCCTGCTGTATGGCATGTCCATGCTGTACGGTGCCACAGGCAGCCTTGATCTGTCGTCTGTGCTCAAGGCCATCGCCTCGGGTCAGGTCAAGCACCAGGTGCTGGTGTTCGGTCTGGTGTTCATCGTGGCGGGTCTGGCTTTCAAGATCGGCGCGGTGCCTTTCCACATGTGGATTCCCGACGTGTACCAAGGTGCGCCGACCGCTGCCACGCTGCTGATCGGTGGCGCGCCCAAGCTGGCCGCGTTCGCCCTCATGATCCGTTTGCTGGTCGAAGGCTTGCTGCCTTTGGCCATCGACTGGCAGCAGATGCTGGCTTTCCTGGCCATCGCATCGCTGGCCGTGGGTAACCTGGCCGCCATTGCGCAGACCAACCTCAAGCGCATGCTGGCGTATTCGACCATCGCGCAAATGGGCTTTGTGCTGCTGGGCTTTGTGGCCGGCGTCATCAACGGCCAGACCACATTGGCGGCCAACGCCTACAGCTCGGCCATGTTCTACATCGTCGGTTATGTGCTGACCACACTGGCCAGCTTCGGCATCATCTTGCTGCTGGCCCGTCAGGGTTTCGAGAGCGAAGAGATCACCGACCTGGCCGGTCTGAACCTGCGCAGCCCCCTGTACGCTGGCGTGATGGCTGTGTGTCTGTTCTCGCTGGCTGGCATCCCGCCCATGGTGGGTTTTTATGCCAAGCTGGCGGTGCTGCAGTCCCTGATTGCTTCGGGTCAAGGCTTCTACATCGGTCTGGCCATCTACGCCGTGCTGATGTCCCTGATCGGCGCTTTCTACTACCTGCGCGTGGTCAAGGTCATGTACTTTGACGAGCCGGTCACTGCCACCACCGTGTCGGCCCCCGCCGACGTGCGCGTGGTGCTGTCGATCAACGGTTTGCTGGTGCTGCTTCTGGGCATTGTGCCTGGCGCCCTGATGGCCCTGTGCGCCCAGGCCGTCAAGAGCATGCTGGCCCTGTAAAGCCACATGTCGCCATCCCTGCAGATTGGCGCTCTGGTGCTGCTGGCCGTGATGGCCGCCAATCTGCCTTTTGCCAACCATCGCGTGCTCGCCCTGGGCCCGGTGCGTGCGGCCAAATCCCTGCCTTGGCGTTTGCTGGAGCTGGTGCTGCTGTACTTCGTGGTCGGCGGCATTGGCCTGGCGCTTGAAAAAAATGCGGGCCAGATCGCCCCGCAAGGCTGGGAGTTTTACGCGGTCACGGCCACCATGTTCGTGACGCTGGCTTTCCCGGGCTTCGTCTACCGTTACCTTCTGCACCGCCGCGATTGACGCTGTGTCTTCCCGGCACCTGACAGGCTGCCCCCATGTCTGATGAACATCTGATCGAGCAGACCCTGGAACGGCAAGAGCTGTTCAAGGGCCGATTCCTGCACGCCTTTCGCGACACGGTTCGCCTGCCCGATGGCGGGCAGGCCACGCGTGAATACGTGGTCCACCCGGGGGCCGTGGTGGTGGTGCCCTTGCTGCAAGGGCCGGATGGCGAAACGCGCATCGTGCTGGAACGCCAATACCGCTACCCTGTGGGGCAGGTGATGGTCGAGCTGCCTGCGGGCAAACTCGACGCGGGCGAAGACCCGTTGCTGTGTGGTCAACGCGAGCTGCTCGAAGAAACCGGTTACCGGGCGCACGAGTGGGCCAGGGCAGGGCAGATGCACCTGGCCATTGCCTACTCGACCGAAGTCATCCACATCTATTTCGCGCGAGGCCTGACGCAAGGTGAGCGGCAACTCGATCAAGGCGAGTTTCTGGATGTGTTCTCGGTCACCCCCGATGAATTGATGGCCTGGTGCCGTGATGGCCAGATCACCGACGCCAAAACACTCAGTTGCATGGTTTGGTTGCACAATGTGCTCTCCGGTGCGTGGCCGCTTGACTGGCAGCCAGCGCCGAGCTGATCCTCACCATGAAAGTCCTCAACCTCCAGTGCAGCCAGGGGCACAGTTTTGAAGGCTGGTTTGCCTCTCAGGATGACTACGACGCGCAACGCGGCCGTGGCCTCGTCACGTGCCCCGTGTGCAACGACAGCGAGGTGACCAAGATGCTGTCCGCGCCACGGCTGAATCTGGGCGGCAGTCAGTCCGACCCCCCAACTGCGGTTCAGACCGAATCCACACCGGTGGCCAATGTGGGCCCTGCACAGTTGCAGGCGGCCTGGATGCAGATGGTGCGCCACGTCATGGCCCACACCGAAGACGTGGGTCAGCAGTTTGCCGAAGAGGCGCGCAAGATCCATTACGGCGAACGCGAAGAGCGCAACATCCGGGGTCAAGCCACGCGTGAAGAAACCGAAGCGCTGCTTGACGAGGGCATCGACATCTTGCCCTTGCCTGTGCCTGCGGGGCTCAAAGAACCGCTGCAATGAGGCGCATCGGGGTGCTCGAATGTCTCAGCTGCTGACCATCCCTGAATCAGAGGTCGAACTGACTGCCATTCGCGCTCAAGGGCCTGGTGGGCAAAATGTCAACAAGGTCTCCAGTGCCATTCAACTGCGCTTTGATGTGGCGAATTCCAGCTTGCCCGAGGACGTGAAAGCCCGCTGGCTCGCGTCGAAAGACAGCCGTCTCACGCCCGAGGGTATTCTGGTGCTCAAGGCGCAACGCTACCGCACGCAAGAGGCCAACCGGGCAGACGCCTGGGCGCGGCTGTATGAATTGCTGGACCTGTTCCTGCGAGCGCCCAAGAAGCGCAAGGCCACACGGCCAACTTATGGCTCCGTGCAAAGGCGCTTGCAAGGCAAGGCTCAGCAGTCGCAGCTCAAGGCATCCAGGCGCTCGCGGCCTGAATGACCTGTGCAGTGGCGTGATCCTGATCCGCCACCACCACCGTGCGCTGCGGCATGCTGCGCAGCCAGGTGATCTGCCGCTTGGCGAGCTGGCGTGTGGCAATGATGCCGCGCTCACGGATCTCGGCTTCGCTCCAGCCTTCATCCAGCCCTTGCCAGGCCTGGCGGTAACCGACGCAACGCATCGAAGGCAGATCGGGGTTCAGGTCACCGCGTGCGCGCAAGGCACGCACTTCATGCATGAAGCCCTGCGCCATCATCAGGTCAAAGCGCAGCGCGATGCGTTCGTGCAGCCAGGCGCGGTCACCAGGCTCCAGGCTGATGACCGGGATGTTCGGCGCAGGTGCTGCGGCCTTGGGGGCCTGGTGAAAGGCCGACAGCGCTTGCCCGGTCGACGTCCAGATTTCCAGCGCCCGGCCAATGCGCTGGCTGTCATTCGGGGCCAGCCGCGCAGCCGTGATCGGGTCCACCTGTTGCAACTCGGCGTGCATCGCGGGCCAGCCAATGGCCTGGGCGCGTTGCTGGATCTGCTCGCGCACCTGCGGGTCGGCCGCGGGCATGTCGTTCAGGCCTTCGAGCAGGGCCTTCAGATACAGTATGGTGCCGCCCACCAGCAGCGGGGTTTTGCCGCGTGCGCGAATGTCCCCGATCAAGTGCGTGGCGTCTTTGGCGAATTCGGCCGCGCTGTAGCTTTGCAGCGGGTCGAGGATGTCGATCAGGTGGTGTGGCACGCAGGCCAGCTCTTCGCGGCTGGGCTTGGCGGTGCCGATGTCCATGCCTCGGTAGACCAGGGCCGAGTCCACGCTGATGATTTCGGCCCCGCCTTGTGCCTGGAGCGCATCGGCCAAGGCCAAGGCCGCGGCGGTTTTGCCGCTGGCAGTCGGCCCGACCAGAGCGATAGCATCGATGGGCTTCATGCCGCTTGGACTTCGGTAGGGCGGCCGTGGCGTTGCACGGCGGTCCAGGCAATCAGAGCGATGACGGTGCTCCACAGCAGCATGCCGTGGGCCAGCGCGAACACGGGCACGTCCATGTGGCGGCCCAGCCAGCCACCCATGAAAAAGGCGCCCAGCATCATCAGAAAACCGTTGAGCGCCGAAGCCGTGCCGGCCTTGAGCGGGAAGGGCGCGACAGCCGCACTTTGGCCGCAGGGCTGGTGCACGCCGTGGCCGAACATGAAGAGGTAGACCGGCCCCATCACCGCCCAGGCGCCGTACCAGGGCTGGTCCAGCCCGGCATGGGCCAGCACCGTGAGCAGCACACCGCCGCTGAGCGTCAGCACACCCGCGATGCCCACGGTGCGGTGCATGCTGGTGCGTCTGAGCATCCAGCGGCCCCAGAAGGTGCCGAGAATGTAGGCCAGCGACATGGTGAACATCAGCAAGCCGTAGGTGGTCTTGCTGTAGCCGAGTTGCCGGGTGAATACAAAGGAGGAGCTGGCCAGAAAGGTGAACAGCCCGAGGTAGGACGCCGAGGACAGCGCGCACCAGGTGCGAAACACCGGGTGGCGGAAGATCTCCAGATTGGCGCGCCACAGCGAACGCCATTGCAGCGCATCGTGTCGGCGTTCAGGCAGGGTTTCGCGGTAAGCCCAGAACAACAGGGCCAGCGTGACCGCACCGAACAGCGTCACGGCCAGCAAGGCGTAGCGCCAGCCCACCCAGTCGCTCAGCAAACCGCCTACGGGGGCGCAGGTGCAGGCGATGACGCCCAGACCCGACAGGGCCTGCGACATGACGTGGGCACCTTCGTGTGGCTGGAACAGGTCGCGCACGATGGCACGTGCGGCCATGACCGCCGCACCCATGGCGATGCCCTGCACGGTGCGTGCCGCGATCAGCCAGCCGATGCCCGGCGCGGCCACGCAGGCCACGGACGCCAGCACATAGGCGCTCATGCCCGCGAGCAGAATGGGGCGGCGCCCGAAACGGTCAGACAGCGGCCCCCAGACCAGCTGAGAAATGCCAAACGCCAACAGCAGTGCCGTCAGGGTGAGCTGGATCTCGCCCATGCTGGCCCCCAGGCTGTCGCGGATGGCGGGCAGGGCGGGCAGGTACAGGTCGGTGGTGACGGCTTGCAGACCCAGCAGCAGGGCGAGAAGAAGCACCACAAGTTGACGTGGCATCGCGACGGGGGCGTCGCTCCCACAATGTGTAGGAGCCGCGCCCTCGCGGCGATATTCCGTGGAGGTCGCCATGCCGTTCAGCGCCCCCGCAGGAACAGGGCGTCCAGATCACGCATCGTCATCTGTCGCCAGGTCGGGCGGCCATGGTTGCATTGGTCCGAGCGCTCGGTCTCTTCCATCTGGCGCAGCAAGGCGTTCATCTCGGTCAGCGTGAGCTGGCGGTTGGCGCGCACAGCGCCGTGGCAGGCCATGGTCGCCAGGATTTCATTCTGGGCGCGCTGCACCACGGTGCTGGCGTCGTGCTGGGCCAGCTCGGCCAGCACGCTGCGGGCCAGTTCGACTGCGTCGCCCTGGGCCAGCGTGGTGGGCACGGCGCGCACGGCCAGGGTTTTGGCCGAGAGGGGGGAGATTTCCAGGCCGAGTTGCGTGAGCACTTCTGCGCAGGCCTCGGCGGTGGCCACCTCGGTGGGGGTGGCGGCAAAGGTGGCCGGGATCAGCAGGGGCTGGCTGGCGATGTGCGGGCCTTCGCCTTCTGCGCTGCCCAGCTGGTTTTTCAATCGCTCGTAGACGATGCGTTCGTGCGCGGCATGCATGTCCACCACCACCAGACCTTGGGCGTTTTCGGCCAGGATGTAGACGCCATGCAGCTGCGCGACGGCGCGGCCCAGGGGCCAGGCTTCTTCGGTGGCCGATCGCGGCGAGGGCGGCGCTCCCACAGGGGCAACTGTGTCGTTGTAGGAGCCCCGCCCCGGGGCGATCTCGGGCGCTTGCGGCTCTTGTGCTTGCCATCGTGGCGAGGTCGCCGCTCCCACGGGGGCAGGTGTCTCGATGTTTGGTGCTGGTGTCCACAGCGCTTTCAGGTCCGCCATGGCCTGCTCGCCGTCCACCCGGAGGCGCTCGAAGCGGGGTGTTGGGAACGCGGAAGCAGGCTCTGGGCGCGACTCCAGGCCCATGCTGCCCTGACGCCAGCTGGCCGACTCGGGCAGGGCACGCGGGGCAGGGCTGGATTGCAGCGGCAATTCGGGCGCGGCTTCGGGGGTGTTCAGGGCCTGTGAACGCGGCGCAGCAATGGCCTGCTCGATCGCGTGGCGAATCGCCTGGTGCACCGCACGGCTGTCGCGAAAACGCACTTCGATCTTGGTCGGGTGCACGTTGGCGTCCACCAGGGTGGGGTCGATCTGCACAAACAGGGCATAGGCCGGTTGCTTGTGACCGTGCAGCATGTCTTCGTAGGCGCTGCGCGCACCGTGCATCAGCACCTTGTCGCGCACAAAGCGGCCGTTGACGTAGGCAAACTGGTGGTCGGGGCGCGAGCGGGCAGCGTCGGGCGTGCCTGCTCGGCCCACCACATGCAGTGGGCCCGCGTGGTAGTCGACGGCCACCGACTGCGCCACAAAATCGTTGCCCAGCACATCGCCCAGGCGCTGCGCGAGGCCCTCGGGGCCTGGGTGCACGCGCCACTGCTCGACCAGCTTGCCTTCGTGCCAGATGGCAAAGCTCACATCCGGCCGGGCCAGCGCGTGGCGGCGCACAGCCTCAATGCAGTGGGCCAGCTCGGTGCTGTCGCTTTTGAGGAATTTGCGGCGTGCCGGGGTCGAGAAAAACAGCTCCTTGACTTCGACCGTGGTGCCCACGGCGCGTGGGGCGGGGCGCACCTCGCCAGTCTGTCCGTCCAGCGCCAGGGCGTTGGGCTGGCCGTCCATGCGCGAGAGCAGCGTCAGCTCGGACACCGAGTTGATGGCGGCCAAGGCTTCGCCCCGAAAGCCCATGGTCATGACCGATTCGAGGTCAGTCAGGTTGCCGATCTTGCTGGTGGCGTGGCGCTTGAGGGCCACGGGCAACTCGTCGGGGGCGATGCCGCCGCCGTCGTCTTCGACCGAGATCAGGCGGGTGCCGCCCCCCAGCAGGCGCAGGGTGATGTTTTGCGCACCCGCATCGAGCGCGTTGTCGACCAGTTCACGCACCACGGACGCGGGGCGTTCCACCACTTCGCCTGCGGCGATCTGGCTGATCAGTTCATCGGGGAGTTCGCGGATCGGGCGGCGCGCGTTCGCCTGGGTGTTTTCGGCAGTCACCAGGGCATTTTAGGGCTTGGGGGCGGGATAATCCGCCCATGGACATCCTCTTGCAGCTCATCGATTTCATCCTCCACGTGGACACTTATCTGGAGGCCTTTGTGCAAAACCACGGGGCCTGGGTCTACGCCTTGCTGTTCCTGATTGTTTTTGTCGAGACCGGGCTGGTGGTCATGCCGTTTTTGCCGGGCGATTCGCTGCTCTTCATCGTGGGGGCCATGTGCGGCGCCGACATGATGAGCTGGCCTTTGGTGGTGGTCATCCTGCTGGTGGCGGCCATTGGTGGTGACCAGACCAATTACTCGATTGGCCGCTACTTTGGCCCTCGGGTGTTCCAGTGGGAAAACTCGCGTTTTTTCAACCGCCAGGCGTTCAACCAGGCGCATGACTTCTACGAAAAATACGGCGGCATCACCATCGTGCTGGCCCGCTTCATGCCCTTCATCCGCACCTTCGTGCCCTTTGTGGCCGGGGTGGCGGACATGACCCGCAGCAAGTTCACCACCTACAACGTGGTCGGCGGCGTGCTCTGGGTGGTGGGGCTGACGCTTGCGGGCTACCTGTTTGGCAACCTGCCGTTTGTGCAGACGCACCTGTCCAAGATCATCTGGGCGCTGATTCTGGTGCCCGGGCTTGTGACGCTGGTGGGGGCCTGGCGGGCGCGGCATTCCAGCCGTTGAAAGACACCCGGGGTTACCGGCAGGTTACGGTGTTTGATAATTCGATCAACTCACTTTTGACTTGCGCGAGCCCCGAACCATGACCGCTCCAAACTCCTTTTCGTCCGTGCGCATCGCCACAGCGGGCGAAGCCCTGATCGATCTGGTCATGCAACCCGATGGCCGTTTTCTGCCTTGCCTGGGTGGGGCGGTCTACAACCTCAGCCGTGCCTTGGCACGCCAGGGCGTGCCGGTCATGTACATGAACCCGTTTTCGTTCGACCGCTTTGGCCGTCAGCTGGCCTCGGGTCTGAGCGCTGACGGGGCCGTGCTGGCGCGCCCCGAGCCTGTGTCCGAAGTGACGTCTCTGGCGGTGGTGGGCGTTGACGCCCAGGGCCACCCGGACTACGCCTTCTACCGCGAAGCTGTGGCCGACCGCGCCATCAGCTTTGACGCGCTCAACGCGGCGTGTGCCGACGCGCCGATGCTCGACATCGTCTGCACGGGCTGCCTGGCGCTGGCGCCAGCCGATGCCGACAAATACCTGCCCTGGCTGGCCGCGCAAAAGGCTGCGGGCCGCTGGGTGGTGGTGGACACCAACCTGCGCCCGACCGTGCTGCCCGACATGGCGCCGTACCGTGCCAACATCCACGCCGCGCTGGCCCATGCCGACCTCATCAAGGCCAGCGACGAAGACCTGCAGCACCTGGCGGTGCCGGGGGCGGATGCTTTTGCGCAGGCCGAAAACCTGCTGGGCAGCTGCGGCGCCCGCATGATGGCGCTGACCCTGGGGGGCGAAGGCGCGGCCTTGTTACTCAAGACCGATGCGGGCATCCTCACGGTGCGTGGCCGCGAAGGCGCACCGGTGCAGGTGGTGGACACCGTGGGTGCCGGGGACAGCTTTCTGGCGGGCCTCTTGACCGCCTTGCTGGCGCAGGCCGATGCGGCCCAGCTCCGACCGCGTGAGTGGGTGGCCAGACTGGCCGCAGCAGACCTGGGTGCCTTGCTGTCCCATGCGCTGGCCACGGCCACGGTCAATGTGATGCGTGCGGGTTGCCAGCCGCCCAC
>Ga0228699_1000403_pt1 | contig 33240 bp, 30 predicted proteins | sample McNCre217_Aug_MG_FD_178016 | JGI IMG/M metagenome (GOLD analysis project Ga0228699, IMG submission 178016) | Freshwater microbial communities from McNutts Creek, Athens, Georgia, United States - 2-17_Aug_MG | ecosystem: Environmental > Aquatic > Freshwater > Creek | place: USA: Georgia... | reverse complement strand
GCCAAAAGAAAGCCGCCTTGAAGGTGGACGACAGCGCTGACTTGCCTCTGTTGAAAGAAATCAAGCGTGCCAGCACCCCGACCATGAGCTTGGACGGCGACATCATCGTGCAACCCGTGGTGCGCACGAAGAAGGGCAACGAGTTTGTGTCTCCTGCCACCTTGGCCGAAGTGGCCGACTACCTGGTCAAACACCCCACCACCACCTTGTTGGCAGGCAGCACCGAAATCGGTTTGCAGGTGAACAAACAGTTCGCGCGCCCTGACCACATCATGTACTTGGGCAACGTCAAAGAACTGCGCCAAGTGACTGAGACCGACAAGGCCTGGCACATCGGCGCAGCCGTGTCGCTGACCCAAGTGGAAGCGCTGATCGCCAAGGCCTACCCCGACTTTGCCGAAGTGTTGCGCCGTTTTGGATCGCCCCCCATCCGTTCCACCGCCACGCTGGCGGGCAACATCGCCAACGGTTCGCCCATCGGTGACTCCATGCCTTGCTTGCTGGCGCTGGGTGCCAATCTGGTGCTGCGTCGTGGTGACAAAACCCGCAACGTCGTGCTGGACAACTTCTACACCGGCATGAAGAAAAACGTGCTCGAAGCCGGTGAGTTCATCGAAGCGGTGGAGTTGCCTAAGCCTGCAAAGGACCAAGTGTTCCGTGCCCACAAGGTGAGCAAGCGTTTCGAGCAAGACATTTCGGCCACCTGCGCGGCCATCAGCTACACGCTCAAAGGCGGCAAGTTGAGTGGCGTCAAGCTCGCGTACAACGGCTTGAGCCCCTTCCCAGCCCGTGCCCCCAAATTGGAAGCGGTGTTGGAAGGCAAGTCACCTGCTGACGTGAAAGTTGCAGACCTTGATGCCGCCATTGCCGCGAGCTTCACCGCTCGCGACGGCTTGCGTGCCACTTGGGCTTACCGCGCTTTGGTGGCGCGTAACCTGGTGCTCGAATTCATTGAAGAACAAACCTCGGAGGTGGCATAAATGAACGCTCCTACCCATCTGAAAAATCTGTTGCCCGCATCGGGCGTTCAGCAAGGCACCGACGTGGTCCACGAGTCCGCGCACCTGCACGTGACCGGCACCGCCACCTACATCGACGACATCCCCGAGCACGCAGGCACCTTGTATGCCGCGCTCATCCTGTCGCCCGTGGCGCATGGCGAATTGATTGGCGACGGCATTGACCGCGAGGCCATCCTCAAGGAGCACGGCGTGGTGGCGGTCTACACCGCCAAAGACATTCCCGGCGAAAACAACTGCGGCCCCATCGTGCATGACGACCCCTTCCTCGCCGCAGGCAAGGTCGAGTTTGTCGGCCAAGCCGTGGCTGTGGTGGTGGCACATGACATGCTCTATGCACGCGAAGCTGCCAAAAAAGCCAAGGTGTTGGTGAAAGAACTCAAACCCATCTTGACGGTGGAAGAGGCCATGGAAGCGGGCAGCTTCATCATGCCACCCAAGGGCATCACACGCGGTGATGCCGCCGCAGCCATTGCCAGCGCACCGCACAAAATCAAAGGCACGACTCGCACGGGTCAGCAAGAGCAGTTTTATCTGGAAGGCCAGATCACTTACGCGGTGCCCAAGGAAGACGGCCAACTCACCTTGTACGTGTCGACCCAACATCCGGACGGCAACCAACGCGAAGCCGCCCACGCCCTGAACCTGCACACCAACGACGTCGAAGTGATTTGCCGCCGCATGGGTGGCGGCTTTGGTGGCAAGGAAGGTAACGCCAGCATCTTCAGCCAAAGCGCGGCCTTGGCTGCGCACAAGCTGGGCAAGCCCGTCAAGCTGCGCGTCAACCGCGACGACGACATGACCATCACCGGCAAGCGTCACGATTTCCGCATCGACTACGAAGTGGGCTTTGACGACAACGGCCGCGTCTTGGGCGCTGACATCACGCTCATGTCGCGATGCGGCTACAGCACCGACTACTCGGGCCCGGTGAACGACCGCGCTTGCTTGCACATCGACAACAGCTACCACATCCCAGCTTTGAAGCTGGTGAGCCACCGCTGCAAAACCAACACCCAAAGCGCCACCGCTTTCCGTGGTTTCGGCGGCCCGCAAGGCATGTTTGGCATCGAGACGGTGATGGACGAGATTGCGATGACTTTGGGCAAAGACCCCTTGGAAGTGCGCAAGCTGAATCTCTACAAAGACCCCGCCATCAGCGGCACGCCCGACACCATGACCACCCAATACAACCAGCTCATCGAAGACTGGGTGGGTGACAAGGTGATTGCGCAGGTCGAGCAAGAGTCGAAATACGCTGAGCGCCGCGCTCAGGTGCAGGGCTTCAACGCCAAGAGCAAAACCCGCAAGCGCGGCATTGCTTTGGTGCCTTTGAAGTTCGGCATCAGCTTCACCGCCACGCACTTGAACCAAGGCGGCGCTTTGCTGGTGGTTTACATGGACGGCTCAGTCAGCTGCAACCACGGCGGCACCGAAATGGGCCAGGGCCTCAACACCAAGATGGCGCAAGTCTGTGCCGATGGTTTGGGCATCAGCGTGGACCATGTGCGCATCACCGCCACCGACTCGCAAAAAGTGCCCAACGCTTCGGCCACGTCCGCATCAAGCGGTGCCGACATCAACGGCGCGGCCATCATGAACGCGACCATGCAAATGCGCGAGCGCTTGAAGCCTGTAGCGGCTCGCATGTTGGGTTGCACTGACGCTGACGTAACGTTTGCCAACAACGAAGTGCATGGTGGCGGCAAATCCGTCAAATGGGCCGACGTCACCAAGCAAGCGTGGCTGGACCGCGTGGGCCTGAGCGTCACGGGCTTTTACATGACGCCCGAAATCAAATACGACTTCACCACCTTGAACGGCCGTGCCTTCTATTACTACTGCTACGGCGCTGCCGTGAGCGAAGTGGAAATCGACACCCGCACCGGCGAGTGGTGGCTCAAGGCCGTGGACATCGTGCACGATGTGGGCCGAAGCATCAACCCTGCGCTCGACAAAGGCCAGATCGAAGGCGCTTACATCCAGGGCATGGGCTGGCTCACCATGGAAGAGTGCATTTGGGACAAGAAGGGCAAGCTGCTCACCCACGGCCCCAGCACCTACAAAATTCCGGTGGCGGGCGATGTGCCTGAGCACTTCAAGGTTTCGTTGTTCGACAACGCCAACCTCAAGCCCACACCATTCAACAGCAAGGCCACCGGTGAGCCACCCTTGATGCTTGGCTTGTCCGCCTTCTTCGCCTTGCGCGACGCGGTGGCCGCCAGTGCTGACCACAAAGCGGTGGTCTACATGGATGCCCCTGCAACGCCCGAGCGCATTTTGATGGCCTGCGAAGCGGCCAAGGCGAAGGCGGCGGCTTAAGCGCTGCTGCATTTCGCGCCAAGCTTTTGTGCCACGCCACACCGCTGAGTTGTTGAACCAACTCCAACATGCCGAGGGTGTGTTGGTGTCGGTCGACAGCGTGCAGGGCTCGGGCCCGCGCGAGGTGGGGGCATGGATGGCCGTCTTCCCGCAGACCGTGGTCAACACCATTGGTGGCGGACATCTGGAGTTTCAGGCCATCTCGGAAGCGCGTGCTTTGTTGTCGCGGCCTGCGCCTTCTGCGAATGGCCATGTCGCATCGACACCCACACACGAAGACAGTGCGCTAACCACGCGCTATGCCCTGGGTCCAGCCCTGGGCCAATGTTGCGGCGGTGTGGTGCATTTGAAGTTTGAGCGCATCAGTGCTGCAGACGCGCCCTCGCTGAAGCAACGCTTGCTGGCCAACGGTCAACCGCTGGCCTTGTTTGGCGGTGGTCATGTGGGCCGTGCCTTGGTGAATGTACTCAGCACCTTGCCCTACAACGTGCAGTGGATTGACAGCCGCGACGAAATTTTTCCTGCACAACTGCCACCCAATGTGGTGTGCGAACACTCCGACCCTGTGCAAGCTGCGGTCGCCGATGTGCCCAGTGGCGCAAGCGTGCTCATCATGAGCTTCAGCCATGCGGAAGATTTAGATGTGGTCGCTGCATGTTTGCAACGCCAACGCCTGCAGGGTGATTTGAAATTCGTTGGCCTGATTGGAAGCAAAACCAAATGGGCCACTTTCCAGCACCGCCTGGAAGCACGCGGTTTCACCCCCCAAGAGCTGGCCTTCATCACTTGCCCGATTGGCGTGGAGGGCATCACTGGCAAAGAGCCCGAGGTGATTGCGGTGTCGGTGGCGGCGCAGTTGTTGCAGCAGCGCTGACGTTCAGTCTTTCATGATGTTGCGCATCAGCGCACGCACCTTACCCAGCAGTGGCGGTTCGCTGCGTGAGGCAATGGTGACCAAGCCAAAACGCGCATTCGCGTTCAATGTCGGCGTGATGGGCAGCTCCACCAAATCGGGGGCAGACGCACGAATGGCCAGCACCACTGCGTCGCTGGTGCGTGCGACGTCCAACAAGCTTGAAATTTCTTCGCAGCGCAAATTGACCAACTGATCGGGATGGGCGCTGGGGCCAAAACGCTCCATCAAAATGCGCGCCACCTCATCACTCAAAGGGGTGGAGGCGATGGGAAAGTCGCGCAGCAGGGCAAAGGGCACGCTGCGTTTTTTGGCCAGTGGATGGCCCGGGCGGCACATGAAGGCGCCTGCCATCTCTTGCAAAGCCTCGACCTTCAAATCTGCCGAGGGTTGGAGTGAGCGGATGTCCAAAACCAAAGCGTCTAACAAGCGATCTCGCAGAGCTTGTACCAGCAGTGTGGTGCTGCCGCGCGAAATATCGATGTGGGCCTGCGGGTGTTCGGTGGCCATCAGCATCAGCAGGGGGGTCATCAACATCGCACCGGGTCCTGAACCCAGGCCCACACGCAGTGGACCGATCTCGCCTTGCTGCAATCGCCGACTGGTTTGACGCAACTCGTTGGCTTCATCCACCAAGATGCGGGCGCGCTGCACGATGTGGGTGCCAAAAGGGGTGAGCTCGTTCTTGCGGCCTACGCGGTCAAACAAAGGTGAGCCCAATTCGTCTTCCAGCGCTTTGATGCTGCGGCTCAGGGCCGGTTGCGTGAGATGGAGCTTGCTCGCCGACTGGCTGAACGAACCGCTGGTGGCCAATTCGATCAAATGCTTGAGTTGAACCAAGGTCATGGCATGTCCAATCTATGCATAAAAGTTATACAAAACTACATAAAAATGCATTGGACATTATAGAAATCGGTTTTTAGGATGCAGCCATAACAACCATTTTGGAGACGAGACATGTCACATTCATTCAGCCGCTGGACCGCTTTGTTGAGCGGTTTGTTCTTGGCGGGCGCAGTCTGCGCCCAAAGCTATCCCAACAAACCTGTCACCTTGATGGTGCCGTACCCCGCCGGCGGTTTGTCGGATGTGATTGCCCGCACGGTGAACAACACCTTGTCCAAGAACCTGGGCCAACCCGTGATTGTGGAAAACCTGGGCGGTGCCAGTGGCTCGATTGCGGCGCAAAAAGTGTTGAATGCACCGGCCGATGGTCAGATCATTTTTCAAGGCTCACCCAATGAATTGATCTTGGCCCCTTTGGCGATTTCGGCCGTCAAGTTCAAGAGCGAAGACTTCCGTTTGGTGCAAATGATTGCCACGGCCCAAATCGGCTTTTTGGCGCGCAAGGAATTGCCCGTCAACAACGTGGATGAGTTTTTGGACTACGCCCGCAAAGAAGCGCAAGCAGGTCGTCCCATCACCTATGCCAGCGTGGGCCCTGGCTCGTTCTACCACTTGCTGGGTGAGCATCTGTCCAAAGTGACGAATATTCCGATGACGCATGTGCCCTATAAAGGCGCGGCGCCGGCCAACCAAGATTTGTTGGGTGGTCAGGTGGATATTTTCTTGGCGCCTTTTGGCAAAGCGTATGACGAGTTGCAAAAGCAAGGCAAGCTCAAAGTCTTGGCCATGCTCAACAGCGAACGCTTGGAGTCGGTCAAAGACTACCCCGCCATCACCGAGAGCAAGTCCTTGAAGAATTTCACCTTCAACATTTGGACCGGCTACTTTGTGAAAAAAGAAACGCCTGAACCTGTGGTGCAAGTGATTCACAAAGCCATCACCGATTCATTGGCCGATCCTGCCGTACGTGCCGGTCTAGATGCCAACAGCCAATTGGTGGCCAAGCCTTTGTCGCTGCAAGCGGTGGGCAAAGCCTATGTGGATGGCACAGCGCAGTTCCGCGCCATTGCCAAGTCGATCAACTTGCAGCCCCAGTGATATGACGTATTTGCGTGATGCTCTGACTGAGCGCGTGGGTGAGTTCATCCAACTGCGCCGCGACATTCACCAGCACCCCGAGCTGGCATTTGAAGAACACCGCACCTCCGACTTGGTGGCTGCCAAGCTCGAGAGCTGGGGCTATGCGGTGCACCGCGGCTTGGGTGGCACCGGTGTGGTCGGCACCTTGAAGCGCGGCACTAGCGCGCGCACCTTGGGTTTGCGTGCCGACATGGATGCGCTGCCGATTCAAGAGGCCACAGGCGCAGCGTGGGCCAGCGTCAAACCCGGGCTGATGCACGCCTGCGGTCATGATGGCCACACCGCCATGTTGTTGGCGGCGGCCAAAACCCTGTCGCAAGACGTGGCGTTTGATGGCACCTTGAATTTGATTTTTCAGCCTGCCGAAGAAGGCGGTGGCGGTGCCGTGCGCATGATGGCCGATGGTCTGTTTGAGCAACACCCATGTGACGCCGTCTTTGCCATGCACAACATGCCCGGCACACCCGTGGGTCACTTTGTGTTCCGCGATGGCGCTGCCATGGCGTCGAGCGATTACGTCACCATCCGCGTCCACGGCACGGGCGGGCACGGCGCCATGCCGCATCGTGCGGCAGACCCTTTAGTGGCAGCGGCGTCCATCGTGATGGCCTTGCAAACCGTGGTCTCGCGCAATGTCGACCCCTTGCACACGGCGGTGGTGACGGTGGGTGCTTTGCATGCCGGTCAAGCCAACAATGTGATTCCCGCCTTGGCCACCTTGGAGCTGAGCGTGCGCTCGCTCGACCCCGAGGTGCGACGCTTGCTAGAGCAGCGCATCAAAGCCTTAGTGGCTGCACAAGCCGAGAGCTTTGGTGTCACGGCGGAGGTGGATTGGCGCCCAGGTTATTGCGTGTTGGTCAATGCAGTGGATGAAACCAATTTCGCGCGTCAAGTCGCGCTCGACTTGGTGGGGCCTGAGCGCGTTACCTTGCATGGCCCCGCATTGACAGGCAGCGAAGACTTTGCCTTCATGCTCGAAAAAATACCCGGCAGCTATTTGCTGATTGGCAATGGCGACGGTGACTCTGCAGGCGCGTGCATGGTGCACAACCCAGGTTACGACTTCAATGACGACAACATCGCCACCGGCGCCTCCTACTGGGTTGCGCTTGTGCAGAAGTTTTTCGCCCATTAGAATGATTTGAAATTCACTCGACCTTGTGTCGACGTGTGATCGGGAGAGACTGCCAACGCCACCGCGTGCTGGGCAGCGCCGAAGGAGCAACCGCCCCGGAAACTCTCAGGCAAAGGGACCGGTCACACGCATCTATCTCTGAAGAGCTGCTGGCGCATTCGTCCGCCAGTGCACCGAAGGAGCAAGCAAACGCCTTGTGCTGTTTGTGAATCTCTCAGGTCAAGATACAGAGGGGGCGCATTGGGCACGCGGCTTGCGTGCTTGGCGCTCACACCCCTCGACGTTTTGAAAGCTCAATTTCCATGAAAACAATTGCAGTCATTGGTGGCGGTATCACCGGCGTGACCACGGCCTACGCCTTGGTCAAACGCGGCTTTGCCGTGACCTTGTTCGAACGTCATCGCTACGCCGCGATGGAAACCTCGTTTGCCAACGGTGGCCAGCTCTCGGCCTCCAACGCCGAAGTCTGGACGCATTGGTCCACCATCCTCAAGGGCTTGAAGTGGATGCTCAAAAGCGATGCACCGCTCTTGGTCAACCCTGCACCGACTTGGCACAAACTCTCGTGGTTTGCCGAGTTCATCGCGGCCATGCCCCATTACGAGCGCAACACGGTCGAGACCGCGCGCTTGGCCGTGGCGGCCCGTCAGCACCTGTTTGCCTGGGCGCAAGAAGAGGGCATCGACTTCGACCTCAAAAAAGAAGGCATCCTGCATATTTACCGCGACAAAAAGGGCTTTGACCATGCGGGCTATGTCTCGACCTTGTTGGCCAAAGGCGGCTTGCCACGCCGTGCGGTGACGCCTGCTGAAATGAAAGCCATCGAGCCCACGCTGGCAGGCACCTACTACGGTGGCTATTTCACCGAAAGCGATTCGACGGGCGACATTCACAAGTTCACCAACGGCTTGGCTGCTGCGGCGGCACGTTTGGGCGTGCGCACCTTGTATGGCCAAGACGTGACATCGGTACAAAGTAACGGGCAGCAAGCCGTGATCACCGTGGCCCAAGAAGATGCAACGCCGAGCGTTCACGCCTTCGATGGGGTGGTGGTCTGTGCTGGCGTGGCTAGCCGTGACTTTGCGGCGCAGTTGGGCGACCGGGTGAATATTTATCCCGTCAAGGGCTATTCCATCACCGTTAATTTGAACGACGAAGAAAGCCAGCTCGGCGCGCCCACGGTGAGTTTGCTCGACGATGAGACCAAGCTGGTCACCAGCCGCTTAGGCCTCAACCGCTTCCGCGTCGCGGGTACGGCTGAATTCAATGGCGTGGACCGCGACATTCGGGCTGACCGCATTCGCCCCCTCGTTGCTTGGGTGGAGCAGTGCTTCCCACGCATCAACACCCGCTCGGTGGTGCCCTGGGCGGGTCTGCGCCCCATGATGCCCAACATGATGCCGCGCGTGGGCCGTGGCAAAGCGGCCAATGTGTTCTACAACACCGGCCACGGCCATTTGGGCTGGACCTTGTCTGCCGTGACCGCCGACATGGTGGGGAATGTGGTGGCCGAGTCTGCGGTGCAAACGGTGCAAGTGGCCGGGACTTTGCAAACTGCTTGATGTGATGGATGCAAAAGCCATGTCACGGCGTGGCTTTTGCTAGGGTTTTTCCGAGACTTGCCCGCTTGGCTTGGCGACAAAAATTGTATACACTTCGTGTCACCTGTCGCAGCGGAGCAGGCCTTGGTGTCAAGGCTTTGTTCGCGACCCTCGTGTTGTTCACAGCGCCCGCAGTGGTGAACAGCAAACATTGAATCAGTGACTGAGGTCTCGACATGGACGCATATTTTTTAGACTGGGCCAACCTGCTGTTGCGTTGGGTTCACGTCATCACCGCCATTGCGTGGATTGGCTCCTCGTTTTACTTTGTCTTTTTAGACAACAACCTCATCAAACCCAACTCCCCCGACTTGCTGGAAAAAGGCGTGGATGGTGCCATGTGGGCGGTGCACGGCGGTGGTTTTTACAACCCCCAAAAATACATGGTGGCACCCAAGAAAATCCACACCAAGCTGCACTGGTTCTATTGGGAAAGTTATTCCACCTGGCTGACAGGTTTTGGTTTGTTCACCGTGCTGTACCTGTGGAACGCGGGCACCTTCTTGATTGACAAGTCGTTGATGGACTGGTCGCCTGCAGCGGCCATCACTGCTGCGTTGAGTTTCTTGGTCGCCTTTTGGTTGATTTACGACGCCGTGTGCCGCGTGTTTGGTTTCCGTGAAAACGGCGAACGCATTGTGGCCCTCACCATGATTGCGGTGGTGGGCTTTGCAGCCTGGCTGTCGTGCCAGTTGTTTGCAGGCCGTGCGGCTTTCCTGCTGGTGGGCGCGATGATTGCCACGGCCATGAGCGCCAACGTGTTCTTCTGGATCATTCCGGGCCAACGCAAAGTGGTGGCGGCCATGACGTCCGGCGTGGCCATGGACCCCAAAGAGCTGGCCATGCACGGCAAGCGTGGCAAGCAACGCAGCGTGCACAACACCTACTTCACCTTGCCCGTCATCTTTGCGATGCTGAGCAACCACTACAGCTTCTTGTACACCCACAAACACCATTGGGTCATCCTGGTGATGATGATGTTGGCAGGTGCCTTGATCCGTCAGTTCTTTGTGCAACGCCATGGCTACCACCTGGGTCGCGCCAAGAACCCGCTGCCCTTTGCGGTGGCTGGCGTGGTGATTTTGCTCAGCGTGATTGTGTGGATGCGCCCCGAACCTACGAGCACCGCCCCTGCTGCCGTGAATGCCACGCCGGTGACCTACGCCGAAGTGAGCCAAGTGTTTGCCCAGCGCTGCTACATGTGTCATGGTGAACAAGTGCAAATGAAAAACGTCCGCTTCGACACCGCGGATGGCGTCAAACAACACGCCTTGGGTATTTACCAACAAGCGGTGGTGACCAAGCAAATGCCCATGAACAACGCCACGGGCATCACCGAAGACGAGCGTGCCTTGATCAAGCATTGGTACGAAGCGGGTGCCGCGCTGAAATAACACGCCTGTGCTCGAATGAAACTGCGTCTGTTCTTGGCCCTGACAAGCGCCATGTATTGCCTCACCACGCAAGCAGGTGAGGTCGCAGTTGCTGTGGCGGCCAACTTCAGCGCCCCGATGCAAAAAATTGCCAAGGCATTTGAGCAAGACACAGGGCACAAAGCCCAACTGGCCTTTGGTGCCACCGGCAAGTTCTACGCCCAAATTAAAAACGGTGCGCCGTTTTCCGTGTTGCTGGCCGCGGATGATGAAACGCCCGCACGTTTAGAGCAAGAAGGCTGGGCCATCGCCGGTACACGTTTTACCTACGCCGTGGGTCGTTTGGCGCTGTGGAGCAAGCAGCCCAACTTCGTGGATGAGAAGGGCGAAATACTGCGCAGCAACCGGTTTGAAAAATTAGCCATCGCTGATCCCAAGCTTGCCCCCTTCGGCGTAGCTGCGATGGAAGTCATTCAACGCATGGGCGTGCAACCTAACGTCATGCCCAAAATCGTGCAGGGCGACAGCATTGGCCAAACCTACCAGTTCGTCAGCACCGAAAACGCGCAACTGGGTTTTGTGGCCTTGTCGCAAATTTCAATTGATGGCCGCATCACCCAAGGCTCGGCTTGGGTCGTGCCGCAAAGCCTGTACACCCCACTCAAGCAAGACGCGGTGCTGCTCAAGGCGGGCAAAGACAACGCGGCAGCCCTAGCGTTGTTGAAATACCTGCAAAGCGATGCTGCGAAAACCATCATCCGTGGTTACGGCTACGCCCTGTAAAGTGTGGGCATGCATTTGAGCGCTGAAGATTTCCAAGCCATTGTGCTGACACTCCAACTCGCCAGTGTCACCACCGTGTTGTTGCTGTTGTTGGCCACGCCTGTGGCGTGGTGGCTGGCGCACACGCGTTCAGCTTGGCGCTCTCCTGTGGCTTCCTTGGTGGCGCTGCCTTTGGTGCTGCCACCGACGGTGCTGGGTTTTTATTTGCTGGTGGCGTTGGGGCCCCATGGTCCGATTGGCGAGTTCACCCAATGGGCAGGCTGGGGCACGTTGGCGTTTAGTTTTTGGGGCTTGGTGTTGGGCTCGGTCGTGTATTCGCTGCCGTTTGCTGTGCAGCCCCTCGTCAACGCGTTTGAAGCCATGGGCCCACGCCCGATGGAAGTGGCCGCCACATTACGAGCCAATACATGGGATGCCTTCTTCACCGTGGCCGTGCCGTTGGCCAAGCCGGGTTTTGTGATGGCCGCCATGCTGAGCTTTGCGCACACCGTGGGTGAGTTTGGTGTGGTGCTGATGATTGGCGGCAACATTCCCGATCAAACCCGCGTGGTGTCGACCCAAATTTACGGCCACGTCGAAGCGATGGAATATGCACAAGCGCATGGCTTGGCCGGTGTGATGTTGGTGTTCTCGTTTGTGGTGTTGTTGGGCTTGTCGTGGTTCAACCGTCGCCCGAATCGTCACGCTCATCGCCATCAAAAGGCGGGCGCATGAGCATCCATTTGCAGCTGGGTCTTGCACGTGCCGACTTTGAGGTGTCGGTCGATGTGCAGTTGCCTGCGCATGGCATCAGCGTGATTTACGGTCCTTCGGGTTGTGGCAAAACCACCTTGTTGCGCTGTGTGGCTGGCTTAGAGCCATCGGCGCGTGGACGCGTGCAAGTGGGCCATGAGGTGTGGCAAGACGATGCACAGGGGGTACGCCTGCCTACGCATCAACGCGCGGTGGGCTATGTGTTTCAAGAAGCGTCTTTGTTTGACCACTTGGATGTGGCGGGCAATTTAGCCTACGGCTTGCAACGCAGCCGCAACCATGTGAGCGATGCCGTGTTGCAGCAAGCCATTGAGCTGTTGGGCATTGGCCATGTGCTCCAACATCGCAGCCATGAGCTGTCGGGTGGCGAGCGTCAACGCGTGGCGATTGCGCGTGCCTTGGTCACGCAGCCGCGTTTGTTGCTGTTAGACGAACCTTTGGCGGCCTTGGACCATGCCCGCAAGCAAGACGTGCTGCCTTGGCTAGAAAAATTGCGTGATGACTTGAACATTCCCATGCTCTACGTCACGCATGCGGTGGACGAAGTAGCGCGCTTGGCCGATACCTTGGTGGTGATGCATGCAGGCCGCATTGAGGCCAATGGCCCGGTGGCCGAGGTATTGACGCAAGCCGACCTACCTGTGGTGGTGGGCGAGGATGCCGGTGCCTTGCTCACCGGCGTGGTGCTGCGCATTGATGCGCCATGGCATTTGGCCCAAGTTGGCTTTGCCGGTGGCGCACTCTGGGTGCGCGACAGCGGCTTGGCCGTCGGTCAAACCGTGCGCTTGCGGGTGCTGGCCCGCGATGTGAGCGTGACCTTGGCCGCGGCCACAGACACCAGCATTCAAAACCACCTGCCCTGCGTGGTGGATGCCATCACGCCCGATGCGCACCCCTCACAAACCTTGCTGCGCTTGCGATGTGGCGATACCGTGTTGCTGTCGCGGGTGACGGCGCGTGGCGTGCATGCGCTGGGGCTGCACGTTGGCATGGCTGCATGGGCGCAAGTGAAGTCGGTGGCGCTCGTTAAATAAAGCGTTAAACGCCAGAAACCACCACATCCATGGCCGCGATCAGTTCGCTGGCATGTGCTGCGGCATTACCAATGATTCGACCCAAGCTGCGTGTGGGCAGAGGGGCTGTGTAGTGGGCGAGTGCGCGCAGGTGCTGGCCGTTCACTTTGACGATTGGGCAAAGCTTGTCGGGCGCCTTGTCTGCAAATTCAATGGTGGCGAGTGGCATGGTCATGCGTGTCGCCAGCGCATCGAGTAAATCACTTTGCATGACCACCACATACGGGATGCCATACGCACTGCTCTCGCTGGGGTTGGTGTAAACGTCAAACTGGGCCATGTCGGTTTACCAGGGGCGTAAATCGGCGCCAGGAATGCCTTGTTGCTCGACCCACGTGTTTTGCGCGGCAATCCAATCACCAAACTCGGCTTCAAACCTCTTTTTGCGGGAGGCCAAACTGCTGTTGTTCTGGTTGGCTTGCAGCGCACGGTATTGGTCGGCGGAGAGGATGACGGTGTCAATCTGCCCTGCTTTTTCTACAAACACAGGCTCGCGCTTAGCGAGTGCACAAATACTGCCAAATCGGTTTTTGGCTTCTGTGGCGGTGATTTGCATGGCTTGCTCCTGGTGATTGGCTATTTTAGCTAATCCGGTTTCTCGAGCGCAAGAACTAAAACCACCAAGCCACCGCATAAGGAATCATCACCGCGCCCACAACGCCGTGCAAGCCCATGCCAAGGCTGGCGTAGGCCCCGGCTTCGGCATTCACGCTGAACGCACGCGAGGTGCCAATACCGTGCGCGGCCACGCCCAGTGCAAAACCGCGCTGCCACCAGGCGCTGACGCGCAAGGCGTCGAGCACGTAGCGGCCTAATACGGCACCCAAGATGCCTGTGCTGACCGCAAAGATCGCGGTCAAAGTGGGCGAGGCTTGTACGCGTTCGGCAATGCCCATCGCAATCGGTGCGGTGACCGACTTGGCCACCAAGCCGCGCACCAGCGACTCGTCCACGCCCAGCCAACGCGCCATGCCCACCGCGGTCAATACCGAGGTGATGCCACCAGCCACCAACGACAACAGCAAAACCAGCATGCGGCCTTTGAGCGATGCCAAACCTTTGTAGATCGGAATGGCCAGAGAGACAGTGGCCGTGCCGAGCAAAAAGTGCACAAACTGCGCGCCCTCGAAATACTTCGCATACGGCATGTCGAGCAGGGTGATGCTGAGCGTGACCACCAGCACCGCAATCAACACCGGGTTGGCCAGCGGGTTGCGTTGGCTGCGCTCGTACAAGGTGAGGCCCAGCAGATACGCACTGAGCGTGAGCACCAAGGCCAGCAAGGGGCTGCCCGAGAGGTAGACCCAAATTTCAGAGATGGGCGGCAAGTGGACGGGTGAGTGCGCGGACAGCGGGGCGTTCATGGTGTCCTGTCTTTCTTGCTAAGAACTTTGAGCAAGCCCGCCGTCACCCCTACCGTGGCCACCACGCTCACCACCAGCGCAGCGCTGATCGCCCAAGCATTGGCTTGTAGCAGCGGCAAGTAAAGCACCACGCCCACCGAGGCGGGAATGAACAACAAGCCCAGATGTTGCAAGATGCTGCTGCCGACCAGGTCAATGTGCTCGGGCACCTTGCCTCGCAGGCTCAGAAATACCAGCAACAGCACCAAGCCCAACACAGGTCCCGGAATAAAAGACAAGGCGAATTTGGAGAGCAGCTCGCCGAGTGCTTGGAAGATAAAGAGTTGAACCAGGCCTTGAATCATGCGATCAGTGTAGGCAAGGCTCCGTGGATTGACCAGTCAAAACTGTTGTGATCAAAACAGACGCATTGATTTCAAGCCCGCACATTGGCCGACCAGAAGTCCTCGGCAGCTTGGCTCAACATGGTCTTGTCACGGTAAAGCTTGATGACCATGGGGATGCATCCGTCGTGTGACGCAGCTTCTACCAACCGACCACTGGTCAAGTCTTCCTCAATCAAGGTTTGGGGCAACCAGGCCATGCCACGTCCATCCAAGGCCATGGTTCGAAGCACGGAGGCCAAGTGCGCGGTGAACACAGTTTGTGTCGACCACGCGTGAGCGACAGACGCTTGCGTTTGCGCCACGATGCGGCCAATCCCTGATTCGGCGCTGTAGCTCAGCAAAGGCGTGGGGTGTTTGCCGGCGCGTTTGCTGAGCACGTGGCGTGGTTTGCCGTCCTTGCGGGGCGCAGACACGGGAATGAGCACATCCTTGCCCACCACGACGGATGGGTAGGCTTGTTCATCCAGAGAACTGGCAGCATCAGACTGGGTGTGGGTGAGTAAAAACTGGACTTGGCTGTCCAGCAGCATGGCTTCGCAGCGCTGCAGCACATCGGAAATCAGTTGCACTTGGCCCACGGCCATTTGCGTTTCGAGCCCGCGCAGCCAGCCCGGCATGAAGGTGAACGACAGGGCGTGGGTCGAGGCGATGCGCAAGGTGTTGGCATTGGCGTCGTTGAAGGCTCGGGCCTGGCCCGGTATCTTGGCTGCGCGTGCCAACATGTCTTTGGCCATGCCATCAAACCACTCGCCTGTGCGCGTTAAGCGGGTGGGTTGCTGGCTGCGGTCAAACAAGGCGGTGCCCAGCCATTCTTCCAACGCACGTATGCGTCGGCTGAAAGCTGGTTGTGTCATGTGACGCTCCTGCGCCGCACGCGAAAAGTTGCCGCTGGCAGCCAAGGCCAAAAAATCTTCCAGCCAGGACAGGTTCATGGTTTTCATGGGTGATGCTTTCAAAGCATGGGATGCGAAAAAAACAGCATTGGTACAAATTGCAGGCGCCACTTAGCATGATGGCTATCCCTGTGGTTCATTGAGGAATTGAAATGAAAATCGTCGACATCCGTGAAGTCACCTTGCCGATCAGCTCGCCGATCCGCAATGCCTACATCGACTTTAGCAAAATGACTTTGAGCCTGGTGGCCGTCATCACCGACGTGATCCGTGATGGCAAGCCCGTCGTCGGTTACGGCTTCAACTCCAACGGACGCTACGGTCAGGGCACCTTGATGCGTGAACGCTTCATCCCCCGCGTGCTCGAAGCCAAGCCCGACAGCTTGCTGGACGACACGGGCAACAACTTGGATCCTCACAAAATTTGGGCCACCCTGTTCACCAACGAAAAACCTGGCGGCCATGGCGAGCGTTCGGTGGCCATGGGCACGATTGACATGGCGGTGTGGGACGCCGTGGCCAAGATTGAAGGCAAGCCCTTGTTTCAGTTGCTGGCTGATCGTTATGGCAACGGCCAGCCTAACCGTAAAGTGTTTGTGTACGCGGCAGGTGGTTACTACTACCCAGGCCAGGACCATGAAAAACTCAAAGACGAGATGCGCAGCTACATCGACCGTGGCTACACGGTGGTGAAGAAAAAAATTGGCGGTGCGGCCTTAGACGAAGACTTGCGCCGCATTGATTCTGTTCTGAGCGTATTGAAAGACGGGCAACGTTTGTGTGTTGACGCCAACGGGCGCTTTGACCGTGACACGGCCGTGGCCTACGCCAAAGCCCTGTCGCAATACGATTTGTTCTGGTACGAAGAGGCGGGTGACCCACTGGACTACGAGCTGCAAGCCACGCTGCGCAGCTATTACAAAAACCCCATGGCCACTGGCGAGAACTTGTTCTCGATGCAAGACGCACGCAACCTGATTCGCTACGGCGGCATGCGCCCCGACCGTGATTGGTTGCAGTTTGACTGCGCCTTGAGCTACGGCTTGGTGGAGTACCTGCGAACGCTGGACATGCTCAAAGAACATGGCTGGTCAGCCAACCGCTGCATTCCGCATGGCGGTCATCAAATGTCGTTGAACATTGCTGCGGGCTTGGGGCTGGGCGGCAACGAAAGCTACCCCGATTTGTTCCAGCCCTTTGGCGGTTTCCCCGACGGTGTGAAGGTGGAGAACAGCTACATCACCATGCCGGATTTGCCGGGCATTGGCTTTGAGGGCAAGTCTGATTTGTTCAAGGTGATGCAGGATTTGTCGCGTTAATTCAATCAATGAGAAAGACGAAAGGCCGCATATAGCGACCTTTCCATTTGGTGCATCTTTCAGCTTGTTAGCGTCCAGAGCGCATTTCCCAATCGAATATGCACACTTAGTGTATCAGGATATATAAGATATTTGTTTTCAATACGGATATTTTATGAACAAAATGCGATACCGGTTGGCGCTTGATTTGGGGTCAACCTCATTGGGGTGGGCCATGGTTCGCTTGAATGTGCATAACGAACCTTGCGCTGTGATCAAGGCAGGGGTCAGAATTTTCAGTGATGGGCGCAACCCCAAAGACGGCTCATCACTGGCCGTGAGCCGTCGGGAAGCCCGTGCCATGCGCCGCCGCCGTGACCGCCTGCTTAAACGCAAGGCACGCATGATGAAGACACTCATAGCGCACGGCTTTTTCCCACAAGAAGAAGCTGCGCGCAAGGCTCTAGAGCGTCTGGAGCCTCTAGCCCTACGCGTCAAAGGTTTGGACAGCGCCTTGAAACCCGGAGAGTTTGCACGAGCCCTGTTTCACATCAACCAGCGTCGCGGCTTCAAAAGCAACCGTAAAACAGACAAGAAAGAAAACGACAGTAGCGCACTCAAAAAAGCCATTGGCCAATTGCGCGAAGCGATGCAGACCACAGACTGCCGCACCGTAGGTGAATGGCTCTATGCGCGCCACCAAAAGGGGTTGCCCATTCGGGCGCGTTACCGCGAGACCCGTACGACGAAAGACGATGGCAAAACTAAAATCGAAAAGAGCTACGACCTCTACATAGACCGCGCCATGATCGAAGCCGAGTTCGATGCCTTGTGGGCCAAACAGGCGCAACTCAATCCGGGCCTGTTCCATGAAACAGCCCATGCTGAACTCAAGGACTGTCTGTTGCATCAGAGGCCCTTGAAACCAGTCAAACCAGGTCGCTGCACGCTCATGCCAGAGGAAGAGCGCGCGCCATTGGCTCTGCCCAGTCAGCAACGGTTTCGCATTTACCAAGAGGTGAACAACCTGCGCCTATTGCGTGAGGGGCTGACCGAAGAACTACTCACGCTCGCGCAACGCGATGAAGTGGTTCACGCCTTGGAAACCAATCCCAAACGTACCTTCACCCAACTCAGAAAGCTGTTGGGTTTTTCAGGAAAATTCAACCTGGAAGACGACAAGCGCACCGAACTCAAAGGCAATGTCACCAGCGCCATGCTGTCCAAGAAAGAGATGCTGGGCAGTCAATGGGCCAGCATGAATGAAGCCCAGCAAGATGCGTTGGTCATGCAACTTTTGACTGAGGAAAACGAATCCAAGCTAATCAGCTGGTTGCAAACCAGCACGGGCGTCGATGAAGTCACGGCCGAGCGCCTGGCCAACGCTGGCCTGGCTGAAGGTTATGGCAGTTTGTCTGCCAAAGCGCTTGAAAAAATTCTGCCTGAGTTACGCCGTGCAGTCATTACCTTTGATAAGGCAGTGATTGCAGCCGACTTTGAACACCATAGCCACATTAGCCATGCCGCAACGGGTGAAATTCTGCCCAAGCTGCCGTACTACGGCGAATACCTGCAGCGCCATGTAGGCTTTGGCAGCGGAAAGCCCGAAGACCCGGCTGAAAAACGTTTCGGAAAAATCGCCAACCCCACGGTTCACATCGGCCTCAACCAAGTGCGCACCGTGGTCAACGCACTCATTGCACGTTATGGTCATCCAAGTGAAGTCGTTGTGGAAGTAGCCCGCGATCTCAAGCAAAGCAAGGAGCAGCGTAAGGAAGAACAAAAACGCCAGGCCGACAACCAGCGCCGCAACGAACGCATGCGCACGCAAATTGCGGGCCTGCTGAACACTAGCCCAGAGCGAGTCAGAGTGGCTGACCTGCAAAAAATGATTTTGTGGGAAGAACTCAACCGGGACAACGCCGCCGACCGCCGCTGCCCATACAGCGGCGTGCAGATCAGCGCCGCCATGCTGTTTTCGGAACAGGTGGAAATTGAGCATATTCTGCCGTTCTCGCAAACGCTGGACGACAGCCTCAACAATAAAACCGTGGCCACCCGCCAGGCCAACCGCATCAAAGGTAATCGCACCCCCTGGCAGGCGAAAGACGACTTCGCAGTACAAGGTTGGTCTACTGCCGACATGCTGGATCGTGCCGAATTGATGCCCAAAAACAAACGCTATCGATTTGGCCAGAACGGTTATGAAAAATGGCTGCGCGAAGACAAAGGCTTTTTAGCCCGTGCACTCAACGACACCCGACACCTGAATCGTGTGGCCAAGGAGTATCTCAGCCTCATTTGCCCACAAGATACCCGCGCTATTCCGGGACAAATGACCGCCATGTTGCGTGCCAAATTCGGCTTGAATGACATTCTGGGCGTCGATGGTCTCAAAAACCGCAATGACCATCGCCACCATGCTGTCGATGCCTGTGTGATCGCGGTGACCGATCAGAGTTTGCTACAGCGTTTCGCTCAGGCCAGTGCCAGCGCGCGTGAAAGACAACTGAACAAATTGGTGGAGACCATGCCCATGCCCTGGAAAAACTACCGCGAGCATGTACAGCGTGCCATCTACAACATCTGGGTCAGCCATAAGCCTGATCATGGGCATGAGGGCGCCATGCACAACGACACCGCCTATGGCTTGCTAGGGAATGACCGGGTGCATGTGCGAAAAATGGTTGATGGGCAGCGCGTGCGAGAAGAAAGCACACTCAAGGTCATTGCATTCACCAACGCCAAAGTCAATGCCCGTCACGGTGTGCTGCCCAATGGTGAGCCGCGCCCCTACAAAGGCTACAAGGGTGACAGCAACTACTGCATCGAAATCGTCCGCAACGACAAAGGTAAGTGGGAGGGTGAGGTGATCTCTACCTTTGAGGCTTACCAATTGGTGCGTCAAGCAGACGTGAAGCGCCTGCGTCATCCAACGCTCAGCTGCAGTGGAAGACCATTGGTGATGCGGTTGGTAATTGACGACATGGTTGTGCTGATGATTGACGGCACAAAACATGTGCTTCGATTGGCTTACATGGCATCAGCAGGAACGCTGGCTTTTGCACCATGCAATGAGGCCAATGTGGATAAACGGACAAGAGCCAAGGAGCTGGCATACATCTTTAAAACGGCAGGCTCGATGCAAAAGGCCAATGGCCGCAAGGTCACCATTTCTCCCATCGGTGAACTGAGTGACCCTGGCTTTCGCGATTAAGCATATCCAATATGACACATTGCATATGCGCAGCAACTCGCTAAGGAGCAAAGCCATGGGAAAGACCACTGAATTCGATGCTGCCAAGTACCTCGACAGCGAGGACATGATCGCCGAATACCTGAACCAGGCGCTCGCCAGCGGCGACGCCGATCTGCTGCTCTCGGCCATTGGGGATGTGGCACGTGCGCGAGGCATGGCTCAGATTGCCCGTGACGGTGGCCTGGGACGGGAGAGCCTGTATAAAACGTTGGCCACAGGCGCCAAGCCACGCTTTGACACGGTGTTCAAAGTGCTCCAGGCCCTGGGTGTGCGCATGCAAGCCCATTCGCAAGCACATTGACGGACGGCCAACATGCTGGGCCATATTGTCGAAGTCTCCAATGACAAGCGGCATTTGTCGGCTTATCGCGGTTTCATGCTAGTTCACAGCACAGGCGAAGATCGACAAGAAGTGGGGCGTGTGGCACTAGACGACATGTGCGCGCTCATTGCCAATGCGCATGGGTTGAGCTACACCAACAACCTGCTGGTGGCACTGGCTGAGCGCGGCGTTCCATTCGTGTTGTGTGCTGCCAACCACAATGCTGTGGGCATGCTGTGGCCTGTGGACGGGCACCACCAGCAGGCCCACCGCATGGAGGCGCAACTGTCATGCAGCCTGCCCACACGAAAGCGCCTGTGGGCGACCATCGTCAAAGCCAAGCTACTCAACCAGGCAGCGGTTTTGGCTGCCACTGGTGCCCCGGCAGCACCATTGCAACTGTTGGCCCGACAGGTCAAAAGTGGTGATGCTGAAAATGCCGAGGCTCAAGGCGCACGCAAGTATTGGAGCTTGCTCTTGGGCTCGTTGTTTCGGCGTGACCAGCAAGCAGATGGTCTGAACGCCATGCTCAATTACGGATATACCGTGCTGCGGGCAGCCACGGCACGTGCTGTGGTGGCTGCTGGCTTGCACCCCAGTCTGGGGCTGCACCACAGCCATGACAACAACGCCATGCGACTGGTAGATGACTTGATGGAGCCATTCAGACCCGTGATTGATTGGACCGTGTGGCAATTGCAAAGCCAGGGGCCGTGCGTGGTTAACGCTGATACCAAACGTGCTTTGGTGCAGAGCCTGTATCAAGACCTGAAGGGTGATGCGGGCACCACCCCGGTGTTGGTGGCAGTGCAAAAACTTGCCACCTCCTTGGCCCAAGTCATGGTGGGTGAACGGGAGAAACTGGAGCTACCTTACCCCGGCGTTCCCCAGCAAAATGTTGACGCCGATGGCGACTGATGCCGCACCATGGCAAAAACCATACTCAGCGGCTACCGAATTATGTGGATGCTGGTGATGTTTGATTTGCCTGTGGTGACGGCCCCCGAGCGGCTGGCTGCCAACCAGTTTCGCCTGGGCCTGCTCGACATGGGTTTTCTGCGCTGCCAACTGAGCGTTTACATACGCTTTTGCACCAGCGGTGCACAGGTACAAACCTATTGCCAGCGGGTGGAAGCCGCCTTGCCGCACGGTGGGCAGGTCAACATCATGCAACTGACGGACAAACAGTACGAGCGCGTCATCAGTTACCAGGGGCGCAGGATGCAGCCAGCAAAAAAAGCGCCCGACCAGTTTGATCTTTTTGGCTGAAAGCGCGGATTTTGAAGAGGCTCGAAAGGCAAAAACTTCTTGTAAAACAAGTGGTTAACGCGATTCGAGTCTATTCGATTGGGAAATGCGCTCTGACCGGAACTCGGGCGTGAGGTTCACGCCAGAGTTCTCAAGTCTATTCGATTGGGAAATGCGCTCTGACCGGAACCATTTCCTCATGCGGGTGGCTGCGGGTGCAAGTCTATTCGATTGGGAAATGCGCTCTGACCGGAACCACGCAACGCCATGCTGCGGGGTGGACAAGAGTCTATTCGATTGGGAAATGCGCTCTGACCGGAACGGTGCAGGCGCTGGGGGCTGATGCAGCTAAAGTCTATTCGATTGGGAAATGCGCTCTGACCGGAACCCCTGCTGCGGATCGCGCACCCGCTTCAGCAGTCTATTCGATTGGGAAATGCGCTCTGACCGGAACAGCCACCAACGCCGCCTCAAGACCGAGGTGAGTCTATTCGATTGGGAAATGCGCTCTGACCGGAACCATTGCAGACGCATCGGGTACAGCGGCCATAGTCTATTCGATTGGGAAATGCGCTCTGACCGGAACAGGGCCTACGAAGACAACTCAGTCGCGGCAAGTCTATTCGATTGGGAAATGCGCTCTGACCGGAACTGGCTGCGTGGTGGTAGCTATTGTTGAAGGAGTCTATTCGATTGGGAAATGCGCTCTGACCGGAACAAGCACGTGAATGAGCAATTCCGGGTGGCAAGTCTATTCGATTGGGAAATGCGCTCTGACCGGAACCAGGTTGGCGATCAATGGCACGGGCAAAAGAGTCTATTCGATTGGGAAATGCGCTCTGACCGGAACCTTAACGCGAACTTGAATTGTTTGCTGTGTAGTCTATTCGATTGGGAAATGCGCTCTGACCGGAACACGGTGCACACGCCCAAGTGGTTGCAGCGCAGTCTATTCGATTGGGAAATGCGCTCTGACCGGAACCTGTGGTTGAGGCATACGCCATGCTGGCGAAGTCTATTCGATTGGGAAATGCGCTCTGACCGGAACCAAGCAATGGAGGTAAAGATTCCATACCGTAGTCTATTCGATTGGGAAATGCGCTCTGACCGGAACTGCGCCTTGATGCCATCCTTGACCTGCTGGAGTCTATTCGATTGGGAAATGCGCTCTGACCGGAACTCATCTACGCAATGCCCTTACCCTCATCATAGTCTATTCGATTGGGAAATGCGCTCTGACCGGAACTTTGCAAAGCAGCGCTCCGATCTTGACCAGAGTCTATTCGATTGGGAAATGCGCTCTGACCGGAACTTTTAAGAGTCGTTCCAACTGGTGAAGCTTAGTCTATTCGATTGGGAAATGCGCTCTGACCGGAACTAGGAGTTATAGATTGAGGCCGACGATGAAGTCTATTCGATTGGGAAATGCGCTCTGACCGGAACTTGGCATCCACAAAGGCGACTTGCTCATCAAGTCTATTCGATTGGGAAATGCGCTCTGACCGGAACGCGAAGCCACCATCATCCAAACGCCTAAAGAGTCTATTCGATTAAGGAGCATCGTGCCAGTCAGCTTGCTCCCAACGCCAACTGCAAAGCCAGTTGGTTATGCCGTTCAATCAACGGCCCCAGATCCACGGTGGTCAGTTGTCCTTCGCGCACCACCACGCGGCCATTGACGACCACATAGTCGGCGTTGTCACTGGCGCAAAGCAGCAACGCGCCGACGGGGTCATGCACTGCACCGCCGGCCATGCTCAGTGTGTCGGTACGGAACATGGCAAGGTCGGCGCAGTAGCCTGGCTTGATTTGCCCCAGCTCATGCGCACGGCCCAACACCTGGGCGCCGCCGCGTGTGGCCAAACGCAGAGCGTCGCGCGGCGTCATGTCCGAGGGGCCGAGGTCGCAGCCGAACACCGTGCGCCCGTCTTCAACACGTGGGGCATCGAGTGCACGTCCCACACGCGCCAACAGCATGGCCTGGCGCGCTTCGTTCAGCAGATGGGCGGCGTCGTTGCTGGCGCTGCCGTCAACGCCTAAGCCAATAGGCACCCCGGCGTCCAACATTTTGCGCAGCGGCAAGATGCCGCTGGCCAAGCGCATATTGCTGCAGGGGCAGTGGGCAATCCCGGTGCGCGTTTTGGCAAACAAGTAGGTGCCTTCGTCGTCGAGTTTGACGCCGTGGGCGTGCCACACATCGTCACCCACCCAGCCCAGGTCTTGCGCATATTGCGCGGGTGTGCAGTTGAATTTTTCTTTCGTGTACGCAATGTCGTGGTCGTTTTCGGCCAAGTGTGTGTGCAGGCGCACACCGTGGGCACGGGCCAGTTGGGCGGACTCACGCATGAGGTCTTGGCTCACGCTGAACGGCGAGCAGGGCGCCACGGCCACATGCGTCATCGCGCCAAAGCTGGCGTCGTGGTAGGTCTCAATCAGGCGCTGGGTTTCTTTGAGGATGAAGGCTTCTTTTTCCACCACACGGTCGGGCGGCAGACCGCCTTGGCTTTCGCCCACGCTCATGCTGCCGCGTGTGGCCGTGAAGCGCATGCCGATGGTGTGCGCGGCTTCAATGCTGTCGTCCAGTCGCACGCCGTTGGGATAGATGTAGAGGTGGTCGCTGCTGGTGGTGCAGCCGCTCAGCAGCAACTCAGCCATGGCCACTTGGTTGGACACCCGCACCATCTCGGGTGTGAGCCCCGCCCAAATGGGATAAAGCCCTTGCAGCCAGCTAAAGAGCTCGGCGTTTTGCACCTGTGGCACCGCACGCGTGAGGCTTTGCACCATGTGGTGGTGTGTGTTGATGAGGCCTGGCACCACCACATGGCGGCGGGCATCAATCACTTCATCGACCTGCTTCAGCAGCGCGCTCATTTCGGCGTTTGTGTTTTCGCCAGTGGGAATGATGCGTTCAATGCGGCCATCGCGCAGCAGCAGCGAGGCGTCTTTGAGTTCGGTGTTGGCATCGTCTTGTGTGGCGATGCAGCGGGCGCGCTGGATGAGCAGGGTGGTCATGGACTTGTCCTCAAACAAACAATCAAACAAGTCGTGGCCGAGTCCCCTTGCCCCCGCATGTGCCGGGGTTGGGCGAGCACCACGTTGCCGCGCATCCCGGGCTTTTGCAGTGGTCTAGATTTTAAGCAGGCGCTTGGCCTCAGCCACCACCGCATCAGGCGTGATGTTGAATAGTTTGTAGAGTTCATCGGCTGGGCCCGAAGCGCCAAAGCCGGTCATGCCGACAAAGCCGCCGTCGATGCCAAGGTAAGCATCCCAGCCTTGTCGCACCGCAGCCTCGATGCCCACGCGAACCCCCGTGCCCAACACGCTGTGGCGATACGCCGCGTCTTGCACATTGAACAATTCCCAACAGGGCATGGACACCACAGCTGTGCCCACGCCTGCGGCTTCAAGCTGCTCGCGTGCTTGCACGGCCAGTAGCACCTCTGAGCCGGTGGCCAGCAAGGTTACTTGGCGCGGACCGCATGCCGCTTCGTGCAACACATAAGCACCGCGACGGGTCAGGTTCTCAGTGGTGTGGGTGTGACGCACCAAGGGCAATGACTGACGCGCAAACACCAGGCTCACTGGGCCTTGCGTGTGTTGCAGGGCCAGCTCCCAACACTCGGCTGCTTCCACCGCATCGGCTGGGCGCATGACCCACATATTGGGCATGGCGCGCAGCGAGGCAATGATTTCTACCGGTTGGTGCGTGGGGCCGTTGCGGCCAATGCCGATTGAATCGTGGCTGAATACAAACTTCACTGGCAAACCCATGAGGGCGGCCATGCGCATGGCAGGGCGTTCGTAGTCGGCAAACGCGAGGTAGGTGACCGACAGCGGAATCACGCCGCCATGTGCCGCCATGCCGTTGGCCATAGACCCCATCACATGTTCGCGCACGCCGCAATGCACATACGCGCCTGCGCGGTCTTGCGCGTTGAAAGCGCTCAAGCCACGCTTGTGGCTGGTGGGCGCTTCGAGGTCAGCGCAGCCCACCATGCGCTCGGGCAACACGGGGGTGAGTAAGTCGTTGATCTCGGCGGAGATGAAGATGCCGCTGGGCGCAGGTGGTGCTTGCAAGGCTTGTTGTTTGTAGTCCAGCAGCACCTGTTGCCAGTGCGCGGGCAGCTCGCCGCGCATGACGCGTTCAAACTCGGCGCGTTCGGCAGCGGGCAGAGCGGCCACACGGGCTTGCCAGGCTTGGTGTTCAGACGCGCTGCGTTGACCGGCTGTACGCCAGGCTTGTTGCACGTCCGCAGGAATTTCAAACGGACCATGCGTCCAGCCCAGCATGTCGCGCGCGGCTTGGGCGTCTTCTTCAAACAAGCGACCACTGTGGCCGCCGCGTTGGCCTTGCAAGCGTGCAATGCCTTTGGCAATCACGGTGCGACACGCCAGCATGGAAGGGCGTGGGTCAAGCCGCGCAGCATCCAACGCAGCAGACACGGCCTCGATGTCATGGCCGTCGAGCTCCTCCACATGCCAGCCCGCCACACGAAAACGCTCGGCCACGTTCTCGCTGATCGACAGCTCGGTGCTGCCGTCGTCGGTGATTTGGTTGTCGTCCCACAGCAGCACCAGCTTGCCCAATTGCAAGTGGCCGGCCAGCGAAATCATTTCTTGGCCCACACCTTCTTGCAGGCAACCGTCGCCCACAAACGCGTAGGTGAAGTGGTTGACCAAGTCGTTGCCAAAGCGGGCGTTCAGGTACGCCTCGGCCACCGCCATGCCAAACGCGTTGGCAATGCCTTGGCCCAGTGGCCCGGTGGTCACTTCAATGCCATTGGGTTGGTCGTGTGGACGTTCGGGGTGGCCCTCGCAGACCGAGCCCAACACGCGAAAGCGTTGCACTTCTTCAATCGGAAACGCTGGATAGCCCGTCAGATGCAGCAGCGCATACAAGAGCATGGAGCCATGCCCGTTGGATAGCACCACGCGGTCGCGGTCAAACCAACCCGCGTCTTGTGGGTTGAACTTAAGGTGACGGGTGTACAGCGCGGTAGCAATTTCGGCCATGCCCAGTGGCACGCCTTGGTGGCCTTCCTGGGCTTTGACGATGGCGTCGATGGAAAGAAAACGGATGGCGTGGGCCAGGGCTTGTTGGGGGTGTGCAGTCATGGCGCGGATTTTTGCCATGCCGATACATGAAGACAAGCGATGAATATTCAGGTTCAGATGAACCGAATTCAACTTTTAAGGCGTGGAGGCAGGGGCAGCTTCTGTTCTGAGCCATTCCACAAAACTCTGGACCTCAGGCCGTGAGGCATGCCGCGCGGGGTAGACCATGAAGTGGCCTTGCACTTCCATGCGCATCTGTTCTTCGAACACGGGTTGCAACTTGCCGCTGGCGATGAGCGATTGGCCCACGCTGGTGCTCTCGAGTGCGACACCGAGTTTTTGCACGGCCGCGTCTAGGCTCATCATGGCGCGGTCAAAACGCAGGCCCATGCGTTCTGGGCGCAAGTCGCCGCCAAAGCGCGCAAACCACTCGGGCCACTGCACCAAGTTGACGCTGGATTGAATCAGCGGCACCCGCAGCAAGTCTTCGGGCGTGTGCAGGGCATGGGTGCGGATGAACTCAGGGCTGGCCAGCGGCAGAATGCGCTCGGTGAAGATGCACTCCACCTCCAAGTTGGGCCAATTGGGCATGCCATAGCGAATGTCGATGTCCATTTGCCCGAGCTGAAAGTCCGAATGCACATGCGAGGCCGACAGCATCAGCGAGATGTTGGGGTGCTGTTCTGTGAAGCTGGCAATGCGTGGCATCAGCCACAAACTGGCAAAGCTGGGGCTGCTGTGCACGTACAAGGTGTCTTGCACGCCGTGGCGCAAATCTTCGGTGGCCGAGTTAATGGCGCCCAGCGCACTGGCTACGCGTTGGAGGTACTGCTGACCGGCTGGGGTCATTTCTACCCCACGCGCGGAACGTTCAAACAAACGCACATGGAGCAGGCCTTCGAGCTTGGCCACCTGGTGGCTCACGGCCGAAGGCGTGAGGTGTAGCTCTTCGGCGGCGAGCGCAAAACTCTTGCGGCGGGCAATGGTTTCAAAGGCTTGCAGGGCAGCGAGAGGAGGAATCATGGCGTGAAATCCCTTCAATTGTTGCGATGCAACATGAATGAAATTGAATTGGTGATGAGTTTATATCGTTTGTGCTCAAGTGCCTGCCTGTCAAACAATCGCGCCACTCGATCAACGCAATGCAATCAAAAAAGGAGACATGCATGCTTCTCAAGGACAAAGTGGCCGTCATCACAGGCGGTGCAGGTTTGAACGGCTTAGGCTTTGCCACCGCACGCATGATGGCGGCGCAAGGCGCCAAAGTCGTGATCCTGGATCTGGAAGTCGCCAACCCCCAAGCCGCTGCCGCCCAACTGGGTGCCGCGCATTTGGGTCTGGTGGCCAACGTGACCGACAAAGCATCGTGCGAAGCCGCAGTCGCGCAAATCAAAGCTAAGTACGGTCGCATTGACATCTTGGTGAACAACGCCGGTATCACGCAACCTGTGAAGTTTTTGGACATCACCGGCAGCGACTACGACCGCATCTTGGACGTCAGCCTGCGCGGCACGCTCTACGCCTCACAAGCCGTGTTGCCTTTGATGATTGCGCAAAACAGCGGCTCCATCGTTTGTATTTCTTCCGTCTCTGCTCAGCGCGGCGGCGGCATTTTGGGTGGCCCTCACTACTCGGCAGCCAAGGCCGGTGTGTTGGGCTTGGCGCGTGCCATGGCGCGCGAATACGGCGGCAACAACATCCGTGTCAACTGCGTCACGCCCGGCTTGATTGCCACCGACATCAACAAAGGAAAGATCCCCGAAGACAAGCGCCAAGCCATTTTGGATGGCATTCCTTTGGGGCACATTGGTGAGCCAAACGATGTGGCCGGTTGCGTGGTGTTTCTCGCCAGCGACCTGTCCAAGTACTGCACCGGTATCACGCTCGACGTGAACGGTGGCATGTTGATTCACTGATCCCCGGGCATAGACCCTTTCATTCAAAACACAGGAGACAAAACCATGACAACCACATCTATGCTTCGCCGCACCGTTCTGGCCACCGCCTTGCTCGCCGTAACGGGCTTTGCTTCGGCACAAACCGTGAAGCTGACCTTGGCCCACGGCAACCCACCGGACAATCCACGCCACATTGCGTCGGTCAAGTTTGCGGACACCGTCAAAGCCAAGACCAATGGCCGGGTGGAAATTCAAGTGGCGCACTCAGCCCAGTTGGGTGACGACGCGGCCATGGTCACGGCCTTGCGCTCTGGCACCTTGGACTTCTCGGCCAACAGCCAAGGCGCGGTGTCTTCCACCGTGCCAGAGTTCGCAGCCTTGGGCATGCCCTTCTTGTTTGCCGATGTGCAAAAAGCCTGGAGCGTGATGGACGGCGCGATTGGCAAAGAGTTGGGTGACAAAGCCGCTGCCAAAGGCATGGTGTTGTTGGGCTTGTGGGACAACGGCATTCGCCAAATGTCCAACAGCAAGCGCCCCATCAAGTCGCCCGCTGACATGAAGGGCCTGAAGATGCGCACGCCACCTGATGCGGTGACGGTGGACATCATGCAAGCCATGGGTGCTGATGCGCAGCAAATCAAGTTCTCTGAACTCTATGTGGCCTTGCAACAAGGCGTGGTCGATGGTCAAGAAAACCCATTGACCAACATTGCATCGGCCAAGTTGTATGAAGTGCAAAAGTACATCTCTTTGTCGGGCCACAAGTACGAGTCGACCCCGTTCTTGATGAGCAAGCGCACCTGGGACCGCATGACACCGGCTGACCAAAAAGTGGTCACCGAGGCTGCTGCGGAAGCCACGCAACTGCAACGCCGTTTGAACAAAGAAGTCGACGACAAATTGGTCGCTGACCTCAAGGGCAAAGGCGTGCAAATTGACACCGTGGATCGCAAAGCTTTCATGGATGCGTGTGCGCCTGTTTACACCAAGTGGACCTCGGGCCCGATTGGTGAGTTTGTGACCCGCGTGGTCCAAGCCGCACGCTGATCTTTTTCCTTCAACCGGGCCCGCTCCAGCAGCGGGCCCACAAGGTGTTGCCATGAATCCTTTATTCAAAGCGGTGGACACGGTCATTTCTTGGTGGTGTCACGTTGTGCTCTACATCACCCTGTCGGTCGTGTTTGTCATCCTCAGTGTGAATGTGTGTCTGCGCTATGCCGCAGGCACCAGCCTGTCGTGGGCGTCTGAGCTGCCCGAGCTGATGTTCCCTTGGATGATCATGTCCGGCGTGGTCATTGCTGCGCAGCATGGCTCGCACATCGCGGTGGTGCTGTTGACCCAAAAGCTAGGCGCCGCGCGCCGCTGGGTGCTGACAGCCGCGTCGCTGGTTGTCGCCGGTTTGTACCTGGGTTTGGCTTACGCCGCTTGGCCTGTGTTTGAAATTGCTGCCGACGAGCGTTCGCCCATCATGCAAGTGCCGGGCTCTGTGAGCGTCGGGTGCTTGTTGCTGGGCTTCGTGATGCTGGCCATCGTGACGCTGTGCCGTTTACCGCAAGTGTGGCGTGGTGAAGAACACCATGAAGTAGGAGCAGATGCATGACATTACTGATCATTGGTTTATTCATCACAGCCGCGCTGTTCTCCATTCCCATCGCGCATTCACTGGTGTTGGCATCGGTGGCAGGTTTGCTCATCATTGATCGTGTCCCTGTGCACTTGGCGGTCGAGCAAATGATCACGCAAACGCAAAGTTTTCCGCTGATTGCGATTCCCTTTTTCATGATGACCGGTGCCTTGATGGTCAGTGGCAAGTTGGGCCAAAGTTTGGTCAACCTGTTGACCATGATGATCGGTCGTGTGCACGGCGGTCCTGCGCAAGTGGGCGTGTTGTCGTCCACCATCTTCGGTGGCGTGTCGGGCTCTGCGGTGGCCGACGCATCAGCCATCGGCTCCATGTTGATTCCTTGGCTCAAAAAGCTGGGCTATCCCGCACCGTTTGCCGCGGGCACCTTGGCGGCAGCGGCCACCATCGATATCTTGATTCCACCGTCGATTCCGATGATCGTGTATGCCCTGGTCTCGGGCGCGTCGATTGGCGCCTTGTTTGTGGCGGGCATTTTGCCGGGCTTGTTGATGTGTGGTGGCTTCATGCTCGTGTGCTACGTGCAGGGCCGTCGTCGCAACTTTCCACGCGACACCACGCCGTTTGAGTGGGGCGCGTTCATGCACCAGCTCATGCATGCCGGCCCTGCGTTGGCGATGCCGGTGTTGATCATCATCTTCTTGCGCTTTGGCATTGCCACGCCCACCGAGGTGAGTGTCATGTCCACGCTCTATGCCCTGGTGGTGTCGGGCTTGGTCTACCGCGATCTAAACTTGGCCAAACTCAAAGCAGCCGCTGTGGAAGCAGGCATCTCCACCGGCGTGGTGCTGCTCATCATCATGGCTTCGAGCGTGGTGGGTTGGATCGTGACGTATGAGCAGCTGCCAGCTGCCTTCACGCTGTACGCCAAAGAAACGCTGCAAGAGCCTTGGCTCATCATCTTGGCGATGAACCTGATCATGTTGGCCACAGGCATGTTCATTGATTTGCCTGCGGCTGTGTTGTTGCTCACACCCATGTTTGTGCCACTCGCGTCTGCGGTGGGAATGGACACCATCCAGCTCGGCATCATGATGATCGTCAACCTCTCGATTGGCCTCTACCACCCGCCGATTGGCACCACGCTGTTCATCACCAGCACCATCGCCAAAGTGCGCATTGGTGACGTGGTGGTGGAGCTGATTCCTTTCTATGCGGTCGCCATTGCGTTGCTGCTGGGCTTTGCCTACTTGCCCTGGTTGACCCTGCGTTGAATTTCACTTTTTTGACTGACACACACCATGAGTAATCTTCAAGAAATTGCCAGCTGTGCTTACCGTATTCGCCGCTATGCCTTGCGCATGGGCGAGGTGCAAGGCCAAGGCTATGTGGGCCAAGCTTTGGGCTATGCCGATGTGTTGGCGGTGGCTTATGGCCATGCTATGAACTTTCGTCCCAACGAACCCGAGTGGGAAGGGCGTGACCGCTTTTTGCTCTCGCACGGCCATTACGCGATTGCGGCGTATGCCGCCATGATCGAGGCCGGCATCATTCCCGAGTCCGAACTCGAAACCTACGGCAGCGACGACAGCCGCTTGCCCATGTCGGGCATGGCCACTTACACACCGGGCATGGAAATGTCGGGTGGCTCGCTCGGCCAGGGCTTGCCCATCGCCGTGGGCATGGCACTGGGCCTGCGCCATCAAAACAACCGGGCGTTTGTCTACAACTCCATGTCCGATGGCGAACTCGACGAAGGCTCTACCTGGGAAGCCGCCATGTCGGCGGCGCACCACGGCTTGGGCAACTTGATTTGCATCGTCGACATCAACAACCAACAAGCCGATGGTCCTTCGACCAAGGTGATGGGTTTTGAGCCCTTGGCCGACAAGTGGGCCTCGTTCGGTTGGCATGTGCAACGCGTCGACGGCAACCACCTGCCCGCCGTGCAGCGCGCGTTTGACACCGCACGCCAATTGACCGATGCCAAGCCTCGTGTGATTTTGTGCGACACCTTGATGGGCAAGGGCGTGCCTTTCTTGGAGACTCGTGAAAAGAATCACTTCATCCGCGTGGACCCACCCGAGTGGCAACAAGCCTTGGATGTGTTGGACGCCAATCGCCCCTAACAAATGTTTGGACAGAAAAATGAATGCTGTGACTGACAAAAAACCTCGGCTGACCACCTCAGCCATGATCGCGTCCATCGCGTCTGAAGGCCAGCGCGTGCAAGCCGCGCCCTTTGGCAAAGCTTTGGTCGAATACGCGGCCAACCACCCCGAAGTGGTGGGCATGACGGCCGACCTCGCCAAGTACACCGACTTGCATTTGTTTGCGCAGGCACACCCCGAGCGTTTCTTTCAAATGGGCATGGCCGAGCAGCTCTTGATGGGCGCTGCGGGCGGCATGGCCAAAACCGGCTTGGTGCCCTTTGCCACCACCTACGCGGTGTTTGGCACACGCCGTGCGTATGACTTCATCCACCAAGTCATCGCCGAAGAAAACTTGAACGTGAAAATCTGCTGTGCCTTGCCCGGTCTCACCACCGGCTATGGCCCCAGCCACCAAGCCACCGAAGATTTGGCCATGATGCGTGCCATCCCCGGCTTGACCGTGGTGGACCCCTGCGACGCCTTGGACATTGAACAAGCCGTGCCACAAATTGCAGCGCACCAAGGTCCCGTGTACATGCGCTTGTTGCGCGGCAATGTGCCCTTGGTGCTGGACGAATACAACTACACGTTCGAGTTAGGCAAAGCCAAGTTGTTGCGCGATGGCGCCGATGTGCTGGTGATCTCCAGCGGCTTCATGACCATGCGCACACTCGAAGTGGCCAAGTCGTTAGAAGCTGACAAGATCAATGTGGCGGTGTTGCATTGCCCCACCATCAAACCCTTGGACGACGCCACCATCTTGGCCGAAGTGCGCAAGCCCGGCCGTTTGGTCGTCGTTGCAGAAAACCACTCGGTGGTGGGTG
>Ga0228699_1000399_pt1:5000-33539 | contig 33539 bp, 20 predicted proteins | sample McNCre217_Aug_MG_FD_178016 | JGI IMG/M metagenome (GOLD analysis project Ga0228699, IMG submission 178016) | Freshwater microbial communities from McNutts Creek, Athens, Georgia, United States - 2-17_Aug_MG | ecosystem: Environmental > Aquatic > Freshwater > Creek | place: USA... | reverse complement strand
CACAAACAACGATCGTGATTACATCTACAACAATCCCTATGCAACTTTTAATGTAGGTTTGTACAGCGTTTACGCACAAGATGAAATTCAAGTGAATGAGAAATTCAAATTGTCTCCAGGTATTCGTTTTGACTTAGCTAGCACAGACGCTCCTAACTTAAGCCCGAAATTGGCTAGTACTCCAACGGATGTGAATGCTGGTACGACTTATACAGCAGCAACGCCATTGAACAAAGTAAGTAATTCAATCTTTGGTCAAATCTTATTCTCTCCACGTTTAGGATTCAATTACGATGTGAACGGTGATCGCTCGACGATCGTTCGCGGTGGAACAGGTATTTTCACGGGTCGTATCCCATTTGCTTGGTTAGGTTATGCCTTCTACAATGATGGTGTTGGTTACGGTGCCTTTGACGTGAATAACGTAGCAGGTAAAAACGTAGGAGATGTGTTGAAAGACGGAGCAAAAACGTTTGCCTTCAACAATGGTCAAAAGAGTTTGACTCAAGTAGATGCGATGGCAAATAACTTCAAAATGCCACAGGTTTGGAGAAGTAGTTTAGCTGTTGATAAAACGATCAATGGATACAAGATTACGTTGGAAGGTATTTATACAAAAACCTTATCTGACTTGAAATTCCAAATGGTTAACTTGAAAGATTCTGTGAAGTACTATAGCTACGATACGCAACGTCAAATGCCTATTTACTTGTCGGGCGGCGCAACAGGTCAGAAATTGAATACTTCGTTCTCAAATGCTTACGAATTAGCGAACACGTCTGAAGGTCACCGTTTTAGCTTAACAGCGCAAGTAACGAAGTCGTATGATTTCGGATTTAATTTCATGGCTGCTTATACCTATGGCCAAAGTTATGACTTGACAAATGGTATTCGTAACTCGATGGAATCAAACTGGCAGTTGAATCAGTCTTTGAATCCGAACAATCCTTCATTAGCGTATTCAAACTTTGACATTCGTCACCGTATTATCGGTCAGTTTGGATATACGTTTAACTGGAAGAAAGCTGGGGCAACGACAATTTCAGGTGTATTCTCTGCACAATCAGGAGCGCCATTTACATGGGGTTTTGTGAACAGTACGATTGCAAATACACCACAAGCAGCTGGTTTAGCTTATGTATTTAAAGATGCTACAGAAGCAGAACGTTATTTTGTTTCAGATTCTAAATTAGGCTCTGCCGCGACACAAGCACAAGCTTTCATGGATTTCGTGAATGGCGATGAGTATTTAAAAACACGCAAAGGTGATTTCACAGAGCGTAACGGTGGTCGTACACCTTGGAATGCAACCGTGGACATGAAAATTTCACATGCAATCAAAGTATCGAATGGTCACGAATTACAATTCTCATTGGATATCATCAATGCAACGAACTTGATTAACAAGGATTGGGGAAGACTTTATTTCTCTCCAAACACGTTTAACTCAACAGCTAGCTTAGGTTTATCTCGTGTTAATTCGGGTACAGCTGCTGATCCAACATATAAGTTTGCAGTACCTACGACACCTTACTCAATTGATCAATTGGGTTCAAGATGGCAGATGCAAGCAGGTGCGCGCTATACATTCTAGTCGCATCTAGTATTAAATGAAAAAGCCGAAGGAAAATCCTTCGGCTTTTTTTGTATTCTACTTCATCTTTTATGTAACTAATTTCCAAGCCTATATTATCAATTAATCTTGGAAATCAAATATTAAATTTTTACCAACTTGTCGATAAACCACCTTCATTGCGTGGGCTGAATGTAGGACTTGCAACAGGTTTACGAATTAAATCGGTCAATTGATAACCAAAATTAGCCTGAGAAACCCAGTGCTGGTAGGTATCTTGAACCGGTTTGTGGAGTGGTAAATAGTCTTTGAAAATATTCAAATCAAATGAACGAGCTCGAACACCAGCACCTGATAAGACACCGTCATGGGCATTGATCATTTGTTCAATGTGATTGGGTACCGGGACCATCATAACCGGTTTGCCTAAGTACATGGCTTCTGCCACCGACTCAAATCCTGCGGTCGAGATAAGACCTGCGCAATGGGTCATTTTATCCAGGTATTTTTCTGCATCGATCGGATGGAAAGTAAGCGAATCGGAATATTGGTATTCACTTTTGCGTGTAGGATTATCCCAAAAGCAATCCAATTTAACTTCCGGATTTTGCTTCGACCAAGCCATGATTTCATCGGCGAGTCGGTAATGAGTTAAGTAGGCTAACCAGCGCTCTCCAGCTTGTGGCTGGATCGACTTAACCTCTTGACGCAGTAGGGGAGGAACAGCAATGATATTTCGTTTGGTATCGTTAGGTAACTCGCGGAAAGATAATCCCAATAATTTTCGAGAGCCGATGGCCGTAATCCGGGTATTCACATTCAATAAATAGCGATCAAGCGCTTTTTCGGGAATGGATTCAAAATGCTCGCTGAGCAGGAGGTATTGATGACCTACCGACATGCACGGTATTTTAGAGCCCGATTTTAAATTATATAAACCCGTAATGGATTCATAGAAATTGACGATTCCATCCGGTTGTAAATCCTCGATGAATTCACCCAATTGCGTGGCACTCTTCCAATAGGTACCAAATTTGGTGAAAGCCTGCATCGCAGTTTTACCTAATTGTACTGATTTCCCTTTGCCATAATTGATCGAAGGACTTTCGTACTGAATGAAGGGCGTCTCGCCGATGAAATCAGCAAAAAAGGCAGGAATTTTTCTGCCTTCAAAGGAGCCTACGGCATAGCCGACCACTTCGTGTCCCGCTTCGCGTGCGATTTGGGTTAAGGAAATTGCTTGCGTTAAATGCCCGCGACCTTCTCCTTGGACGGTAAAGATGAATCTGCCCATATTGCTGTTAATTCAGATGTTAAATCAAAACTAGGATAATCGATTAATTGCCATTCACCCGCATGCGTTTCAACCAATGCTGTTAAGGATTCCACCCAATCACCTGAGTTCATGTAGGTAATCCCATCGATTTGCTTGATCTCTGCTTTGTGAATGTGACCACAAATGATGCCGTCGGCACCTTTAGCTTTCGCCAATTCAGCTAATTTCTCTTCGAAATCAGAGATGAAATTCACGGCTGCCTTTACTTTTTGCTTGATGACTTGTGATAAGGAATAATAGGGTTTTCCTTGCCAAGAACGGTATTGATTATACCACTTATTCAACCATAATAAAAAGGTGTAACCAATGTCGCCTAAATAGGCTAACCACTTCATTTGGCTAGTAATGCTATCGAAGATGTCGCCGTGCGTGATGAAATATTTTTTGCCATGAGATGCCAACATATAATCTTGACGAATGGAGAATTGCTTTCCAATTTTCAAGGGCAAGATTTGATCCAAGAAATCATCGTGATTTCCGCGTAAGTAGATGACCTCTGTATCGAAGCGGTCCATCATTTTTAAAACAGCGCGGAAAAACCCAGTATGTTTCTTCTTCCAGGTTCCTCCTTTTTTTAATTGCCATCCGTCGATGATGTCTCCGTTGAGAATCAATTGATGGCAGGAATTTGACTTCAGAAATTCGTTGACTTCTTTTGCTTTTGCTCCCTTACTCCCTAGGTGTAAGTCGGAGATGACGATTGTCTTGTAGGTTGGCCGCATGGCTTGTATTTTCGTTTACCAAAATTACAAGTCATCTGTTAGGGCTTGATTAAGTCATTATTATGATAAAGTTAAGCTTTGGCAATCCTTAAAGGTTTGCCAAAGCTAACGCTGGCTGGAGAAAAAAATTATATCAATTAACTGATATTCAAATCAGCATTCCCTTCCAAACTAAATCGGGATCCACGTTGTACAATGTTGAAAAGTGGTGGGCATCTCCTCCCGTCAAAACCACCTGGAGATTCGGCATTTGTTTTTTGGCTTGCTGAACAAATCCCTGCATTTCAAATTCAACACCCGCCATCACACCAGCGATAAGATTGCTTTGCGTTTCGTGTCCAAAAGATGGATAAGGATGTTGAGGGGCCACCTGCGGTAAATGGGCCGTATGCGCGTGCATAGCAGCTGCACGCATGTGCAAACCAGGGCTGATGGCTCCGCCTACAAATTCATTTGCTTCATTGACGAGATTGTAGGTGATACAGGTTCCCAAGCAAATACTTAAATGGCTAGGTCCCGCGCCCAAAGCAATCAGTTTCCGGTCTTCTCCTAAGCTGCTAACATCGTAGCCATTTCCACGCATGATTGTTTGATTGGGAATTAGTTTTGGCGAAATCAATGCGTGAATCGCTGGGGGTATGTCAATGACCGAACTTAAATGAATCGATTCAAGCTCCGTAAAATGAGGAATTTCGCACAGATTTTTTTCTGTTAATGTGGGGATAAATCCCTCGGTAACTTTCGAATCACCCACATAAACCGCATATTTTAAGCGGGAATTCCCAAAATCCAATAACAATTTCATCTCATTCAAATTTATATTCGGTAATTTTGCTGCTCACAATTTCCGCCTTTTTATGTATCAAATACAAATATTAAAATCCAAAGTTCACCGGGCCACAGTTACAGAAGCCAACATCGATTACGTGGGGAGTCTCACCATGGATGCTGATTTAATGGAGGCTGCCAACATGCTTGAACACGAAAAAATTCAAGTGGTTAATGTCAACAATGGAGAACGCATTGAAACCTACTTAATCAAAGGAGAACGGGGTTCAGGCATTATCTGTCTAAATGGCCCAGCTGCTCGGAAAGCGGTCGTAGGCGACATCGTCATAATCATCTCTTATGCGTTGATGGATTTTGAACTAGCCAAAACCTTCAAACCAACTGTAGTTTTTCCAAATGCAGCGAACCGATTAGTCTAATACGATTCCTCCGCATTAGGGAAATCTTGACTTTTCACATCCGCAACATAGGCTTTGACAGCCTGCGGAATTAATTCCCCTAAGTTTAAATAGCGACGTAAAAATCGCGGTTTAAATTCTGTATTGATTCCAAGCATGTCGTGCATCACCAATACCTGACCATCGCAAGCGTTTCCCGCGCCTATTCCGATGGTTGGGATGTTGAGTGTCTCCGTCACCTGTTTGGCTAGTCCAGCAGGAATTTTTTCCATCACCAAACCAAAACATCCTGCTGCTTGTAGAAGCTGAGCTTCTTCCAAAAGCTTTTGGGCTTCATCTTCTTCCTTCGCACGAACAGCATAAGAGCCAAACTGGTAAATACTTTGTGGGGTTAAGCCTAAATGTCCCATGACAGGGATTCCGGCGCCCACAATCTTTTTTATACTTTCGACTACTTCTAATCCCCCTTCTAACTTGATCGCATGTGCCCCCGTTTCTTTCATGATGCGGATGGCTGACGACAAGGCGATTTCGGAATTTGATTGGTAAGAACCAAAAGGAAGGTCCACAATCACAAGTGCGCGTTTCGTTCCCCGAACGACACATTGGGCATGGTAAATCATTTGGTCCAGTGTAATCGGCAAGGTCGTTTCGTGTCCTGCCATGACGTTGCTAGCACTATCGCCTACCAACAGACAGTCTACGCCCGCAGCATCCAATAATAAGGCCATCGAATAATCATAGCAGGTGAGCATCGAAATGCGTTCAGCCTGCTGCTTCATCAGAAGCAAACTGTGTGTGGTAATTTTTTTGAATTCTTTTAAATAGCTCATGGCATATAGTGGTTATCGATCAGTCGGACGCCTCCAATAAAAGCGGCGACTAATAGTTGACAGGGACGTTCTCCCCAAGGTTTATTTTCTAACGTGTTCGGGTCGCAACATGCAATGTAGTCGACGGAATCAAATCCGTTTGCCAACAATGCTGCCTCAAATTCCGCTGCGGAGGCGCTCTTAAATCCTTGATAGATGGCTAAGGCTTGTGTTTTTTGTTCGTCGTTCAGTCGGGTATTCCGACTGCTCATCGCTAATCCATTGGCTTCGCGAACGGTGGGGCAGGCAATTAAATTAACTTGAGATTGCGTGATTTCGAGCATTTTTCGAACGACAGCGATTTGTTGGAAATCCTTTTGCCCCATGAACAAATAATCAGGTTTTACAGATTGAAGGAGTCGGTCTACGACTACGCAAACTCCCTGGAAATGACCTGGTCGGTGAGCGCCCTCGAGCAATTCCTCTAATCGGCCAAGCGGGTAATGCGGTAAATCCGTCATGCCTGTAGGATATAGGTCGGCAACATCCGGCGTATAAACCACATCGCAACCTATTTCGCTTAGCAGCAGCAAATCATTCGCTAAGGTTTTTGGGTATTTTTCAAAATCGCTTGGATCATTGAATTGCGTGGGATTGACAAAAATACTACAAACAACTAGATCACATTGTGCTTGCGCGGCTTTAATCAATGCGAGGTGTCCTGCATGCAAAGCACCCATGGTGGGGACAAAACCGATGCTGCCTCCGGTGTTTTGGAGGTATAATTTAAGTGAATCTTGTGTTTGGAATTGTTTCATTGACTAAAATATCAGGCAATATTACCTATTTTTGGGCTTATGTTACAGGGGAAACGAATAATTCTAGGCATTACAGGCAGCATAGCCGCCTATAAATGCATTATATTGGTTCGATTATTGACAAAACAGGGAGCCGAGGTTCGCGTGGTCATGTCGAAAGCTGCACAAGATTTTGTTTCGCCATTGGTGTTAAGCACTTTTTCTGGCCATCCGGTTTGGATGGAATTTCACGAGAATAACGTTTGGAATAACCATGTGGAATTGGGTCTTTGGGGAGATGTTATGTTGATTGCCCCAGCCACTTGCCATACACTTGGAAGGATGGCGAATGGCCTGTGCGATAATTTGGTATTAGCTACTTTTCTCTCAGCTCGTTGCCCGGTGGTAGTTGCGCCCGCGATGGACGAGGATATGTTTTTACATCCAGCCACACAGGCTTCTATGGCTATATTGCGTTCTCGGGGAACCCTCGTTTTGGATGTGAATACAGGTTCATTGGCTTCAGGTTTACATGGGCCTGGTCGAATGGCTGAGCCGGAAGAAATGATTCAAGCGCTATGTTCACAAGTTTTTAGAAAGCAAGATTTTGCAGGGAAAAAGGTTTTAATTTCGGCAGGTCCCACGCAAGAGTCGATTGATCCTGTCCGATTTATCTCGAATCATTCGTCGGGGAAAATGGGAATCGCCATTGCCGAAGCGATGTATTTGTTAGGAGCAGATGTGACGCTGGTAGCAGGACCGATGCATGTCACAGTGCAATATGCAGGCATTCGAGTTATACCTGTTCGAACAGCGGCGGAAATGGAAACCGTTTGTTTATCGGAATTCCCATCCGCGGATATTGGCATCATGGCTGCAGCGGTAGCTGATTATCGGCCAGTACAGATTGCAGATGAAAAAATTAAGAAACAGGCGGAGAGCTGGTCAATAAGCCTAGCGAAAACGTCGGATATTTTAGCCCAAATGGGGGAAATGAAACACCCTGACCAGGTTTTGGTGGGCTTTGCATTAGAAACGGAAAATGAGGAGGTGAATGCACAGGCCAAATTAATCCGCAAAAAACTGGATTACATTGTATTGAATTCTTTGCGAGATCCTGGCGCTGGATTTGGATCGGATACGAACCAAGTAACGATTATGCGGGCAGATGGGGCGCATATGAAATTGCCTTTGGCGAGTAAAAATGACATCGCCCTTAAGCTTTGCCAATCCTTAAAGGTTTGGCAAAGCTAACGAAGGGGGATAAAAAAAATTATATCAACTAATCGATATTCGCAGTTTCCAATTTGGGAGCCAAGGTATAAATAATCCCCCAAGCCAATACATAGGCACTTCCGCAAAGTAAGAAGATGATGTTATAACCATCATTGATGTCTCCTGCCATTTTATATTTGTCCAACAAGAATCCCACGATCATGGGGAAGAAAATACCGCCCACAGAACCAGCCATTCCTCCGATTCCGATTACCGAACTCACCGCTTTCTTCGGGAACATATCTGTTGCAATCGAATAAATATTCGCGCTCCATGCTTGATGCGCTGCCGCCGCAAGGGAAATCAATGCAACCGCTTGCCAGATGTTATCGCAATAACGCGCCATCATAATCGGAACAACCGCCAAGGCAAAACCCAACATCGAGAATTTACGTGCTTTAAACGAAGGCCATCCCTTATTAATTAACCAGCCGGATAACCAACCGCCTCCAATACTTCCGATGGTCGTGGCTGTGTATACGATAATTAATTCCATGCTTGGTTTTTTCAAGTCTAAATGGAAACGCTCATTGAAATACGATGGCAACCAGAATAAGAAAAACCACCAAATGGGATCGGTCAACATCTTGCCAAACAAGAACGCATAGGTTTGTTTAAATCCAAATAAACGACCCCACTTAACGGGCTCTTGATTCTCATCTTTCTCCTCCTTATCGGCATGGATGTAGTCAAATTCCTCTTTGGATAACATCTTATGCTTCGATGGTACTTCGTAATAAAACCACCAGAAAATCAACCAAACGAATCCAATGGCTCCCGTGACAATAAAGGCCATTTCCCAGCCGTAAACGCCCAAAATCCAAGGCACCATAATGGGTGCCGCCACGGCTCCAATATTTGCGCCTGAATTAAATATTCCCGTCGCTAATGCACGCTCATTTTTCGGAAACCATTCCGCTGTTGTCTTAATTGCAGCAGGGAAATTGCCCGCTTCACCTAATCCTAAAAGTCCACGCATAAACGCAAAACTCAAGGTTCCTGTCGCCAATGCATGCAACATCGCCGCAATACTCCAAACGATGATTGATATGGTATAGCCTAATTTTGTTCCGATGCGATCGATGATTCCTCCGAATCCCAATAAACTGATCGCGTAAGCCGCTTGGAAGGTGATGACGATGTTGGAATAATCGGTCTCCGACCAATTAAACTGGTCTTCCAAAACCGGTTTTAAAAGACCAATCACCTGGCGATCCAAGTAATTAATCGTCGTAGCGAAAAAGAGCAAGGCACAAATTCGCCAGCGATACGTTCCTATTTTATTCATGGTTTAGAGGGGTTTGTTCGGGTTATTTTAGACCCTTATAAATGTGTATTAAATCACTAATTGTATTTGAAATACTTTGATAATCTTGTTTGGCAATCAATGCAGGCGGGAATAATTGTGACCCCATACCTACTGCTGATGCTCCCGCATCAAACCAGGACTTCATGCTTTCGTGTGTCGGCTCTACGCCACCCGTAACCATGATTTTGCTATGCGGCATGGGTCCTTTGATCGCTTTCACAAAGCCTGGTCCTACGACATTTCCTGGGAATATTTTAACGATTTTCGCTCCTAAAACTTCCGCATTGCGAATCTCCGTCAAGGTCATCGTGCCTGGCATCCATGGAATATCATGTTTCGCGCAAATCTCGCCCACCTCGGGTGTCGTAAAGGGTTGTAACATAAAGTCCGCTCCCATTTGGATGAATTCAGAGGCTTGTTTGGCATCATAAATCGTTCCGATACCTAATACCAAATCCGGGCATTCCTTCTCACAGAAGTCGATTAGTTTGGCAAAAATTGCAGGTGCTTCTGCACCCCGATTCGTGAATTCAAATACGCGAATTCCTCCATCGTAACATGCTTTTAACACCGACTGGGCCACACCCAAATCAGCATTGAAAAACAAAGGAACAATGGGAGTTTCGGAAATGCGTTGGTAAACAACAGTTGAGCTATTTCTTGCCATGATTATCGGTTTAAACGACCACTTAAGTCGCCTTTCATTACTAATTCAATTTCATCCAAATTCGCCCGATTGATATCGCCTTCAATGGTATGTTTCAACGCGGAGGCTGCTACGCCAAATGCCAAGGATTGTTCCTCATCCCCATAGATCAAATTTCCATAGATATAGCCTGCCATGAAAGCGTCACCGCCACCAATGCGGTCAACGATTTGGCTGATTTCAACGGTCTCAGATTTCAACACTTTGTCACCATCAAATGACATGGCAGCGAGTGTATTCTGCGAAGCGGATATTTGGCCTCTTTTCGTATTGATGATTTTTTTCAAGCGTGGGAATTGCGCTTTGATTTGTTTGCAGACAGAATGCCAACCGCTTTTTGTGCTACCATCGGGAACGATGCCCAAAATGTCTTCTGCATCTCCTTTACCACAAACGATAATATCACAACCATCAATCAATTCCGGCATGACCTCTTGAACTGATTTTCCGTATTGCCAAAGGTTTTTTCGGTAATTCACATCTGCCGATACCGTAATACCTAAGGCATTTGCGACCGAAATGGCTTCACGTAATGTCTGTGCCGCCGATTCCGAAATGGCCGGACTGATGCCCGTCCAGTGGAACCAACACGCATCTTTGAAGATTTCTTGCCAGTTGAATTCCGATGGGCTCAAATTCGCAAATGCTGAATCCGCCCGGTCATAAGTCACTTTACTCGGACGCATTGCTGCACCAAATTCAACAAAGTACAAACCCAAACGCCCCTCACCGAATACGATATCACTCGTGTCAACGCCCACCTGTGAATAATATCCCGCGGCAGCTTTTCCTAATTCATTGTCTGGGAAACGGGTAACATGTTTTGCTGGAATACCCAAATGGGCCAAGCCTCCTGCAACATTCGCTTCACCACCACCATAAGTGATATTAAATGATTGTGTTTGCACAATGCGGGAATAGCCTGGAGGACTTAAACGTCCCATGATTTCCCCAAACGTGACTACTTTTTTCATGCTTTATTCAAAATTAAAAAATGCCGACGCATTCTTGTACGAAATATCTTCTACGAGTTTACCTAACCAAGCGATGTCGGCAGGTAATTCTCCATTCTCCACATCTTGTCCGAGTAAATTACACAAGATTCTGCGGAAATATTCATGGCGCGGGAAAGATAAGAAACTGCGGGAATCCGTCAACATCCCCACGAAGTGACTCAACATGCCCATGTTCGAAAGCGCATTGATTTGTTTTTCCATGCCATCTTTTTGATCCAAAAACCACCAGCCTGATCCAAATTGCATCTTGCCCACGATGGTCCCATCTTGGAAGTTACCCGTCATGGTTGCGAGCAATTCATTATCACGCGGGTTCAAATTGTATAGAATCGTTTTGGCTAATTGGTTCGTGGAGTCCAAGTGGTTTAAAAATGCAGAAAGCGGTTTCGCTTGCTCAAAATCTCCGATGGAATCAAATCCCGTGTCAGGTCCCAATGCGCCTAATAAACGGGCATTGTTATTACGAATTGCACCTAAATGGAACTGTTGGGTCCAGCCGCGTGCATGATCTAAATGAGCAAAATATACGAGCATGGCAGATTTGAATTGCCATTTCTCTTTCTTACTGATCAATTTTCCTGTGATTAATCGCTCGAAAATTAATTCAATTTCTTCATTCGTAAATTCTTCTGCATATATATGCTCTAAGCCATGATCACTCAAACGGCAACCTGCCTCATGGAAGAAATCGTGACGTGATTTTATGGCAGCTTTGTAATCGGCTAAATTACGAATCGATTGACCCACAGCCTCTGCTAATGCATTCACATATTCAACAAAAATAAGCTCATCATCTACGCCCATTGCTTTGTCGGGACGGAATGTAGGCAATACCTTAATCGAAAATCCACTCGCTGCGATTTGCTTATGAAAGCTCAAATTATCGATCGGATCATCTGTTGTACAAAGAGCCTTCACGTTCATTTTTAGCAATAAATTCCGCACAGAAAATTCCTTCGTTCGAAGTAATGCCGAACAATGGTCATATATACGTTTCGCCGAATCTTTATTCAATAATTCCGTTACACCGAAATAGCGTTGCAATTCCAAATGCGTCCAATGATACAAAGGATTACGCATCGTATAAGGAACCGTTTCAGCCCACTTCATGAACTTTTCTTCATCGCTTGCATTACCTGTGATGTATTTTTCATCAACGCCATGGGCACGCATCGCACGCCATTTGTAGTGATCTCCATACAACCAGATTTGCGTAATGTTATCAAATTGTTTGTCCTCCGCGATTTGCTGAGGAACCAAGTGATTATGGTAATCGATGATGGGCATTTTCGCCGCAAAATCGTGATAAAGCGTCTGCGCCGTAGGCGATTGCAATAAAAAATCTTCGTTTAAAAAAGCCTTCATAGGTTTGTTATATGTATTTCTGTACTGCTGCTTCAAATCCTGGTAATGCGCTTAGGTCAGCGCCCCAAAGACTCGTATCTGCTAATACTTTTTTCAAATCAAAATCTTTCCACGCCTCGTAAAAATAGGCCGCGTAATCACAGTTTATCGGATACATTTCTCCGTTCGAATCACCAAAATACTTGCCATTTTCTTCCTTCACCGCATGCATGAATTGCAAATAGGCCGCAAAGCCCATCGCAAATAATTCGGGTGCTTTCCCAAATTCCTGGTAGTATTGAACGAGCAATGGAATGTTGCGCATCCGCATTTTCGTCGTGTATTGAACCGTAATATCGATTAATTTGTGGTTGATAAATGGATTACGGAAGCGATCAAGCACCGACCGACCAAAACGGTCAGCCACCTTGAAATCCATTTTATATGGAATGGCTAGTGCTAATTCGCTGAGCATTAGGTTCATCACCAACTTGCTCAAATAACCATTTGCCATGACATCTTTTACGAGACGGAAACCCAATAAATAGGACATCCCGCACATCAAAGTATGCGTTCCATTCAATAAGCGTAATTTAAGTTCACGGTAAATTTCGATGTCTTCTGCAATCACAACACCTGCATCCGCCTTTGCAAAACTCAAAATTTCACGAACCTTAGAACCACCTTGAATGGCCCATAAACGATACACTTCCGAGATAATTAAGTTCTTATCTTCGTAGCCTAAATCGGCACAAATTGCAGCTGACGTTTGTGCATCTGGAGCTCCAGGAACGATGCGATCCACTAAGGAATTGCAGAAATGATTTGCTTCTTGTAACCAAGTAATAAACCCTGCTGGTAACTGATGATCTGCTGCTAATTTCAACACGATGTCCTTTAATACATCGCCATTATTGATGATTAATTCGGTAGGGATGATGACCATACCTGCATCATTCGCACCGTTAAAATGTTGCCAACGGACATGAAGAAATGATAAAAGCTTCGCAGGGAATGATTTAGGGCATGCCGCATCGATCGGGTCATTGGCATGGTATTGAATGCCTACCTCTGTCGTATTGGAAATAATGACTTGCATGTCGCTACTCTTAGCGCATGCTAAAATTTCATTCCAAGCTGTAGCGGCAGTGATGGTCCTTGAAATAGATGCATTGATAACTGTTTCCTCAATGGCCACACCATCTTCTATCCCTTTGATGCAGTGGGTAAATAATCCATCTTGCTCTGTAAACGCATCAGCTCCTGGTCGGTCTGTTGATTTAACCACCACGATGCGTCCTTTAAATTGGCCTGCACGATTCGCTTTATCGATGAAGAAATCACACAAACCGCGTAATAAAACACCCGTCCCGAATTGCAATACTTTTTCAGGGTAGTCGAAAACGGCTGGGTTAGGGGTTTGGACTGATATCTTGGAGCTAAATCCTGCAGCTAAATTTTGTCTATTTAATATGGCCATGCCTGATGCGATTGTTGTTCTTTCCACTTAAAAGGCTCATTAAACCCTTTTTTACCCAAAAAGCCCGAAGTTTTTCGGGCTTGGGTAAGAATATAATTTTTAAAACGATTACGCTTCTCCTATTGGGCCATTATAGCTCATCGGAAATTGGAATCCTGAATCATTTCCATCCTTATTGATGGGTCCAAAACTATCCTCATAGCGTTGAACATTCTCTTGTAGGGCTTGTAATAAGCGATAAGCATGATCCGGTGTCATGACAACGCGTGACTTTACTTTTCCTTTGGGAATTCCTGGCAAAATGCGGATAAAATCCATGACAAATTCAGATGGGGAGTGTGCAATCAAAGCCAAATTTACATAAGCGCCTTCCGCTAATTCTTCAGGTAATTCAATATTCAGTTGGTTCTCTTCTGTAGGGTTTTCCATGATCAATTGTTATAAGCTTTGAATTTACTAAAGTGCAAGGAGAGATTAAACCAATTGTCCATTTTGTTTTACTTGCAAAGCAAAATAGGCTGTTCCTTCCCGCATTAAGTCCACATGGGTGCCCGTCTCAATACAGGTTCCAGCTTGCATTACATGAATCCGGTCGGCATCCTGAAAATTTTGCATCCGATGACTAATCAATACAACTGTGGAAACTGAATCCCGAACCGCACGCAATATCTGTTGTTCTGCTGAAACATCCAATGCAGCGGTAGCTTCATCCAGCAATATCATTTCGGGTTGGCGATATAAAGCCCGCGCAATCCCTATTCGTTGTTTTTGGCCTCCAGATAGAGCGATTCCATGGTCCCCAATAAGCGTTTCTAGTCCATGGTCCAAATGCTTGATCATGTCTGCTAAGCCCAAAGTCTGGACGAGTTCTTTGATGCGTCCCATATGAGGATTTCCATCCCCTAAGGCTATATTAGCTGCAATACTTCCATTGAACAATTCAATTTCTTGCGGAACACAGGCGATTTTTTGTCGGAGCACCTCCGTCGACAAACGTTCCATCGATTCCCCATTCCAGGTAATTCGTCCCGAATGAATGTGATACAGTTTTTGAATCAGGTGGAACAATGTACTCTTCCCAGAACCACTTTCCCCTACAATACCCGTAAATTCTCCCTGATTCAGTTCTAAATTGACATTCTTGAGTATCATTTTTCTAAACCCATATTGAAAACTTACTTGTTGGAAGGCTAAGGTTGAACGTAATTGTTTCGGTGGCCTACTTCCCATGTCCTCTATGTTTGTATCTAGAATATCATATAAGCGCTCGCTCGCTATTTTGGCTGCCTGAAATGCCTTATTCACTTGCGTGAGCTGCGCCATGGGTCCCGAAAAATAATTGTATAAGGCAAATAGCGCGAATAATTCTCCCATACTTAAGCGTTCTTGCATCACCAATGCACCTCCCTGCCAGAGTAATGCCAACAAAAAAATCGCCCGCATGAATTGTACCGCCCAATCCGCTACAAAATTCATCTGTTTCGATTGATAGGCTGTACCCAGAAATTCGTTCAATAATACCTGAGTTTGCGACTGGAGGGAATCATGTAATCCATACATTTTGACGGTTTTGGCCCGACTAATGGATTCGACTAAATGGTTTTCCATTTGGGCCGTTTTTTCCATGATCTTTCGCTCATGTTTTCGATTCCAACGATTGCTCCAAGCATAAATCAACGCGTGCAACGGAATAAGTGGCAACATCAAGAAAGCTAATCGTTTGTCCCACCAAAATAGGAGGGCGTACGCACTCAGAACGATGCTTGTATTTAATAGCACTTCAATTAAAACCTCATTAATAAACTGGCGGATCTTAACGGCATCGCTTACACGGGACATGATTTCCCCCACGCGAAATGTATCAAAAAATCGCTGTGGAAGCCTGAATATATGGCTGAAATAACCCTGCATAATTCCTTGATCTAATGCTTGTCCGATATCCAGCATACTCCTCGTTTTATAGGCTTGCAAGCCGAATTGTAGGAGTAAAATGCCAAGCATGGCGAGTGCATAGTTCTGTAATTCCGAATATTGCTTTAAGGGGATAATCACATCCGAAATCTGTTGGATGAATAAACTCATCGATAATCCCAACACCGTGTACAATAAAGCCATGACCCAAGTCGTCAAAAAACGCGTTTTAAAAGGTCGAATGAGTTCCCAAATTCGTCCACACAATCCAGCTTGTTCCTGGTATGCTTCGAAACCTGTACCCGGTTTCATCAAGATTATAATCCCCGTCCAAAACGGGTTGAATTCCTCCCAGGACATTTTCCGGCTTTGCCCGTCCGTTGGGTCCATGACAAATACATGATTTTCATTAAACCGGTCCATGACCATGAAGTGGGTCAGTCTATTTTCAAGTACGCCATGTACTATGGCAGGCAGTGGGATGTGCGTTAAATTTTCACGTGTGCCGCGCAAAGCTTTCGCTTCAAAACCCATGCATGAAGCAGCATGTAACATGCCCATGAGATTCGTGCCCTGCAAATCCGTTTGGGCCCATTGCCGGATTTTTGCAAAAGACACATGCAATCCATAATGTTGTCCGATGGAGGCAAGGCATGCGATCCCGCAATCCTTGACATCTTGTTGTTTGATCTTAACCATGCCTGAAATTGGTCAGGAAAAGAACGAAACCTTATTCGATAAAAGCATTTATCAAGTTGCTGATAAAAAAAGAACCCCGAACGTTGCCGTCTGGGGTTCTCTAATCGTAAGCTACAAGCAGAAATTAGTTGCTTGCTGCTGTTTCTTTCACTTCTTCAACTTCCGTTGCAGTCGCTTTTTCCAAATGTTTCAACTCATCAGCTGAGTTTACTAAAATGTTTTGGTAGCGACGTACACCTGTACCTGCTGGAATCAAGTGACCTACGATAACGTTCTCTTTCAAGCCGTCTAAGGTATCTTGTTTCGCGCGGATAGATGCTTCAGAAAGAACTTTCGTTGTTTCCTGGAACGATGCAGCCGAGATGAATGAATCTGTACCTAATGAAGCTTGTGTGATACCTTGTAAGTTAGAAGAAGATACCGCTGCTTGCGCATCACGTACTTTCATCAACTTCAAGTCACGGCGTTTCAATGATGAGTTTTCATCACGTAATGTACGCGCCGAGATAATCATACCTGCTTTGTATTTATCAGAATCACCTGCTTCTGTGATCACCTTCTTATCCAAGATCAAGTCATTTTCTTGACGGAATACAAAACGATCTACGTTTTGGCCTTGCAAGAATTGCGTATCACCTGGTTCTAAGATTTCCACTTTCTGCATCATTTGACGGACGATACATTCGATGTGCTTATCATTGATTTTTACACCTTGTAAACGGTATACATCTTGAATCTCATTTACTAAGTATTCTTGAACCGCTGTAGGTCCTTTGATTTTCAAGATATCTGATGGCGTAATTGCTCCATCTGATAATGGCATACCTGCACGTACGAAGTCATTGTTTTGTACCAAAATGAAACGAGTCAATGGTACTAAGTAACGACGCTCTGATCCTTCTTTCGGAGTAACGATAATCTCACGGTTACCACGTTTGATGACACCGTATGAAATAACACCGTCGATTTCAGAAACAACTGCTGGATTCGATGGGTTACGTGCTTCGAATAATTCCGTTACACGTGGAAGACCTCCCGTAATGTCACGCGTTTTACCTGCCGCACGTGGAATCTTCGCGATGATTTGACCCGCTTTGATTTTATCTCCTTCGTCGATCGCTAAACGCGCACCTACTGGTACGTTGTAAACTAAGTTTTCTTTGCCTTTCGCAACAACTAATACGGATGGGTTTTTCGTCTTATCTTTCGATTCGATAATTACCTTCTCACGCATACCTGTTTGCTCATCCGCTTCCTCTTTGTATGTATTGTTTTCTTCGATTGCCTCGAATTCAACTTTACCTTCAGCTTCTGACAAGATTACCGCATTGTATGGATCCCAAACGCAAATTTCTTCGCCTTTCTTGATGGTTTGACCATCTTTCACACGCAAGAATGAACCGTAAGGTACGTTGCTTGAAATCAATACTTGCTTGTTCGCTGGGTTTACAATTTGAACCTCACCTGAACGACCCATCACGATTTCTGTTGGGTTACCTTCTGAATCTGTCGAACTTACCGAACGAACTTCTTCAAAGTTGATTACACCATCAAATTTCGCTTTCACACTCGCATCCAAGGAAACGTTTTGTGCTGTACCACCCACGTGGAATGTACGTAATGTCAACTGCGTTCCTGGCTCACCGATTGACTGAGATGCAATCACACCTACTGCCTCACCGATGTTCACCATACGAGCTGTAGACAAGTTACGTCCGTAACACTTCGCACAAACACCACTACGTGTTTCGCAAGTTAATACTGAACGAATTTCTACTGAATCGATGGCAGTTTCGTCAATTTTTTGTGCAGCAATTTCAGTGATTTCGTCACCTGAAGCAACAATCATTTCACCTGAAACTGGATCAATCACATCATGTACAGAAACACGACCTAAGATACGCTCTGATAATGGTTCGATGATTTCCTCATTGTCTTTCAATGGGAATACCTCGATACCACGTAAGGTACCACAATCTTCTTCATTCACGATAACGTCTTGCGCTACGTCATGTAAACGACGAGTCAAGTAACCCGCATCGGCTGTTTTCAAGGCAGTATCCGCCAAACCTTTACGCGCACCGTGTGTAGAGATAAAGTACTCTAATACGTCAAGACCTTCTTTAAAGTTAGAAAGGATTGGGTTTTCGATGATTTCACCTACCGAACCTTGTAAGTTCTTTTGAGGTTTCGCCATCAAACCACGCATACCACCTAGTTGACGAATCTGCTCACGAGAACCACGGGCTCCAGAGTGCATCATCATGTAGATCGCGTTAAATCCTTGGTTGTCTTCTTCCATCTGCTTCATCAAAGTCTCGGTAATTTTCGAGTTAACTTTTGTCCAGATGTCAATAACTGCGTTATAACGCTCGTTATCTGTGATTAAACCCATTAAGTAGTTGTCCCAAACTGCTTGAACATCTTCCTGTGCTTTCTTCACTAAAGAAGCTTTTTCAGCAGGAATTTGAACGTCGCCAATACCCATCGATAAACCACCGTGGAAGGCTTGTTGGAAACCTAATTCTTTGATATCATCCAAGAATTGCGCTGTACGAGCCATACCACAGATCTTATGAACATGTGAGATGATTTGTTGCAACTTCTTCTTCGTCAATAACTCATTGATGTAACCTACTGCCTCAGGAACACATAAGTTGAACAATACACGTCCCGCAACAGTTTCCACCATTTCTTGAACCAATGTACCATCTTCCTTACGAACGGTAGCTTTCACCACGATGTTCGCGTGCTTAGACAATTTCTTCTCGTTCAAGGCGATAACAACCTCCTCAAATCCGTAGAAACGAGATCCTTCACCAGCTACTTTATGATCTGGCGTCGACTTACGTCCTTTTGTTACATAATATAAACCTAACACCATGTCCTGAGATGGTACCGTAATAGGCGCACCATTCGCTGGGTTCAAGATGTTGTGCGATGCAAGCATCAATAAAGAGGCTTCCAAAATAGCTTCATGTCCTAGTGGAACGTGAACCGCCATCTGGTCACCATCAAAATCGGCGTTAAATGCCGTACATGTCAATGGGTGTAATTGGATAGCTTTTCCTTCGATTAATTTCGGTTGGAAAGCTTGAATACCCAAACGGTGAAGGGTAGGAGCACGGTTTAAAAGAACTGGGTGTCCTTTCATCACATTTTCCAAAATATCCCAAACCACTGGATCTTTACGATCAACAATTTTCTTCGCAGATTTTACCGTTTTCACGATACCGCGTTCGATCAACTTACGGATCACAAACGGCTTGAATAATTCAGCCGCCATGTCTTTTGGAAGACCACATTCGTGCATTTTCAATTCTGGACCTACGACGATAACCGAACGACCTGAATAATCGACACGCTTACCTAATAAGTTTTGACGGAAACGACCTTGCTTACCTTTCAACATATCAGAAAGTGACTTCAAGGCACGGTTACCTTCAGAACGAACCGCATTTACTTTACGTGAGTTGTCAAATAAGCTATCTACAGCCTCTTGCAACATACGTTTTTCGTTACGTAAGATTACCTCTGGCGCTTTGATCTCGATCAAACGCTTCAAGCGGTTGTTACGGATAATCACACGACGGTATAAATCGTTCAAATCAGATGTTGCAAAACGACCTCCATCCAATGGCACCAATGGACGCAATTCAGGAGGAATTACAGGAACCATTTTGATGATCATCCACTCTGGACGGTTGTCGATACGACCTACTGACTCGCGGAATGCTTCTACCACTTTCAAACGCTTCAAAGCCTCAGCTTTACGTTGTTGAGAAGATTCTGTGTCAGCCGCGTGACGTAAATCAGCTGATAAGCTGTCTAAGTCGATGCGCGTCAACAACATATTTAACGCGTCAGCACCCATTTTCGCGATGAATTTCTGTGGATCTTCATCAGGAAGGTGTTGGTTTTCGCGTGGTAATTTATCTAAGATATCTAAGTACTCGTCTTCTGTTAAGAAATCAAGGTATTGGCTACCGATCTTTCCTTCTTCCGCGTACATACCTGCTTGAACAACAACATAGCGTTCGTAGTAGATAACTTGGTCTAATTTTTTGGTAGACAATCCAAGCATGTAACCGATTTTGTTCGGTAAGCTACGGAAGTACCAGATGTGTGCTACAGGAACCACTAATTCGATGTGGCCCATACGCTCACGACGTACTTTTTTCTCAGTCACCTCCACACCGCAACGGTCGCAGATGATGCCTTTGTAACGAATACGCTTATATTTTCCGCAATGACACTCCCAGTCCTTTGTTGGACCAAAAATACGCTCGCAGAACAAACCACCCATTTCGGGTTTGTAGGTACGGTAGTTAATTGTCTCCGGTTGAGTTACCTCACCGTTTGAACTTTCAAGAATCGACTCCGGTGATGCCAATGAGATGGTCACTTTTTGGAAATCGCTGTTCAGTTTTCTCGTCTTTTTAAATGACATTTTCGATGTATTTAATTGGAAAATGATTTCTTTTTAAGGGCCGGGGTGAGCGGCCCGATAAATGATTACTCAAGTGTGATTTCAAGAGCTAAACCTCTCAATTCGTGAATCAATACGTTGAATGATTCTGGAATGTTTGGCTTAGGCATATTCTCGCCTTTCACAATTGCCTCGTACGCTTTGGCACGGCCGATCACGTCATCCGACTTCACAGTTAAAATCTCTTGCAAGATATTCGCTGCTCCGAAGGCCTCCAATGCCCAAACCTCCATCTCACCGAAACGCTGACCACCGAATTGAGCTTTACCACCCAATGGTTGTTGTGTAATCAATGAGTATGGTCCAATAGAACGTGCGTGCATTTTATCATCTACCAAGTGACCAAGTTTCAACATGTAAATGATACCTACAGTGACCGGTTGATCAAATTTATCACCCGTTAAACCATTGTATAGGTAAGTACGACCCCAATCTGGTAGACCAGCTGCCGTTAATTCTGCCGCAACTTCTGCCTCAGTTCCACCGTCGAAAATTGGTGTCGCATAACGCTTACCTAATTTTTGACCAGCCCAACCTAATACAGTCTCGTAAATTTGACCTAAGTTCATACGAGATGGTACCCCTAGTGGATTCAATACGATATCTACTGGTGTTCCATCTTCTAAGAATGGCATATCTTCTTCACGTACGATACGAGCTACAACACCCTTGTTACCGTGGCGACCCGCCATCTTATCACCTACTTTCAACTTACGTTTCTTCGCGATGTAGACTTTCGCCAACTTCACGATACCTGCAGGTAATTCATCGCCTACTTCAAGAACAAAACGCTCACGTTTGAATCGACCAGCGATTTCGTTACGCTTCACGTTGAAGTTCTTAATTAAAGCCATGAACAATTTATTCAACGCTGGATCCGATGTAGCTTCTTCTACGATCAAATCAGAAAGCAAGTTTGCTTCTTCTTGAACAGCATAAGTAGACTCATCACGATACAAGTTTTTATCTGGGAATAATAATTCTTCGATGTTCTTCGCTGAGAATTTAACACCCTTCTCCACGATCACCGTGCCGAATTTGTGCTTAATTCCCGCGCAAGTTTTACCCGCTAATAAAGCAACAGTCTTCTCGATCATTTGGCGACGAATCTCCAAAAGGTCTTTGCTGTATTCCTTCATTAACTTCTTCAATTCAGCCTTCGACTTCTCACGCTCTTCTTTATCCTTCTTAGGACGAGAGAACAATTTCGTGTCGATAACCACACCTTTTAATGATGGTGGCGCTTTCTTCGAAGCATCTTTCACGTCACCTGCTTTGTCACCAAAGATGGCACGTAATAATTTTTCTTCTGGAGTCGGATCTGATTCTCCTTTTGGAGTAATCTTACCAATCAAGATATCGCCTTCTTTCACTTCAGCACCTACGCGAACAACACCGTTCTCGTCTAGGTTACGAACAGTTTCTTCCGATACATTTGGAATTTCAGATGTCAATTCCTCTTCTCCACGTTTTGTATCACGAACTTCTAATTCGAATTCTTCGATGTGGATCGAAGTAAAGATATCGTCACGAACAACTTTTTCTGAGATTACGATCGCATCCTCAAAGTTGTAACCTTGCCATGGCATGAACGCCACTTTCATGTTACGACCTAATGCTAATTCACCTGCCTCTGTTGCATAACCTTGGCAAAGCGCTTGACCTTTCTTCACTTTCTCCCCTTTGAACACGATCGGCTTTAAGTTGATCGTTGTATCTTGGTTCGTTCTGCGGAATTTGATCAATTCGTATGTTTTCAATGATCCGTCAAAGCTGATCAACGCTTCAGATTCCGTTTGATCGTAGTTAACAACAATTTTCAATGCGTCAACATATTCAATCACACCATCACCTTCGGCTACAACTAAGGTACGTGAGTCAATCGCCACACGGTGCTCTAGACCTGTACCAACAATCGGTGCTTCTGGGCGCAACAATGGTACCGCTTGGCGCTGCATGTTGGATCCCATCAAAGCACGGTTGGCATCATCATGCTCCAAAAAAGGAATCAATGAAGCGGCAACCGAAACGATTTGGTTAGGAGCAACGTCCATGTATTGTGCATCTGCTGGATTTACCAATGGGAAATCACCTTCAAAACGAGCCTTTACACGGTCAGATAAGAATTTACCTGATTTCATGTCGATTGGCGCATTCGCTTGAACGATGTTTTTACCATCTTCTTCTTCTGCAGTTAAATATTCTACGCGGCTCGTTGTATCTACTTTACCACCATCGATTAAACGATAAGGTGTTTCGATAAAGCCCATTGAGTTTACTTTCGCGTGAACACAAAGAGATGAAATCAAACCAATGTTTGGTCCCTCCGGAGTTTCAATCGTACAAAGACGACCATAGTGCGTATAGTGAACGTCACGAACCTCGAAACCAGCTCTTTCACGAGAAAGACCACCTGGCCCTAGTGCCGACATACGACGCTTGTGCGTAATCTCAGCCAATGGATTCGTTTGATCCATGAATTGAGATAGTTGGTTCGTTCCAAAGAATGAGTTGATTACCGACGATAATGTACGAGCATTGATCAAGTCAACAGGTTTGAAATCTTCGTTATCACGAACATTCATACGTTCTTTGATCGTACGTGCCATACGTGCAAGACCTACACCGAATTGCGCATACAATTGCTCACCTACGGTACGAACACGACGGTTAGATAAGTGGTCAATATCATCGACTACTGCACGTGAGTTGATCAAACCGATCAAGTATTTCACGATCGAGATGATATCTTCTTTGGTCAAGACTTTCACATCCATTGGGATATCATGACCTAATTTTTTATTGATACGGTAACGACCTACTTCACCCAAATCGTAACGCTTGTCTGAGAAGAACAAGTTTTGGATGATGTCACGTGCCGTTTGCTCATCGGGAGCATCTGTATTACGTAATTGCTTGTAGATTACTTCAACAGCCTCTTTCTCAGAGTTTGATGTATCTTTTTGCAACGTATTGTAAATGATATTGTAGTCAGAAACGTTCACGTCATCTTTGTGCAAGATAACCGTTGCAGAACCTGATTCTAAAATCGTTTCTACTTCGTTCTCCGTGATAACCGTATCACGCTCGATCAAGATTTCGTTACGGTCGATAGAAACTACCTCACCTGTATCTTCATCTACGAAGTCTTCTTGCCATGTTTTCAACACACGCGCCGCCAAACGACGACCTACGATGCCTTTCACAGCTTTTTTATCAACCTTGATTTCTTCAGCTAAGCCAAATAAATCCAAGATATCCTTGTCATTTCCGTAACCAATCGCACGAAGCAATACCGTTACTGGGAATTTTTTCTTACGGTCGATGTATGCATACATCACATTGTTTACGTCGGTAGCAAACTCAATCCAAGAACCCTTGAATGGAATGATACGTGCTGAATACAATTTCGTTCCGTTTGTGTGCTTCGATTGCGCGAAGAATACACCCGGTGAACGGTGCAACTGAGAAACGATTACACGCTCCGCACCGTTGATCACGAAGGATCCACGCTCGGTCATGTATGGGATGTTTCCTAAGAAAACCTCTTGTTCGATGGTTTGGAAATCCTCGTTATCTGTATCGTTACAGATCAAACGCAATTTCGCTTTTAAAGGTACTGAATACGTCAAACCGCGGTCGATACACTCATCTACCGAATATTTCGGTGGATCTACGGAGTAGTCGACAAACGACAAAACGAAATTTTCCCGCGAATCCGCGATTGGAAAATTTTCAGCGAACACTTTAAATAAACCTTCGTCTGTACGGTTTTCTGCAGCTGTCTCAAGCTGGAAAAAATCCTGGAAGGATTGGACTTGGATATCCAGAAAATCTGGATAATTGATCACAGACTGCGTTTTCGCAAAGCTGTGTCTTCCTGTGGCAGTGATGTTACTCAAGGCTTTATACGTTTTAAATTAAAATGAAAAATGGCCCGTGGGCGCAATTTCTCGCCGTTTCCGACGAAAATTAAAAGCTGAATGCCTCGTAGAGATCAGATCGGATTTCCCTTTGCGCCTCCCCTACGATAAGAGATTTGTGTTTCAGAAAAACAATCTGCGGATTCGCCCGGAGGCGTTAATCCTAAAATAGCCTGCAAAATTAAGAAAAGTTTTTTACCGAACAAATAGGAGAGGGGATTTTTTTAGTCGCTAGTCCGAAGTCGTCAGTCGCTAGTCGTCAGTGGTCAGTCTGGAGTCCGGAGGGAATTAGTCCAGAGGGAAATTGGTGTGAGTCAGTTGATCTCTATTGTTTTGTCTTTGGGATCCCATCTCTTAACTCTTCACTCTTACTTCTTAACTCTTCATAAGTCCGAAGTCGTCAGTCGCTAGTCGTCAGTCCGAAGGAAATTGGTGTGAGTCAGTTTATCTCTATTGTTGTGTCTTTGGGATCCCATCTCTTAACTCTTCACTCTTACTTCTCAACTCTCTCCAATCATCTCAACTCATGATTTGAACATCTACTTATTGATAAAATTCAATGTGAGCTATTTCGACATGAAAATTAAAATACATTTGCTAGCGACAAGTGACTGACGACTAGCGACTGTCCACTGACCACTGGCTACTTACAACTGACGCCCCATGCTCCCTAGACTAAAATTCTACCTCCGATTTACCTTAGGAATGACCAAACAAGAAATTCGAGGTATCTATATAATGTTAGGTTTGATCGTGCTCGGGATGGGAGTGCATGCGATTTATCAATATGTTGCATTGCAGGCAGATGCAGATTTAATTGAGCCGAAGCGATTTGAGGAAATTTACATGGCCCAAAAGGCCGCTCATCGAAAGTTGAATTTTGTCCATAAAAGCTATCCTATATATAAGCGAACATTTACCTATCCGCATTACATCAAAAAATCACAAGATTGGAAGATCAATATTAATGAGGCGGATTCTACAGCTTGGGTGGCTTTGCCGGGTATTGGGCCCGGTTTCGCCAAACGAATTTTGACTTTTCGGGAGCGCTTGGGTGGTTTTGCCGCAGCGGAACAATTGGCAGAAGTGTATGGAATCGATACGATTTGGATCAGGCAAAATCTACGAAAGTTTCAGGTAGGGAAGGGGGTATATCGTCCATTGTATGTGAATCGGGCGATTTGGAATGAATTCCGTCATCCTTATTTACCTTTTGCGCAGGCCAAAGTCGTTTTGAATTATCGTAAACAACATGGGATTATCCCCGATTTTGCTTCGCTGATGCAAATCAAATTAGTCGAACCCGCTGTTTGGGAGCGACTAAGGCCTTACTTGAATTTTGAGCCTTGAATTTTATCTTAAAAGCCGTAATTTGCGAGACAATTACACATCAACAAATACACATATACCATGTCAACAGGTTTCTTTCAAGTACCTACTCCTATTAATGAGCCTATCTTAGCTTATGCGACCGGATCGAAAGAGCGGGAGCAATTGCAAAATAAGTTAGCCGAACTTCGTGCCAAACAAATTGATATTCCGATGTATATCGGCGGAAAATCAGTTCAAGGGGCGCAAAAAGTTGCGATGACTTGTCCGCATGATCATCAACATGTATTGGGTCATTACTATGAAGGAGGGAAAAAGGAAGTTGGCCAAGCGATTGATGCTGCTTTAGGGGCACATGCAGCCTGGTCGGCAACACCTTGGGAGCGCCGCGCAGCCATCTTTTTGAAGGCGGCAGAATTGTCGGCAACCAAATACCGCATGGATTTAAATGCTCGAACAATGTTGGGGCAATCTAAAAACGCCTTCCAAGCGGAAATTGATGCTGCTTGTGAGTGGGTAGATTTTTTACGTTTCAATGTGCATTATGCATCTCAGATTTATGCTGATCAGCCTATTTCATCGCCAGGCGTTTGGAATCGGGTGGAATACCGCGCATTGGAAGGTTTTGTGTATGCATTGACACCATTTAACTTTACCGCGATTGCAGGAAATTTGCCGGCAGCACCTGCTTTGATGGGGAATACGGTAGTTTGGAAGCCGTCGCCTAGTCAGGTTTATTCAGCTGGGTTGTTGATGAATATATTAACGGAAGCAGGATTACCGGCTGGGGTTATCAATTTAGTATTTGCGGATGGTCCTGAGGCGGGAGATGTGGTTTTTAATCACCGCGATTTCGCAGGAGTTCATTTCACGGGTTCTACGGCGGTGTTTCAAACGATTTGGAAGAATATAGGTAACAATATTTCGAATTATAAATCTTATCCTCGGATTGTGGGTGAGACAGGTGGCAAGGACTTTGTGGTTGCTCATCCTTCTGCAGAGCCAAAGGCTTTGGCGGTAGCCATCATTCGTGGGGCATTTGAATACCAAGGTCAGAAATGTTCGGCGGCATCGCGTGCCTATGTGCCCGCATCTTTATGGCCCAAGGTTGAAGCCTATTTAAAAGAAGATTTGGCGGCGATTCGCATGGGTGGAACGGAAGATTTTGGAAATTTTGTAAATGCGGTGATTGATGCGAAGGCCTTTGCGAAGATTTCTGGATTTATTTCGGATGCTCAACAGGACGCCGATGTGACTGTGGTTGCGGGTGGAAATTGTGATGATTCGAAGGGTTATTTTGTGGAGCCTACAGTTCTTTTGACTAAGAATCCTAAATCAAGAACAATGGTGGAGGAGATTTTTGGGCCGGTGTTGACGATTTATGTCTATCCAGATGCGGAATGGAAGCAAACCTTGGCTTTGGTTGATGAGACATCTGCCTATGCATTAACAGGTGCTATTTTTGCGCAGGATGCATATGCATTAGAGGAGGCGAAGGCTTCACTCGTTAATGCAGCAGGTAACTTGTATTTAAATGATAAGTGTACGGGAGCCGTTGTGGGTCAGCAGCCATTTGGGGGTGCGCGAGCATCTGGAACGAATGATAAGGCGGGTTCATACTTGAATTTATTGCGTTGGGTTTCGCCACGTACGGTGAAGGAAGTATTTGTTTCGCCAACAGATTTTCGATATCCATTTTTGGGCTAGATTGAGCTTTATAAATGGTAAGGAACCTTGCAGATGAAAAATTTGCAAGGTTTTTTGTTTTTTATCTTTGCTGATTTTCAGCGAATTACGAATTATTGTAAAATATTTTTGTGGAGTGTGTTGGTATTTATAAATTATTCCTACATCTTTGCACTCCCAATCGCTAGGAAAAAGCTTCTAGCACATTAACGGAAGGGTTTACTTGAAGGTTTCGGCTGGAGAGTGGATGTTGGAAGTTGAAAGAGTTCTTTGACGTGTTGATAGAAATAAAGACGAGATTAATTCTTTAAATGAATTAGTCATAATAAGTAGCATTCAAGACAAGGATAATGACAATTTTCTTATATTAATAAGAGCAGTCAAACATCCAAAGATTATTTACAATGGAGAGTTTGATCCTGGCTCAGGATGAACGCTAGCGGCAGGCCTAATACATGCAAGTCGAACGGTGTCTTCGGACATAGTGGCGCACGGGTGCGTAACACGTATGCAACCTACCTTACATTGGGGGATAGCCTTTCGAAAGGGAGATTAATACCGCATAAGACAGTAGCTGGGCATCCAGCAGCTGTTAAAGATTTATCGATGTAAGATGGGCATGCGTCCAATTAGTTAGTTGGCGAGGTAATGGCTCACCAAGACTTTGATTGGTAGGGGAACTGAGAGGTCAATCCCCCACACTGGCACTGAGATACGGGCCAGACTCCTACGGGAGGCAGCAGTAGGGAATATTGGGCAATGGACGCAAGTCTGACCCAGCCATGCCGCGTGCAGGATGAAGGCGTTATGCGTTGTAAACTGCTTTTATACAGGAAGAAACGACTCTTGCGAGAGGCATTGACGGTACTGTATGAATAAGCACCGGCTAACTCCGTGCCAGCAGCCGCGGTAATACGGAGGGTGCAAGCGTTGTCCGGATTTATT